>Ga0154591_1036_pt1 | contig 25904 bp, 25 predicted proteins | sample RifGroF2_FD_116020 | JGI IMG/M metagenome (GOLD analysis project Ga0154591, IMG submission 116020) | Lentisphaerae bacterium GWF2_45_14
CCCAGTCTTTCTCCCGGGAGGTAGCCTTCCGTTTATCTGTCCAGCATTTAGCACGGCGTTGTTCATGCAGTGGTTTTTCCCATTTTGTATAAACTTTTGCTCATTTTCTCTATTCCAATATAACACAAAAAAGATTATATTCGTAGAATAAAACAAAACTATATCAGGAATATCATAAAATGAAAACAATAATGGTAGTGTTCGATTCGCTGGCTAAAAATTTTCTTCCTCCGTACGGCAATGACTGGGTAAAAGCGCCTAATTTTCAACGCCTCACAGAACGTTCAGTAACCTTTGACAAGTGTTTTGTCGGAAGCATGCCTTGCATGCCAGCACGCCGTGACTTGCATACTGGCAGACTCAACTTCCTGCACCGAAGCTGGGGGCCGATCGAGCCCTTTGACGATTCCATGCCTGAAATACTAAAAAACAACGGTGTATACAGCCATCTAGTAAGCGACCATTATCATTATTGGGAAGATGGTGGAGCGACTTACCATAACCGCTATTCCAGCTGGGAATGCATCAGAGGGCAGGAGGGCGACAAATGGAAAGCGGAGGTCGCTGAGCCATCAATTCCTGTGTACGCAGGGGAATCCTACAGGCAGGATTGGATAAACCGAAAATACACGAACACGGAAGCTACGTCTACTCAGGCACGAACCTTTGATAAAGCCGAAGAATTTTTAAGAACCAATCACTGCGAAGATAATTGGTTTTTGCAAGTTGAGTGCTTTGATCCGCATCCGCCGTTCTTTGTGCCGGAAAAATATCAGAATTTATATCCTCACAAATATGATGGACCTCATTTCGACTGGCCCTGCTATGACAAGGTAAAAGAGAATGAAACTCCTGAAATGATCGAACACTGTCGAATGCTTTATGCGGCGCTGGTTAGCATGTGCGACCATTCGCTGGGACGTATTCTTGATTTTATGGACGAGCAGAAAATGTGGGAAGACACAATGCTGATTGTCACGACAGACCACGGCTTTATGCTTGGCGAACACAACTGGTGGGCATTTTGCAGACCGCCGTTTTGGGCAGACGTCAGTGTCAAGCCGTTGCACATATGGGATCCGCGTTGCCAGAGGATGGGAGAACGGTGCAATGAACTGGTACAGACCCATGATATTCCATCCACAATTCTGGAGTTCTTCAATATCCCCGTACCGAAGGACATGCAGGGAAAAGTCCTGCGGGATACAATTGCGAAAAACAAAGCAGTTCGCGAAGCCTGTATTTTTGGAGTATTCGGCGGGCATGTCAATTGTTCGGATGGCAGATATGTATACATGAGAGCGCCTGTGTCGGAAGCAAATGCCCCCCTTTACAACTATACACTGATGCCGACCCATATGAAAGGCTTTTTTACCGGAGAAGAACTAAGAACGGCGGAACTTGCAAGTCCTTTTGAATTTACCAAAGACTCCAAGGTGTTGAAAACAAAGGGAAAAGCATTTATGGCAAATGCGCACAGTTTTGGCAATTTGTTATATGATTTAGACAATGATCCGTTCCAAGTCAATCCTATCGACAATCCCGCGGAGCAGGCACGCTTGATTTGTCACATGCGGAGGATAATGCACGAAAATGACGCACCCGAGGAGCAGTACGCAAGGCTTGGATTGACAGAACAGAAGTTTGAGGGACAGGTCTGACCATGTTTTAAAATTGTAAGTCATTTATTGTCAATATATTTATAGTCGTTTTTTACCAAAAAAAGCCTTTAAAAATGCAAATTTAAAAATTAAAATTTTGGATATGAACAAGTTATAAATCTAAAATATGGTCTGACCAGAACGAAAGATAGATAGATATCAAGAAAGCCGCATAGACAGCAAGTCCCCTTTTCTGGCGACTAGGCTACCTCCTCCCTTGGAAAGGCACTTTTTCGTTCGTTTTTGCTTTTCATTACCGTAAATTTGTCTTCAACTTGCTGTACACGATAAAATTTTTTCCGAGGATAAATCTTGCGGTGATGAATGAAGAGAGCATTGCACCAAGCAGGCCGGGAAGTACGGCATTTTGCCCTGCTGCATAAAAGTTTCTTATAGGCAAACGTCCGAAAAGAGGAGTTTCGTTCATTTTGTGCATGATACCGTAAGCAGAACCGTATGGGGGGATGTAATCTTCAAATGTAAGTACAGAAGAAGTGTTTGTGAGTTTTATTTTCCCTTTGAATTCGGGAAGGATATGCTCAATACGGCGGATCATATCTTCAGCTTTTTTTAATTTATATTGCTGGTAGCTTTTATCTTTCGAGCGATGGAGAGTATTTCGCCATCTGTCGCCCGAGCTTGGGGCTTCGGTTTCAAATGCGCACAGGAGGCTATGGCTGCTTCCGTTAATTTCTTCTGTTCCGGTCAGAACAGCCATAGCACTTGCCGGGGATTTATTGTCAATAATGGTATCAATATCAGCGCATGAAAGCATGGATATGAGATTTGGTTTTACTGGATAGTCAATTTTAAGTTCAGTAAAAATGGAAAAGAAAGTAATACTTTCCTGATAGTTCAGAACTGTTTCTCTGGTTTGTTGCGGGACTTTTCTTGCGGGCAGGATATTGAGTATTTCTTTAGGATGAATACACATGATACAGTTATCGATAGAATAGCAGGAATTATCGGAGAGAGTAACGGAAGACGCTTTTTGCCGGACTATATTTTCTACTGATTTAATAGTTGTTCCGGTTCTGATTTCGATATTATGGTTTCGGGCTTCTTTTTTAAAGGCGTCAACAAACGCTTGTCCCCCGTTTTTTACTTTTGTCAGATTTCTGTGGAGTCCGTATGAGGCACGGCAGTGATTGGCCAGAGAAGTTATTTTGGGCGGACTGCCATAACAAAGAGCGAATCCGGCAAGGATAGTTTTAAGCTTATCACATGCGGTGATTGAGTCAAGATATTCTTTAAGAGAGAGATAGTTTTCATCGATATCTTCAAACAGCTCGGGAAGGTCAAGAGTGTTCAGTTTATCAATATCCATGAAGGATGTTCTGTTCCTGATGGATATTTCCATGTCAAAATATTGATTAATGGCATTTTTTTCAGCGGGGAAATATTTATAAAGAGCTTGCCTTATGGCATCGAATCCAGATGGGAGATCAAACATTTCCGCAGAATCAGCCAGATAGATATGATTTTTGTCCGAAGTGTCAAGGGGCAACGGTTCGATGCTGGATTCTATGCCTAAGGCTTTCAGCATATCCGAGAGCAGTTCTCCGAATCCGCCGGTAAAATGGAAACCGGTATCGAAAGGAATACCGTTACGGACGAAACGCCTCATGGAACCGCCAACACAGTGCTGCTTTTCCAGAAGCAGGACTTTCCGTCCCGCTCTTCCCAAGAGCATGGACATCGTCATACCGGAGATGCCGCTGCCAACTACTATATCGTCATAATGGTTCATAATAATCAGTCATTTTTTATAGTACAAGGCCGCCGTTGATTCCTATTACCTGTCCGTGAATGTACATATTTTCCTCCGCGGCGAGAAACCCTATGACAGAAGCGACGTCTTCGGGTTTACCAAATCTGTTTAGCGGGATAAGAGGTTTAATTTTTTCTTTAGGGAGTTTTTCTGTCATAGCGGTTTCAATAACCCCCGGCGCAACCGCATTGACAAAGATATTTTTTCTTCCTATTTCTCTCGCCAGAGCCTTTACCGCTCCGATAAGTCCGGCTTTGGAGGCTGAGTAGTTGACTTGTCCTGCCTGGCCCGTCTGACCGGATGCAGATGTTACGACAATGATTCTTCCGCTTTTCCTGGCTAGCATGTGGAATACTGCGGGTTGAATGACATTGTAGAAGCCGTCGAGATTGACGCGCATAACCTGATCCCATTCATCCGGAGACATAAAGGCCAGGATATTATCCCTGGAGATTCCGGCGTTGTAGACGATAACATCGGGGACTCTTTCCTTGCAGAGAGTTTCTACCTTCTGCATGGTTTCTGTTCTATTTTCGAGATTAAATGTTAATATAGAGCATTTCGCGTTGAGTGCGGTTGCCTCATCCCGGGTAGACAGGGCTTCTTCCGATTCGGCACGGCAACTGAAGATTATCTCAAATCCTAGCGTGGCAAGCCTTAGAACCGTAGCCCGTCCGATGCCGCGACTTCCGCCTATGACCAATGCGAGTTTATTTTTCATTTTTTACTGACTTTTATTATTTTCTGCTTTTGTAGTAAAAGCACAGCCGTAAATAAATATTGTTTTATAGCATTTACAAATTTCAGCGGTAAAAAACCCAGGAAATTCGTTACATTATTTTGAATTGAAATTATCGTCTGGAAATTTCTTGGAGAATTGAAAACTCAGGATGAAGGATTTACTTTAACGATTAGGATTGAAGTATTTGACTGAAACCCTTTGGAGCTTTATGAAATCACAGTTTATAAGCGGGGGCTGTCTGTTACAGCGCAATAGCTATGCAACTCTATATAACGGTGAGTTTTCATCCTTTGGGGAAAAAGCAGAGTTGAGGCGGAACCTGGCTGATTCCGGTCGTCTTTTCGGGCAATGGGACAATTTGGGTAAATTTTCTCCTGATGCACAGCAATTCTGCCTCAGTTGTTTTCTCGCGCTTGAGGATGCCGGCATCTGTTCTCCCGAGCAACGGCATTCTACCGGTATTGTAATGGCTGACAACTATGAGCATGAGAATGATCAGAAAAGATATTTCGATGATTATATTAAAGGCGGCAGGCAACTGGGAAGATCAAGCTTCTTTGTACACACGCTGCCTACGAGTGCAGCCGCTGACGCGTCAGTCTGCCTCAAGTTGTCCGGTCCGTTGCTTTACTGGAGGGATGACTCGGATGCGTTGGACGGATTGATGTCCGCGGCAAATACTTTTCTTGGCGATGGCAGTGCCGAATATATGCTTATTGGTTATCAAATTGGAGATGAAATCCTTTGTATTGTTTCTCAAATCTGTAACGGAGAAAGAAGCAAGAACCTTCATTATAGTGCAGGGATGGTTCTGACTGCTTTAAGAAAACGCCTAGAGAACAGTGCTTGATGAGAATATTGCTGATATCGACTAACCTTGCGGAGGAGCCTTATGCGGTCTTTCCTCTGGGATTAGGCATTATTGTACATACGCTGAGAGCTCGTGGCCATGTTGTCCGGATCTTTGACTTCCTTTTTGAAAAGGCCGATTCTGAAAAGCTTGGCGAAGAGATAAAAAAATTTCGACCGGAACTTATAGGACTGGGAATCCGCAATGTTGACAACGTAAACTATTTAGCTCCGGCATTTTTTCTTGATGTCGCGGCGAAGCTGGTTACAAAAGTCAAATCCTGTTGCGACGCGCCTGTTTTTGTAGGGGGCGCCGGATTTTCGCTTATGCCGGAAGCAATCCTTGATTTTGTAGGCGCAGACTACGGCATAGCAGGTGCCGGAGAAAATGCGGTTCTTGAACTTACAGGATATATTGAGCGCAATGAATTGCCGCCATATATTATTTACGGCAAGACGACGGACTGCGATTTCGGGAGCTGCGACTATGAAGAAGATATAACACGTTTTTATCTCTCGAAAACCGGGATGCTTCCTCTTCAGACCAAGCGGGGATGTCCCGGGAAATGTATATATTGCTCATACCCCGGCCTGGAGGGGAATCATGTAATAAGCCGAGATGCCGACGAAGTATTAGAGGATTTGATGTTTATTCAGAAAAGGTTCGAGCCCGAAACAATCTATTTTACAGATTCGGTCTTTAACGATTCAGGGAAGCAGTATATTGAACTGCTGGAGAAAATAGCCTCAAAAGGAATGAAGTTTCCGTGGTGTGCATTTTTTTCCCCGGATGAGTTCAGCTCTGAAAACATAGACCTGATGAAGCGTACCGGGCTGAAAACCGTGGAGCTGGGAGCTGACGCTTATACGGATCGGACTCTTGCCGGCCTGGGGAAGCATTATGATTTTGATACAGTATTCCGTTCTTGCGAGATATTCAGGAATGCGGGTATTAAAGTTTCCTCCTCATATATTGCCGGAGGCCCCGGAGAAAATCATGAGACTCTACGGGAGGGAATTGAAAATCTTAAGAGAATATACTGGGTTCCGGCGTTTCTTTTTATGGGTATCAGAGTTTTTCCGGGAACAAGGATTGAGCGGGTTGCCCGTGAAGAGGGGCTTCTTACGGAAGCCTCGGATCTTTTGAACCCGGTATTTTACCTTTCGCCGGAAATCAGTGAAAGGGACTTATTTGAAGGCTTGAATGATGGCGTTAAAGATATGCCCCATGTGGTTTTTCCACCTCAATCACGGAATGATGAGTTAAAGTTGTTTATGAAATTCCAGATTCAACAGAGAAAAAAAGGAGACAGGAATATTGAGTAATCCGTATTCATCTGTGTGGTGTGTTATTCCTGTCTTCAATAATGGAAGATCGGTGCGTGACGTATCTGAAAGGGCTCTGAAACTTGGCCTCAATGGGGTTATGGTTGTAGACGATGGCAGTACGGATATTGATGTCGAGTCTGAGCTCGGCGATCTGAACGGTGTTACGGTATTGAAACACAAATCAAATATGGGCAAAGGCCGGGCACTGCTGACTGCGCTGCACTTCCTGTCAGAGCATAATGTGGACTATATGATTACAGTTGACGGGGACGGACAACACTATCCCGAAGACATTGAAAAATTTTTACCTGAGATTTCAGAAAATGATTATACGATGGTTATAGGTTGCAGAGATTTTTCTTCTTTAAATGTGCCTGAAAAGAGCCGGTTCGGGAGAAGTTTTTCGAATTTCTGGGCATTTGTCGAGACCGGCTGTAAAATTAATGATGCACAATCCGGATTCAGGGCATATCCCGTCAAATACATATCAAGACTGCATTTTTTATGCTCACACTATAATTTTGAGACAGAAGTCCTGGTAAAGGCTGTCTGGGCTGGAATACCTGTGAAAAATGTCAATATCCGGGTCTGGTATCCGGAAACGCCGGGAAAAAGAGTATCCTCGTTTAAGCCTTTTATGGATAACTTAAGAATCACGTTGATAAACATCCATCTTGTAGGCTTGAGAATTCTTCCGTTTCCGAGACGCAAGCTTCTTAAGACTGAGAGGCTTCAAGATAAAATAAAAAGGCATTTCAGAAATCCGCTAAAACTGATTCGTGAACTGCTTGTCGAGCATTCGACAACGAAAGGTCTGGCCGCTGCGGCCGGGGTTGGAGCGTTCCTGGCCGTTCTGCCGATACCCGGGTTTCACTCCATTGTCATACTTTACGCGGCATCAAGGCTTCATTTGAATAAAGTGATGGCTTTTAACATCCAGCATTTTTTTATGCCGCCCTTTGTCCCTTTTCTATCTCTGGAGGTGGGGCACTATCTGCTTTACGGCAAGTGGCTTACAGAACTGACTTTTGACTCCGTATGCTGTCAGCTGGGTTCCCGTATCCTGGAATGGTGGATCGGCTCGATTATATTGGCATTGCCACTGGCCTTAATCACCTCTGGACTCGTATATCTTTGCGCGTCCATCATCAGGAAATGCTACAATGCCAAACTCTGACACGGATACTGTTGAGCGCAAACGTGGAAATGAATCGGGATTTGTTTTTTTTATTGCCGTTCTCCGCCTGTTCGGCATAAAGCATGCCAGGCGTTTTGCCGCGATGGTCTGTTTTTATTATCTGCTGTTTGACTGGAGCGCGGTACGTAAATCGCTGCCTTATGTACGCCACGCCTATCCCGGCGCCGGTTTCTTAAAACGCTTGTTTCGGATTCATAAGTTGTTTTACAGCCAGGCGTGTATGCTGTTGGACAGGTCTTCATTTCTCTGCGGCTTGACCGACTTTGACCATGACTGTTCCGGATATGAGATATTCAGGCACCTGGCAGAGGAAACAGACGAGGGAGTACTGCTGCTCGGGGCGCATTTCGGCAATTGGCAATTGGCGGTTGAAGGGCTCAAGTCTCTGAACTGCAACGTAAATATTGTAGTCCACGAAGAGACCAACGAGGCAGCGAAAAGGTATCTTGAGATAAATTCGGAAGACAGCAACATCAACTACATCTTCACCAACAATATGGCGCACGGATCTCTGGAAATAGCATCTGCACTATGCAATGGGGAAGTCGTATGCCTGATGGGAGACAGAAGTTACGGTTCGGAAACGATAGAAGTCGACTTTTTCGGAGATAAAGCCTTTTTTCCGTATTCGGCATTTGCAATTGCGGCAAAAACAGAGAGTCCGGTAATACCCCTGTTTATCTGCAAGGACTGGGAGTCAGAGCGCTATCTGGTAATCGGTTCAGAAACAATGAGGCCGGTCAAGGTATCTGGAACGCCCATGACAGAATGGGTAAGGCCATGGGTGCAGGAATACGCAAAACAGTTGGAAATGATGATAATAAAACATCCTGAACAATGTTTTTTATTTACTGATATCTGGACTAAATGACAGTCCTGTAATCGACGTTATATTTGTATATCGTATTGGATGGGTATATTTTAAAAACAACAAAATACGTAGGAGAATTTAGCGGTATGCCTGAAAATATTGACCGAATAAAGCAGGAACTCAAGGAAAGTCTTTTAGAGGTCTTGGCTTTGGATGATTTGTCCGTAAATGATATAGAAGACGATGAGCCGCTCTTCGGCGGCAAGCTTGCCTTGGATTCTCTTGATGCCGTCGAGATAGTCGTGGTGCTTCAACGTAAATTCGGAGTCAATACCAAGGGATTGGAAGGGCGCAAGGAGATCTTTACCAGCATCAATACACTAGCCCAATACATTATTGAATCAGGAAACAAATAAATCGTATGACTGCTTGGGTTACAGGTATAGGGTGCGTGTCGGCAGCCGGAGAGAAATGTTTCGATAATTTCGAAGTGCTGAAAGGCGGAATCCCCCGCAATCTGTCAAAATCCGATACCGGACACAGTGTTTTTGCCGCGCCTCTCAATGAGAACTTTAATTCCAATGGGAAATATTCCCGTTCGCTGGATCTACTGGACCAGGCTCTTCATGAAGCTTTGAAAAATGCCGCTTTCGATGGAGTTCCGGAGGATCTGAAAGTGGGGGTTTGCATCGGAACGACCTCCGCCAGCTTTCTCAATAATATAAACTTTCACCGTAAGCTCAGAAACGGGGAACTCGATACCGGAATGCTTTCACAATACCGGCACGGAAATCCATCGGAGTTCATAAAACGGAAACTGAAGCTTTCCGGTCCGGCTGTTACCGTCACCAATGCCTGTTCCTCTGGTACGGACGCGATTGGCGTGGCATTGTCATGGATAAAAAGCGGGTTATGCGATATTGTCATTGCCGGCGGTGCCGATGAATTGCATCCGGTGTCAAATGCCGGTTTTTACGCTCTGGGTGTAATGTCCAAAACTTTATGCCGCCCTTTTGACCGCGACAGGGACGGGCTCAGTCTTGGAGAAGGAGCCGGAATTTTGATACTTGAGAACAGCAATTCAATGCGCCGGAGGGCTGTAGAGCCTTTGGCCTCAGTGGCGGCCTATGGCGGAAGTAATGACGCGCATCATATCGCGCAGCCAGACCCGGCGGGAAGAGGAATTGAGAAGGCAATGCTGGGTGCAATCAGGAACGCGTGCATAAGCCCCGGAGATATTGGCTTTATTAATGCTCATGGTACGGGAACAATTCATAGCGACAGCGCTGAAAGCTCCGCATTTAAAAGAATTTTCGGAGTCTGTAGATATCTCTCAGTAAAGGGCTGTACCGGGCATACCCTCGGTGCCGCCGGAGCTATTGAGGCAATATTGACAATTATGATACTGCGCAAAAACCTACTTCCGGCAAGTCCTGGATTCGAGGCTTGCGGACAAGGCGTGGAAATCCCGCCGGTGACGGAGGCCATTGAAATAAACGCTCAATATGCAATGTCGACCTCTTTGGCATTTGGCGGATGCAACAGTGCTGTAATTATTAAAAAGGAATCTTTCTCGGAATGATTTATATAAACGGTTACAGTTATACCAAAATGGATGGATCCGATGGAATAGAATCGCTTGCGGCGAATCTTAAAATTGCAGCATATCGCCCTTTCGAGCACATTTCAGCGGCACAGAAAAAACAAATGCGCCGTACTGGAACATTTCATACTTCAGCGATAAAAGCCGCGGTTGGAACAGGGTTGTCGCGACTGTCTGCTGAAAGACTTCAAAATACCGCGATTATTCTGGTATCCAAATTCGGAGATCAGGATACCACGGGGAATTTTATTGATGATCTGATCGATTATGGAATGGATCAAGGTTCCCCAATAAAGTTCGCTCACTCAAATCATAACACTGCGGCAGCTTATCTTGCAAAATTGCTTGACATAGGCGGTTCAGGGTTCACAATAGTCAATTTTGAGGAGGCTTTTTCCAATGGCCTTGAACTTGCCGAAGCAAATCTGAATATGGGATTCTGCCGTGACACAATTCTGCTTCAGGTTGAATCGTGGTCGAATCTGACAAAAATTTTAGATTCGGATGAGGCTGGAAGAACTGCCGGAAAAATCAATATCGCAGAAGGGGATGGCTGCGAGGCGGCCTGTATTTTTCTTAGCACTATAGAGGACAACTGGAACCTATGTGAACTTAATAAGCTTGACCGCCCTCTGTCTGAATCAATATTCTTAGAACAGACGAGGCTCGGAGATGCTATTCAATTTATTGCCGCTGTTCTTCGTGAAAGTTCTCGCGAGTCTTAATCGGAATCCGAAAAGAAGAAAAATACTCAAAAAAAAGGACTTATTTTTATGCCTGATATGACTGCTGTTGAAAAATTTTTACGCAAAGAACTTGCCGCTGTCCTTCGTTGCTCCGAAGATGATATCGGGCTTGATTCTTCTTTCTCCGCTTTGGGGCTGAATTCAATGTCTTTTGTCGAACTGCTCATCATCATTGAACAAAAATACGGGTTGAAACTTATCAATGCCGGTCTGACCGCTGAAGACATGAGCAGTGTTACCGCGCTCGCGACTAGAATCACCATGCAACTGAAGAAGGCGTAAAAAAGCAAAGGCAAAGCAGCGCATAATGAAGGGGAAATATTATCTCAACGGTATCGACTGGATTGCGCAGGGACTTCATGTCAATTGCAGACGCGGTTTCGGCGGCGGTTATCAGTTTCTGATAGTAACTGAGCTTGAGGCGCCCCCGGCTTTTGAACACTTGAAAAATGTCTTTGAAAAAATTGCGGACATTTTTCCTGTGCTTCTTGGAAAACTGAAAAGGCACCCGCTGAATCTGGCCCCATACTGGATGCCAGGCAAGAGCGCAGAAGGGAAAAGTGCCGGAATTGAACATTGTTCCGCAGAAAATATGGACGCGCTTCATATTGAACTGGAACATTTCCTTAATGAACCGTTTAAAATTAACGAACCGCTGATTGGCGGTAAATTATTCGACCTGAAGCAGGGAAATTCCTTTTTTGCATGTAAATATGACCACAGGATTTTTGATGCCGGAGGGGGAGAGCTTTTTCTCGAATTATTGAATCAGTTATGGAATGAAGCGGAGCTGAAACCTGATAAGTATCAACGGAAGAAGGGACCCTGGCTTAACGAATGGAGTCACCAGTTCGAGTGTGGCCGCACTGTAATCCGCCTTATGCGCAATTTGTATCGACAAGGAACGGCTTCAGTCTTTTATAAAAAAGGTTATTCTGGAGGTGGAACCCGCTTTCGTCAACTACTGATAGACGGGGCGGCATTCAAGCGACTGGAAAATGAGTCCGCGCGAATCGCAGGGCCAATGATGTTAACAGTATACTTGTATGCCAGGATTCAGAATTGCCTGCATGACCTGCTGCATGCACGTGGAGAAGATAATCCGCTTTGCCTATGCCCGATGTCGGTTGAGATGAGAACAACTGACGATGATGAATTGTTTTTCAACCACTGGTCGGTCATGACAATGTACTCGCGCCACAAAGATTTTGACAGTGTGGAAAATGCGGTCGGGTTACTGAAAGAACAGTTTTACGAAAACATAAAAAATAAATCAGCCTATTGTTTCAGCAAGGCCAATCTGTTAGTGAGGATTCTTCCGCTTCCAATCACTTCGCTTATTGCATCAAAACCATTCAGGGGAACAGCAGGAACAGCAATGACGGCAATGTTGAACCGGGGAAATTATGCGGGAACGGAACTTTTCGGATGCAAGGTCAAGAATTTATATCATGTGCCGGCTATGCCTCCGCATCCCGGACTTGGGATATTTATGAATCGGCGCGGCGATTCTCTGAATCTTACCCTTTCGTGGCTGGACGGCGTCATTAATGAAGCGGAACTTGCTGTCCTTTCCGAATCTCTCCATGTTTAAATATATGTTGAAAAGCATTGTAATACAGTGCTTTTTTTGTATATTATCCGGCAATTGGGAATCAGGAAATTAATTGGAAAATTCACAAAATATTTACCAGACTATCAAGCAGGAAAACTCGGAGTTCCTGCATAATATTGCTATAGTTTATAAAAAGGAAAGTATTTCCTACGGGAAGCTTTTCGAGTTTACTGATATTATCCGCTACTTTCTCCTGGATGGAAATGTCCATCGCGGGGATAAAGTGGCGTTGAAATGTTATGATTCTCCTGAATGCATTATTATAAGCCTGGGCATACTAGCCGCAGGCGGAATAATAGTTCCTGTTTCTCCGGCTATGCCGGAATCCGAGTCGGAAAAACTGTGCCGTAAAATCGAGGTTGATTTTTTCATAGACAAGAGCACAGGCAATCCTGGGGCAGATTCGTCTTTTTGCTGCTGCGGAATCCTGATGGAATTAAAGTGTTTCAAAAATACGACGCTTCCTGAAAAAAAGCAAAAATATGATATCTCTGCACTGAATATTGCCTTTATAAGGTTTACATCAGGTACGACGTCCGAAAGCAAAGGGGTAATGATTTCGCATGAGGCCGTAATTGAACGGACAGACGCGGCGAATCAGGGGCTGGGAGTCGACAGGAATGATTCTGTTTTGTGGGTTTTGTCAATGGCTTATCATTTCGTAGTTACAATTTTATTATTTTTAAGGCGCGGCGTAAAGCTGGTGATCTGCCATGAGCCGGTATTAGTATCCATGGCGCAGTTGCTGCGGGAAAACAGAATCACGTTTCTCTATGCCACTCCGGTTCATTACCGGATGATGATTGAATCGGATGCGTTTAAGCCGGATATGCTTATGAACATAAATACCGCAATATCCACAGCAATGTCTTTGAATACGGCGACAGCCTCGGGGTTCAGGCAAAAGTTCGGGATTGTTCTCCGGCAGGCCTATGGGATTATTGAAATAGGTCTTCCCTGTATCGGTGATGCGTCCGGGGAATTTTACGCCGGTCTTGTTGGAAAACCTTTGCCCGGTTATGATATTAAGCTGACATATCTGGACGGGAGCGATGCAGGCCGGATTTTGGTAAAAGGTCCGGGAATGTTTGCAGGGTATCTAAAGCCTTTGAGATTAGCCTCTGCGATATGTAAGGACGGCTACTTTGACACTGGAGATATGGGAAGGATTGAAAAAGATGGAAGCCTGGTTATCTGTGGACGTAAAAAACAGATAATAAACTTTGCCGGAATGAAGATTTTCCCTTATGAAGTTGAAAATGTAATCCTCGGATGTGATTCAGTTGAAGACGTTCAGGTATTTGCGGTAGAAGACCCGCAGTACGGGGAAATCCCGAAGGCCGAAATAGTAGTAAAGCCGGGTCTGGACAGGAATGAGGTTATTGAGGATATTAAAAAAAATTGTTATACAAGGCTTTCAACATACAAGGTGCCGAAAATCTTTGAAGCAGTGGATCACATTGAAAAAACTCTTAGCGGAAAAAGTCGGCTCAGGCAGGAAGATAAATGAAAAAGGGCAGGCTTTCCGAACTGCACGATTCTCCGCGTTTTCCGGCTAGTATACGTGAATTCATGACAGATTTCCTTGCTTTTTTTTCCGCGCATTTCTTTCAATACAATCCTGTGTTTCCAGTTATAAAAAAAGTTCTGGATAAAACAGAGATAAAGGAAATTAAGGACTTTTGCTCCGGCTCCGGGGACAATGTACTGAGTCTGGAGCGGTTTCTCAACAAAAAAAACAGTTGCGGAGTGAATATTGAACTGACCGATAAATTCCCTAATCTGACTGCGTTCAAAAGAATTGCCGAAAAGTCAGGGGGGACAATTCGTTTCCACGGGGATGTTGCAGACGCGATATCGCCGCATCCGGGCAGACATGGCTTCAGGGTTATGTTTTCGGCAACACATCATTTTTCCATGGAAGAACTGGAGTCGATAATCCGGAACGCGGTTGACAACGAATCAGCAATTGGATTTTTCGACTACGCCAGCAGAAATCATTTCAAGACACTGCTGCTTATGCCGGGACTTATCCCGTTGGTCTTGTGCATTACGCCATTTTTAAGGCCTTTTCGTTGGACACGGTTATTGTTTACGTATATATTTCCTATCGTTCCGTTGGTTTTGTTTATCGATGGATTTATATCGCGCTGGAACGGTTATGGCGCAAAGGATTTTGTTTCCTTGGCAAAGAAGTTTGAACGCGATAAATGGATATGCGAATATGGAACGGAAAAGAACTTCCTGGGAACTGGCGAAGTTGTCTGGTTTGTCTGCTATAAGCCTTTTGCAGGGAAAGATATTATGAAAGACAATTAATGAAAAGAGTTGTGATTTCCGGTTATGGAGTAAATTGCTGTTTCGGATTTGGAGCCGAAGTTCTGCGAACGGCCCTTAGATCAGGGCGTTCTGGCGTCAGATTTATAGAAGAATTAAACTCCTATAATGGACTGCATTGCAAAATTGGCGCTAAAATCGAAAATGTGAATGTCAGCACAATACCGCGCGTAAACCGTCGTTTTATGGGCAGGCTTGCGCAACTCGGGGCTCTGGCGGCCTTGGAGGCAAGGACTTGCTCAGAAATGGGCAATGACTTGATTTCTCGTCCGGACATGGGGTGTATTATGGGATCTACGATGGGAAGCGCCCAATCTATGGACGAGACTTTCCGCACAATTATTGCCAGTAATAATCTTGGAGAAGTTTCCGGCATACAGTTTTTTAAATGTGCGTCTCATACCGTAGCTATGAATGTTGCACAGCTTCTCGGAATAAAAGGCTCCATTCTCAGCACCGCATCGGCATGTTCATCTTCACTGCAATCGATAGGGTTGGGATACCAATTAATACGTTCAGGTATACTTGATGCTGCGTTCTGCGGGGGAGCGGAGGAGCTTCACGCCTTGGCAATAGGATCGTTTGACAGTCTATTTGCGGCTTCCACTTCATATAATGACACTCCTCAGTTATCGCCCCGTCCGTTTGATGCCGACAGGGATGGGCTTGTTTGCGGCGAGGGTGCCGGTGTCCTGGTACTGGAGAGTTTGGAAAGCGCATTGACGCGCGGCGCGACAATCCACGGGGAAGTGCTGGGGTACAGTACTTGCGGCAATACAAACAATATAAGTCAATCTGATTCGGAATCTATAACCCGATGTATAGTTCAGGCTCTGGCTGATGCCGGAATCAATGCTGATAAAGTGGACTATGTTTGTGCGCATGCAACGGGCACGCGCCAGGGAGACGCGGCTGAAGCGGCAGCTATAGCTGCTGTTTTCGGAAATAATGTTCCAGTTTCCAGTCTCAAGGGTGCCCTCGGACATACTCTCGGAGCTTCCGGCGTAATTGAAACAGTTGCTTCACTTATAATGATGAATGAAGGGGAGATATACCCGACTGTCAATCTTGATCACCCTTCCGATGACTGTAATGGAATCATGCATGTGCGGGAAAAGCTGGAAAGGCCAATTGATATATTCCTGAAAAACAGTTTCGCGTTTGGTGGAATAAACGCCGTTTTGGTTTGCGGGAAATATCATGAGACAAAGAGATATTTGTAAAAAAGTTTGGATATCATATATTTTCATAACGAGTTCTGTTAATTTTTTATAATGGGGAAGAGTGCGGTATGGATGAAGAGCTGAAGAAAAAAATAAAAGAAGTTTTTGTTGAGTATTTTGAAATACCCGAAGAAGATTTACTTGATGACAAGCTTTTGTTTGATGATCTCGGACTTGACAGTCTTGATATTGTGGATCTGATAGTCGGGTTGCAGAAAAAGTTCAAATTTGACCTCAGACAACATTCAGGAATTCAACAGATCCGCACATTGGGAGACGTCTGTAAAGTAATGGAAGATATCATCAAAGAAAGACGCGGAAATTAATCTGTTGAGGTAATTTCCCGGAGAATTGGTGAAAAAAAGCTTTGATTATGAAGAAATATTCTGTATCACTAAAGATTTTCAACCTTCTTTTTTACTTCAGACTCTTTATTGTGACAGTGTTTTTCTGTTTCTCGGTTGGATTGTGCTTTATGCCATATATTGTCTTTCTGAATCCAAAAGGCAGGCGTGATGTCTGGCGACGGCTGATAAAATATTATGGAAAAACGGTGTTGCTCCTGTCCGGTTATCCCTTTATAAGGGTAAAATATGTTGATCTGGCGAATGAGGAGTGTGCCAGGCCTGGCGTATGCATATTAAATCACAGATCCGGCTCTGACGCTTTTTTTGTGGCTGAATTACCGGGAAAGCTTGTACAGGTAATAAATGACTGGCCTTTTAAGCTGCCGTTTTTCGGTTTTTTTGCCAAACTGGGCAAATATTATAATATCAAGACAATGCCATGGAGCGAATTTTTGCAGAAGGCTGGAGAAGATATCAACAGCGATGGTAATTCCGTTGCAGGATTTCCGGAAGGGACAAGGTCAGGGGACAATGGGCTGGGGCAGTTTCACGGCATCCTTTTCCGGCTTGCCCAAGAGATCCAGTGTCCGATTTTTCCTGTGCTTATTCTGGGAACTGAAAAGATTCCGGATTTGAACTTTATGATGCACCCCGGCACAGTCAGGATATACAAGATGCAACCTCTCATGCCGGAGGAGTTCGCGGACTGGACTGCGTTTAAATTAAAAAAACATGTCAGAGAACTTATGTGCGAAAAGATAAAAGAGCTGGAATCGTAAAAATGAGTAAATTCCTTTACAGTCGGGATCTGGACTTTTCGTCTAGAGGGGATATTGCCCGGATACAGGGCGATTTTCTGAAAAAACATTTGTCCTTCTGCAAAATGAACTCGCCATATTATAAAAATTTATTGAACGGGATCGATCTCTCGGGAGATATCTTTGAGGTACTGAAAAAGATTCCACTTACCGATAAAGATGTCTTGACTCGCCACAAAGGTGAATTTGTGGCAGTGGCACAGGATGATATACAGGATATTGTGTTTTCTTCCGGCACTACCGGCGAGCCGCTTTCTATTGTATATACAGCAACAGACCTTGAAAGGCTGGCCTATAATGAACTGAGAACCTTTCTTGCCTGCGGCATGAGAAAAAGCGACAGGGTTTTGCTTACCTGTACGCTTGACCGTTGTTTTATAGCCGGGCTTGCTTATTTCGAAGGAGCTAGAGCTATAGGGGCGGCGACAATCCGCAACGGGTTGAATTCAATGGAAAGCCATCTGGAAATAATCCGGCGGCTTAAACCTACCGTACTAGTCGGAGTCCCTTCATTTTTAAAACGCCTGATTGAGTATCTTGATTCGGAAAATACAATTCCTGAACATGTGCGAATGCTTCTTTGTATAGGAGAGCCCGTTAGAGGGCTTGATCTCGAGCTTAATCCGTTGGGACACTTTCTGGAAAAACATTGGGGGGCGAAAGTGTATTCCACGTATGCGTCATCTGAAACAATAACATCTTTCTGCGATTGCGAATCCGCTTGCGGAGGACATTTGCTGCCGGAATTGGCTGTGCTTGAAATACTTGATGAGAATGCGCGTGAAGTCCCTTGCGGAGAAATCGGCGAAGTTGTCGTTACTCCATTGCAGATAGAAGGAATGCCGTTGATTCGTTTTCGTACTGGAGATATTAGTTTTAAGGTCGATGAGCCTTGCTCATGCGGCAGAAATTCCCTGCGTCTGGGGCCTATAATCGGCAGAAAACAGCAAATGATGAAAATAAATGGAACGACATTGTATCCTCAGACCGTGTTTACCGCACTTGAGGGAATTGAGGGAATTACGGACTATTATATTACTGCAAAGCGTCTTGAATACGGCCTGAGCGATTACGCCGAAGTGCATGTGGCGCTGACAAATGACTTACCGGACAAGGAAAGCATTGTGAGAAAGCTGGCCGCTCTGACCAGAGTCAAACTCCCTGTGATTATCGAGCCGGCTGAAAAAGTAAGGGCAAAGATATTTTCTATAAACAGCCGAAAACCAGTACGTTTTTTCGATGATACTCAAAGTCAGCAATCGGAGGTTTTGTGATGAGCTGCAATAATTTTACTTTTTCGCTGGATGAAATAAAGACGGCTGCCAGGGAAAACCGCTTGTTGTCTCTGGAAATAGAGCCGACATTGAGATGTAATTACCATTGTCCCTATTGTTACTCCGCGACTAATGCGGTTCCTGAAAATGAACTTTCTTATGATGAACTTACAGATGTGATAACCCAGGCTAAACATCTTGGCGCCCGTAAAATTGTCATCCTGGGCGGAGAACCGTTGCTTTATGAGCGGATATTTGAACTGGTTGATTTTATCGGGGAGCAGGGACTTGTTGCCGAGATGTTTTCAAACGGCGCATTCCTGACCGGGGAAAAAGCCGCATGGCTTTTCCGTTCCAATGTTTCTCTTGTTCTGAAACTGAATTCTTTCAAACCGGAGGTTCAGTCCTTGTTGACAGGGGAAAATAGTGCCCTCTGCAAAGCGATGAATGCGATTCAGGCTGCCAGGGACGCGGGATATCCGGGGGAAAAAGCAAGCCTTGCGGTAAGTACCGTTATCTGCAGCGCGAATGTCGATGAGCTTGAAGATATCTGGCGTTACCTTCGCGACAATAACATTCTTCCTTATTTCGAGGTTATAACCCCTCAAGGCAAGGCCAATGAGAACTCCTGGCTTCAATTGGACCCTCACAAAATCAAATCTGTATTTGAACGGATCTCAAAACTTGACTTCGACGAGTACGGACATGAATGGGAACCCAGGCCGCCACTGGTAGGAAGCCGTTGTTTAAGGCATCTGCATTCGTGTCTGATTACAAGTACGGGCGCGGTATTTCCCTGTGTGGGAATTAACGAAGCAGTCGGGAGCATTAGGGAAAGTTATCTTAAAGATATCATTTGCGACAGCGAGATTATTCAGGATTTGCGTAATTTTCACGATACAATTAAAGAACCTTGCGGAAGTTGCGAATTCAGTCCCGAGTGTTTTGGTTGCCGTGGGGCAACCTATCAGCTTACTGGCGACTGGCTGGCAGCCGATCCGATATGCTGGAAGAATCAGGACCGTCTGGACTGTATCAGCCGCCTCCCCGTAGATGTTGAAAAGTTCATCCCTCATAAACCGCCTATGCGCATGATAGACACCCTTGACATTATCGGAGAGAAAAAGGCGGTTGTTTCGCTTCTTGTCAGGCCTGACAATATTTTCCTTGACGAAAACGGCCGCCTTTCAGAGACTGTCTTCATCGAATTAATCGCACAGGCAATGGCTGCCTGCGACGGCTTTTCTAAAAACGCGGCCTGTGACGGTATGATTATCGGACTGAGCAACTATGAGATCAGTGGATCGGCAGGAAAAGGCGATGAACTCAAGGTATTAATTTCAAAAAACATTAAATTCGGAAATTGGGGCGTTGTCAGCGGTCGGGTTGAAAAGAACGGAAAACTCATCGCTACCGGAGAAATTAAAATATGGCAAAGCTGACAGTAACTTTTTATGTCTTTTTTTTCTATGCACTTTCCCCGGCACTAAGCGAAGAGTCCCCGCTAAATGATATCAGCCGGAACATGGAGCGGGTCAAGACTTTTTCAGCAGAATTTGAACAGGTTAAAAAATTTAAAATACTCATGCGGCCAATCAGGTTGAATGGTAGACTTTACATACAGCGTAAGCCGTTCCGACTTGCCTGGCGTGTTGATTCTCCGGTAAACTGCGTGACGGTCATGGATGCGGATAAACTTATTCAGTGGGATGAAAGCAGCGGATGCAAAAGTGAAATAAGCATATCCTCCAACCCGGTACTTAAGACGGTTACGGATACTTACAGGGCTATGCTTCTAGGAGATTTTTCATCTTTTGAAAAGACTTGCTCCATAAAATTCAACTCCAGCCGGAAAAGTCTGACAGTAATTCCCCGTTCTGATTCAGATATGGGCAGATTCATAGATAAAATAATTTTTTATTTCTCTCCGGATCTGGAATACCTTGAAAAAATAGATATTAGCGAAATACATGAAAACAGCACTTCTATACTGTTTAAAAATATTTCCATAAACAAGGAACTGCCGGTATCCGCATGGTCGATAGAATAAAGAAAAACAGCCGTCTGATTATTGTCGCTATATTATTTATACTGATTCTGCTTTCTTTTTCAGTATTTTTACATAAGCCTTTCAATAACGACATTACCCTTATGCTTCCTGCCGGCTCCAAGCCTCTTAAAATGCTCCAGGCACTTAACGACACCGGAATTTCAGGCAAATTTACAGTAGAGCTTGAACTGGAAAAACGCTGCACCAATAAAACTGTGCTGTTAAAAGCAATTGAACTGCTTGAGCAGAAACTGGTTCATCCTGAGATCAAGTCTGCGATATTCGGCTTCAAAGCTCCAGACCTGAAGGCTGTCAGCTCGCTATATCAGATATTGCCGGGACTGGCTGACAGCGATGTCATAAAACAGATCAGAAATAAAACATCCTCAGAGGAAATAAGAAAACAGATGCACAATAATTATATCCGGCTGCTTTCTCCGGGGGGTATCGGCGCCGGTTCTTTTATTGAGGAAGACCCTCTCGGTCTTAATATGATTGTTCTAAGACGCTTTTTCCGTTTGTCAGGGGCGTTCAGTTATAAAATAGCCAGGGGAGCAACGTGTCTGCTGGGCCCTGACGGAAGAAAGGCATTGATCGTTCTTAACACGGATATTCCTGTAATGGATATAAAACGTTCAAAAGCACTGCTGGATTTTATCAGTGCCGCTGTTAAAAATCTGAATATGCCGATTAAGGCAAAGATTATCTGCGGCCATCGCCATACAATAGGAAATACTGCGGCGATCAAACGGGATGTGCTGGTGGTCGCCGTGGCATCGGTGATAATATTCGCGATCATGTTTATGATAGTATACCAATTTCAACTTCAGTGTTTTTATATTACCCTCATACCATTTGCGTCGGTATTGTTCGCGATTGCTCTCATGTCGTTATTTATGGACTCAATCTCTGGATTTACCGTTGGCCTGGGCGGAGTTATCGCAGGGATATCGGTGGATTACGGAATTCATGTTTATATGGCATTCCGGAATGACGGAAAACGAGGCGTGAAATGTATTTTACGTCCGTTGCTGGGCGGGGCGCTGACGACAATGGGAATATTCATGGCATTCTTTTTTACCGGGGTTGAAAGCTATATTCAATTAGGAATATTTGCCGTGTTGAGTGTGCTTCTGTCATTGCTAATGTCAATATATCTGTTGCCAATACTTATCGGCACGAGTTCCGGCACGGTTGTCGGATTACAGGCCAGGCTGCCGGTTTTTTCCCTAAGAGGTTCACTGCTTTGTATCGGCGGCTGGACTCTGCTTTGCTTTTGTGGGTTGCTTTGCTCTGTTTTATGGCTCAATTTCAGCTGCGGTGTGAAAACTATTGACGGAGCCGGAGCAGATGTTTTTGCGGATGAAGAGAGTTTTCATAATTATTGGAGTACTGGAAAAACTTCGGCTATGCTGGTTATCGGGGGAGATTCAAAAGAGGCGGTACTGCGGAGAGGAGAAGATATTTACGAAAAAATGAACGTCCTGACCAATGGGGAATATATCAGTCCGGTGAAAGTAATCCCCTCGCAAAAGTCACGTATGGAAAATTTGCAAAGATGGAATGAGCTCTTTACAGGCAATTTCATAGCCTCCCTGAAAGAAAATATTATTTCGGCAGGAACAGAGTCCGGCTTTGATAAATCTGCCTTTGACGGTTTTGTTCGTACACTGAGAGCGATGCCAAAGCAAACAGACAAGGGAATATTGAACATGTTTGAAAAATATTTCATTATGGAAGGCAACGATGGTTGGAGGCTTTTTACATTTTTTCCCGATACTCCTGAAAACTATGATGCCGTAGAAAAAATATTCGGTAACGCGGTAAATATAAGTCTGATATTTCCAGAGGAACTCAGAAACGCAATAGGCAAGGAACTATTTAACCACCTTATTCATATTGCCGGAATCGCAACGGTTCTGGTAATGATTCTGGCAATGATAGCTACTGGATCTGTTGGCCGAGGCATCATCGCGATGATGCCGGTCGCTATATCTCTGACAACACTTGCCGGACTTATTGCTCTTCTGGAAATTCCGGTATCAATCCCTGTCTTTACTGCTGGCATTATTGTGATAGGCCTGGGGATAGATTATGGTATTTTCGTAGTTTATCAGACCTCTGGGAAAATCAATGGGAACGTCTCATCCGCAGTTGCACTTTCGGCAATGACCACCGTTGCAGGAGCGGGCACACTGCTTCTGGCGATCCATCCGTTATTGTTTAATATGGGAATTGTGTTGTGTTTCGGTGTTTTTATGGCATTCCTGGCCGCCTTCACGCTTATCCCGGCACTGGGATACTTCTCTGTTCGTGGAGGGCAAAGATGAGATTCCCGACACGATATATAGCTCTCGTAATTTTAATTGTATGCGGCTCTTGCACCAGCCGTCCTGAAACTCTCCCTATGAACATCCTGGAAGGGGAAAGGATTACGCGCTACAGGGCACCGGAAGGGAAATGGAATGTTCTGGCTTCTTTGTTGTTTGAGACTTATGGCCGGAGGTTTACGGTACTGTGTTCTGCGGAAATAGACAGTTATAAGAAAAGAATCGCAACGGTAGGAATTAATCCTTCGTCCGGCATGAAAGTCTTTGAGGCTATTTCCGAAAACGGCCAGATAACCCATCGCTATGTAATGCCCGATTTTGAGCAACTGAAGGATTTACCTGAAAATATCACCCGGGATATGTCAAGAATAAGTTTTGACTTGAATCCCGATGGAGAAAAACATCGGGATAAAAATAGCGGGCTGCTTTGCCTCGAACAGAACGATGTTGTTTTTCTGTTCGACGAAAAGACTAATCTGCTGGCTGAGAAAAAATCTGTCAAAAATGGCGGCTCAGGATGGAAAATTGACTTTCGACGCTATAAAATAGTTGATGGTTATACGGTACCGCATTTGATAAAGCTGACTTGTCTCCGACCCGGGTATTCCGTATTGATAAATGTCAGGAACATTACGTTTACCGGAGGTGGACATAAACATGAGTAAAATCTTTGACGCAGTAAGCCGAGCTATGAAAGATTTTGACCTGAAAAGTGATGGGACGGTAGCGGCTGGATTTGTTTTCCCCCCTGACAGTATTGTTTTCGGTGGACATTTCCCCGGAAACCCCATTCTGCCGGGGATATGCCAGCTTGAAGCAATAAAGGCAATTCTGGAAAAAACAGTGGGTAAAGCAGTTAGGCTTACAGCAGTTAAATCCGCTAAATTTTTCAAGCCTTTACAACCCGGGAATTATGCCAGATTCGAAATGGAGAAAGTTGATCTGAACGACAAGACAATTAAGCTTAAAGTTAAAGTGAGCAGTTCAGAGTCCAGGATTTCGGAGTTCAAGGCTACATATGTATTGGATTCTTCCGCCGAAGGGAACTGCGATGAAAAACCGTAGAAAACGTAAATATTTTGAAAGGGAAGAGGGCGCGCCTTCTCCTGTATCCGCCTCAATCACGCACAGATGTCAATTCAGTGAAACAGATATGCTGTCTATTGTTTGGTATGGACGCTATGCCGCATTTTTTGAAGAGGCATCAGCCGAGCTCGGGCGAAAGATAGGCCTTAGCTATGAAGCCATGCGAGATGCCGGAGTCATTGCCCCAATAGCTCAATTGCATATCGATTACCACAGCCCGCTGGCACTTTCGGAAATATGCACGGTTACCGCATCAATAATCTGGACTGAAGCATCCAGATTGAATATCGAATATTCCATCGACAAGGAAGATGGAATACTTGCCTCTTCCGGATATACCGTACAGATGTTTATAAACACTGAAACGAACGAAGTATGCCTTCTGCCGCCGCCACTGTTTATCGATTGTTGCGATAAATGGAAAAATGGCTTGTTTCATGGATAAAACCGAAGTGGCAATATGTGAAATTCAGGCTGTAACGGCCTACGGCTCCGGAATTGAACAGCTTGTCGATGGAATTTATTCAGGAAAAACTGCAGTTAACAAAAATAACAATCTTCCGTACACGGATTTTCCGTGCGCTTCAGTGGACGGTCTTGACGATTCCAGTCCGCGGGTTTTTCAACTTCTGGAGAGACTCCGCTTGCTTGATATCAAATTACCCGCTGAATCACCTGTTCTTCTCGCGCTTACAATCGGCGCTGTCGAATTAATTGAAATGAAACTGACGAATAACTGCCAGGGCGCAGAAACATCTCACATTGCTGCCTTGATTTCACTGGTGAAAAAGTTGTGGGGAAACAGGAAGATTTATGTTATTTCCGCTGCCTGTGCCTCTTCCGCGAGCGCAGTTGCCCAGGCTTCGTCAATGATTTTACACCATGAGTTGAAATCAGCTATAATTATTTCATGCGATGCTGTCAGCGAGTTTATAATTTCCGGTTTTACCTCTATAGGGGCACTCGATGAAAAAGGTGCACGGCCTTTTGATGCCAATCGTAAAGGCATGAGCCTGGGCGAAGCTGCAGGAATAATGCTGCTCAGCGAAAAAAAATACGCTGAAGCCGGACAATTCCCTGTTCAAGGAACTCTGAGAGGCTGGAGAATGAATTGTGACGCCTTTCATGTTACAAGTCCTGATTTGTCGGGAACGCCTCTTGCCAATGCCGCGGTGGCTGCTCTGAACATGGCGAATCTTAAGCCGGACGATATCTCATTTGCGGTCGCTCATGGTACCGGAACATTTTATAACGATAAGATGGAAGGCGAAGCTTTGAAACGTATTTTCCCAAAAAGACTTCCCGTTTTTTCTATTAAAGGCGGTTCCGGGCATACGGTGGCACCCTCTGGAATGCTGCAGCTGGCTGTGGCTTTGCATGCAAAAAAACGAGGAATGATTCCGGGGAATATCAATTTGTCCCACCCCATGGAAGGTTTTGAGGCATGGGTTGCAAGTGAACCTAAACCTATCAATTCCGGAATGTTTTTATCGCTTAATTCGGGATTTGGCGGAATTAATTGCGCCTTGGTTATTGACACGGCATAGAGCAGAAATAAAGTGACCCCGCCCTATCCTAATATAGGATTCAGTGATTTGACGGGCGGTTAACGGAGGATTCGAAGCTGAAAAAGTTGCCTTGAGAATTGTAATTCGGAAGAATTTCTGATATTTTACGATTTGAAGATAGAAATCAGAGGCGGAATAAGCCTCGATTTGAGCTGATTTGACAATAGGAGTTCGACCGGAACTGATCCTGGCATTGAAAATGAGACTGAAAGACTCTCACTTATGCGGCTTTGCGATAATAATATTTGAGAAGCCCGCCGAGACGTTCTTTACATTTGATTTCACCTTCGGAAGAGCCAACAAAAATGATATGGTCGAGACTCTCGGATTTTATTCCCCCACGAAATTTTCGGCGTAACAATTCAAATTGGGCGAGAACGGTGGAAGCCTGATCGGGGTGATGCCGACAATTACGACCTTGCGGGAACCGAGGTGGATGAAGAATAGGACGTAATACGTTATTGCTCCGGTGGGGAATAAGCTCGACCTCGACCCAGTCCCCCTTCTGCGCGCCGTGCACTGAACCATTTATAAAAATATCTTCAG
>Ga0154591_1037_pt1 | contig 24766 bp, 19 predicted proteins | sample RifGroF2_FD_116020 | JGI IMG/M metagenome (GOLD analysis project Ga0154591, IMG submission 116020) | Lentisphaerae bacterium GWF2_45_14
GCTGGTGCGGGTACAAGCTGCATCTGATACTTGGAGACGGCGGAGTTCCGCTTGCGACGATACTTACGTCCGCGTCGCCGCATGACAGTCAAGTTGCAATTCCTTTGATGCAAATAACTTATGAGCGCGCAAAAATACTGTATGACTTGGCCGATTCGGCTTATGACGCACCTGAAATTCATGCATTTTCAAAGTCGCTCGGACACGTTCCGGTGATTGATCCGAACAAGCGGCGCGGTGATAAAATCGAGCTTGATCCGGCGAAGAAAATCCGTTATCGTGAGCGCTCGACGGTCGAACGCGGCAATTCGGAACTGAAAGACAATTACGGGGCGCGGCACGTGCGAGTCAAAGGACATTTGAAGGTTTTTTGCGGCATTTTCAAGAAAAAACCGCATCGGGCGTGTCAAAATAACGTTGACGCGCAAGGAAACGAGTTATTAACAGACAAAAGCCAATACTTTTGAAATTGGCTCTAACACTATTATGAGCACCGACCTCTGAAAGTCAACTACGTATCGGTCGGCTCGGAAAATAAATCCATAATTTCTACTGTGAAAATACTATTCTCTCTTGAAAAGAAAAATTTCCCGCCTAACTGTCATCTTTAGGTTTAAATTTTTTGTTTAGGCAGTATTATTGAGAGTAGTAATTATTCTTTCGTACAAAGGAGGGGTATTCTAAAATGAGTAAGATCATTAAAAAGGGAAAAGTCGTATCCATTACGCCCGAAAAAGATATAGTGGCGGGTGAGGTACAGAATTTTCGCCAAGAGCTTTTATCACTTATAAATGAGAAATTTGAGAAGATTGAAGTGGATATAGACAAGGTCGAGATGATTGATTCCTCCGGTATAGGGGTTTTCATTGCTACGCAAAACAGTCTTAAAAAGATAAACGGAACGCTCACGGTTATAAATGTGTCAGCTGACATATTGAAAATGTTCAAGATAATGAGGCTGGATAAGCATTTTGAAGTCGAGGGGAAAAACTGATAGCATCGACCAATTGATTAAGAAATACGAGGTTCGAAATGGCTGACAACATAGGCGATGATGAGATACTCCAGCTTTTTTATGAAGAGTCCCGGGAACATCTTGACGGCATCGAAGAAGATTTACTCTCGCTGGAAAAGCAGGGCGCGGATTTTGACCCAGATTTGGTGAACAGCATTTTCAGGGCGGTTCATACGATAAAAGGCGGTTGTGGCTTTTTCGGGCTTGACAAACTAAGCTCTCTCTCGCATGCCATGGAGAACGTGTTTGACAGGATTAGGAAGAAGGAACTCGTCTCCACATCCCGCATAATAAATGTTCTGCTAAAGGGTGCCGACCTTCTCAAAGAAATGATAAACAAGCCTGAGAATACGGAATATATAGACGTTGCCACAGTGCTTGAGTCCATAAAGAAGATACTTGACGGCTCACTCTCAACAGAAGAAAAGGAATCTACAGCCGAAAGCATAGACATAAAGCTGCCGGACGGGCGAGTGATATTCACCGTCAACAAATATGACTTTGACAGGGCCAGGAAGGCGGAAAGAGGCGGTAGCCAGATATATCTTATAGAATACGATCTTATTCATGACATTGAGCGGAAACACAAAACGCCATGGGACGTGATATCTGAGCTCCTTCAACTGTCCGTATTCATCGACAGCAAGGTGGACATAGAAGGAGTCGGTGAACTTATCGAGGATTCTCCAATCCCTGCCTCTCTGCCGTTTTACGTATTGATAGCGACAATTATAGAAGCTGACCTTATTTATGACTTCCTCAGTCTTGATGAATCAAATGTGCATGTAATCTTAGAAGACGGTTCGCTTCAGGGGCTCGGCCCCGTCGAGCCGGATAAAACGCATGGAGCCAAGGAGGAGAAAATGCAAATCAGCACCCAGGTTCCGAAAAAAGAAATGAAAAAGGTCACGCGGATTGAAGAGCCGAAAGCAAAAGAGGAAGAGTATATCAAGGAAACATCAAATGCCAGATTGACGGCGGCGGGACCGGAAAAAAGCGATAAGGCCGAAACGGACTTGTCCAAGATTAAAAAGGTTGATGCCAGCAGCATCAGGGTAAATGTAACGCTGCTTGACAAGCTTATGAGCCTTGCCGGGGAGTTGGTACTCGCAAGGAATCAGCTTCTTCAAAGTACAGGCACAAAAAACTTTGATGTAATAGAGAAGACCGTACAGCGGGTCGACCTTATAACCGCGGAACTGCAGGAAGCCATAATGGCCACGCGAATGCAGGCAGTAGGAATAGTTTTCAACAAATTCAACCGTCTGGTCCGTGACTTTTGTAGAGAAAAAGGCAAAGACGTCAAGCTCATAATAGAGGGCGAAGATGTTGAGCTGGACAAATCCATAATAGAATCTATAGGCGATCCCTTGACGCACCTTATAAGGAACTCGCTTGATCACGGGATAGAAACTCCCGAGTTGAGAGAATCAAAGGGTAAGTCTCCGGCGGGAACGCTCAAGATAAGTGCCTATCATGAGGCAGGGCACGTAGTCATAATAATAGCCGATGACGGTGCAGGGATAAACTTCGCAAGAGTGAAATCGAAGGCGTTGTCCACAGGGATATGTACGCAAGACCAATTGGAAAACATGTCGGAAAAAGAGCTTATAAAGCTCATATTCCGTCCGGGCTTCTCGACGGCGGAAAAGATTACGGATCTGTCAGGGCGCGGCGTTGGGATGGATGTTGTCAACAATAACCTTAACAAACTGGGGGGCACAATAGATATCGCAACCCATGAAGGTGAAGGAACAACGATAAAGATAAAACTGCCTCTGACCCTTGCAATAATTCCAAGTCTCTTGCTTTCAGCCGGGAAAGAAAAATTCTCAATACCGCAGGTGAATCTCGTAGAACTCGTGAGAATATCGAAATCAGAAATCATGGATAGAATAGAAAAGATAGGCAACACCATGGTCATCCGGCTTAGAGACAGGCTTCTGCCGCTGGTTAAGTTGAGTGATGTTTTGGATGACTGCAGAGACAATAAGGGGGACTTCACCGGAGACCGCAAGCGACTCAGGAATACACTGACAGATCTTGAAGAAGTTAATATCGCCGTGGTAATGGCGGGAAGTTTCCAATACGGCGTGATTGTGGATGAACTACTTGATTCCTCTGAAATAGTCGTTAAGCCGCTTGGCCAGCACCTAAAAAAATGCAAGGCATACGCGGGTGCCACTATACTCGGCGACGGTCGAGTTGCGTTAATTCTTGACCTCACAGGAATAAGCGAGATGATGCAACTTGCGGATGTGGGGAACAAGAAAGAGGAGACTGAAAAATTTGCCAAAAAAGCAAAAGACGAAGCTAGGTACTCAGAGTCTGACCGCCAGACTTTGCTGATAGTACACAATGCCGCGAATCAGCCTTTCGGTATTCCTCTTGGCTTGGTGGCCCGAATAGAGAAGATAAAGGGTGCGGACATAGACAATATCGGCGGACGGACAGCCATAAAATACAGAGGCGGGACATTGCCGCTCTTCAAACTCGAAGAGGTAGCCTCCGTAAAACCACTCGAAAAACAGGACAGCTATGTTGTGGTTGTCTTCAAGGTCGGTGGGCGCGAAGTTGGGCTGTTGCTATCCGAAATTCTCGACGTTGTGGAAAATGACACACACATAGATGACATAACCTTCAAGCAAACAGGCGTATACGGGTCATCCGTAATCAATGAAAGAATTACACTTTTGGTAGACCTTTACGCTATCGTGTATACCGTAATGCCGCAGTGGCGCGAGGACAGGAAAGAGGAGATAAAGCTGGCTGCTGAATCAAGCAGCGGAGGATCCCCGGTCGTACTGATAGCGGAAGATTCGAAATTTTTCATGTCGCAGTTAAAAGGCTTCATGGAAGATGCCGGATATGAGGTCATCACGGCAGAAGATGGACAAAAAGCTTATGATGCGCTCCTTTCCCATGCTGAGCGGATAGACATTGTTCTGACAGATATAGAGATGCCCAACATGGATGGTTTTGAGTTCACCAGAAAAGCCAGAGAGGATTCCCGTTTCAGCGGACTGCCGATACTGGCAGTGACATCTATAGCTGGTTCCGCGGCAGAGCAGAAGGGCGCGGAGGTCGGACTCGATGAATACATGATAAAACTGGACAGGGATGAAATCCTTGAAAAATGCAGCCATTACCTGCAAAACGGCAGAAAGAAAAAAGCCTGATGCCGGAAATATCCATAAAACTTGGAGGAGTGAAAAATGAAACTCACGAATAGTGCCGGCGACTGGAGTGCGACGACCGAGCTTGCGATATTTCACGTGGGAGACATAACCTGCGCACTGCAAAGTATTGAAGTGCAGGAAATTATAAAGAACCAGGAAATAACAGTTGTCCATCATGCGCCAGACTATGTAAAAGGCGTTATAAATCTCAGAGGTCAAATCGTAACGATTATCAGTATGCACAAGAAGTTCAACATTGACACTGTTACGGTCGGGACGAAGGAGATGCAGATCGTGGTTGTAAAAAAGGCAGAAGAAAGTGTCGGGCTTTTGGTTGACAGTGTGGATGATATCCTGATAGCCAGGACCGATGCCATAGAAACTCCGCCCTCAAATCTCCAAGGAATAAAAGGAACATATTTCACGGGTATCTACAAAAAAGAAGATGAACTTGTGGCTATACTAAATATTGAAGAAATATTGGCTATAGACAACTGAAAAATCGTTTCCATTTACAAGAATAAGGAAATTCTGCAATAATGGACAAACTGAAAGCGCTAGTCGTAGATGATTCCGTACTTTACAGAAAAATACTCACAGATATTTTATCGACAATTCCTGACATAGAAGTAGCAGGAACCGCTCACAACGGAAAAGCTGCAATAGAAAAGGTACGGCAGCTCAAACCAGATTTTATCACGCTGGATTTTGAAATGCCCGAACTTGACGGCATAGAGACACTGAAGAAGCTCAAGGAAATTTCTCCCGAAACAATGACCGTAATGGTGAGCGCCCATACAAAAACGGGCGCGGCAATAACAATGAGGGCTCTTGAAGAAGGGGCCTTCGATTTCATCGCAAAACCGGAAACGAGAAATATACAGGACAGCAAGGAACTGTTACTGAAACAGCTCAATCCGATAATCAATGTTATTTCAACCAGGCTAAAACTCGGGAACGCCGTCATGCCCCTTGCCAGACGCATAGAGAAGTCGGCGATGGCCACTTCAGCAGCAACTAACCCCCGAGTTACAGAAGAGATTATATCAAGTAGCAATGACATAAAAAAACGAATGAAAGCGATAATCTCTCCCGGAGCCAACAGAATCGACATTGTGGCAATAGGCATATCGACGGGTGGGCCGAACGCTCTGAGCAAAATGCTTCCGATGCTTCCTGCAGATTTCAAAGTTCCGATAGTCATAGTACAGCACATGCCGCCTGTATTTACGAACGCCCTAGCAGAGTCCCTCACAAAGAAAAGCAAGCTTAGAGCAGTTGAAGGCGCCGAAGGAATGCTTCTGGAAGCGGGGAAAGTATATATAGCCCCCGGCGGAAAACAGATGAAACTTGAGAAAGACGAGTCAAGGCAAATACGAATATCAATTACGGACGCTCCACCGGAAAACAACTGCAGACCTTCGGCGGACTACCTTTTCAGGTCGGTCGCAAAATGCTACGGGAACAATGCGCTCGGGGTAATAATGACAGGCATGGGCAGTGACGGAACAAAAGGTCTTATCATAATGAAAAAGCTCGGAGCAAAAGTGATTGCACAGGATGAGCGCAGTTGTATCGTCTTCGGCATGCCGATGGAAGCGATAAAAGCCGGAGTGGCAGACATAATAGCGCCGCTGGAAAATATTGCGGGAGAAATACTTGATGCGGTCAACGCCAGGTAAAAAAAAGGGCGCTAAAAAAGAATGCGGATACAAATTACAGACAGCGAAATAGAGACGCTTGGCAAATACATAAAAGAAAAGTCGGGAATTGCACTTGACGCAAGCAAGGCATATCTTTTTGAAAGCAGGCTCAGCCCCATACTCAACGAGCTTGGCTGCTCAAACTACCTGGGACTGTACAGTCTCTGCAAAAGGGACTTTGCGGGAAGACTCACAACAAGACTGATTGATGCGATGTGCACAAATGAGACTTCATTCTTCAGGGATAAATCTCCATTCCTGCTTCTAGTTCAAAAGCTTGTTCCCGATTTTTACGAGCAGAATCCTTACGGCACCCTGAATATCTGGAGTGCGGCAGCTTCGACGGGACAAGAAGTATACAGTTCAATTATGCAGCTCATTGACGCAGGAATAACTCCGCCCAGATTCAAGATGCGCCTCATAGCAACAGATATTTCAGATACGGCGATAGCCAAAGCCAGCCGTGGCAAATATACGAAATTCGAACTTGCGCGCGGCATGGAAGGAGCAAAATTGCACAAATATTTCCATCCTGTCGGAGATGACTGGGTGATAAAGGAGGAAATCCGGGCAATGGTGACTTTCAAGAAGATCAACCTCCTCGACCCCCTCCAACTTACCTTGCTCGGCAAATTCGATATAATATTCTGCAGGAACGTGGCAATATACTTTTCTATGGAAGACAAGAGAAAGCTTTTCGACGCGCTGGGCACCCAGCTGACTCCGAATGGCTCCCTGATGATAGGCTCCACGGAATCACTGCTAGGCGTGACTGACAGGTTTGCTAAAAAAGAATTCCGTAGTATGATTTATTACCAGAAAACTTAAGGATGGCGGCCGATGCAGATAAATTTGGAAGAATATGTAGAAGAACTTATTTATACCGTAAACCGGAAGGACCCTATCAAAGCAAGGGTACTTCTGAATTATTTTGACAAGCTCGACGATAAGACAAGGGCGCGCGTTATAGAGGAACTCGGCTCGGGCGACAACGAATACAGCATACCTCTCCTGTCCATGATTGCATCGGACTATTACCATCTCTGCCCGGACATAAAAAAGCTTAAGGCAATCTTAATATCGAAGTTCCTTATCTCACCGGAAAGACTCGCTGAAGCACTTCAAAACCATAAGACCATGCAAAATAAAAAGTTTTTCATCGACATAGCCGGAGAACTCCATTGTGAAAAAGCATTGCAGTCAATTATCAATATATTAAATATGAATACCGACCGCGAGACAATCATCGCTACACTGAATGCGTTTGGCAACATTGGCTCTTCAGAAGCGGTAAATATAATAACGGACCATCTTTACTCCAACAACCGCGAAATAATACTCGCCGCCGTCAAGGCTCTTCGCAAGATTGCCACGCCTGGCGCATTGTCAAGATTATCCGAAAGAATGGGCACCGACACCCAGCTGGATTTGCTGATAATAGATGTCTTCGCACAGGTGCAGGACTCTGTCTCGCTTGAAAAGCTAAATGAAACACTTGTCTCACACAGCGCGATAATAAGAAATTATGGCAAAACTAAGATGATAAATATCGGGGAAAAATCTGTCCCTATCCTGATAAGCAATCTCACTCAGGATGATCCCGATTTACTGATTCATACATTGAACGCACTGGGTTCGATCGGCGACAAAAGCGCCATAAATCCAATCAGAAAACTGCTCTTCAACGAACCCAAAAATCCTAACGTTCGATTCGCCGCATACGAGGCGCTCGGAATGTTGCCATTGGAAAAAGAATCATACGTCCTCGCGGGGGGACTTGCCGACCCCGTGGAAAACGTGAGAATGGCGGCGGCAAAAGCCATTAATCACAACTACACACAGATACTTGCGGCCGGAATAAGAAACCTGCTCAAAAACAAGGAAAATGACCCCTTCGACATAATCCGGGTGGTGATTGACTCGGAATCCGATAATATTTTTCTTGATCTTATAAACGATGAGCCCATAAAAAAGCTGGCTCTCGCATATCTGAAAAACAAGGCCCACCATGATGTAACAAGGCATTTCTCGAAACTCCTCATAAAGCACAGCCACAAAGCCATGGCTTCAAAAATACAAAAAACAGCTGAAAAGAAAAATTCAGGAAAGAAAGTATTCGTCGTCGATGACTCAAGAATGATACTCAATGTCTATCGCACCACACTGCACAGCTTGGGATTCGACCCCTGCCTCTTTGAATTCCCATCATCACTCCTCGAGGCCATTGAAAAGGAAAAGCCGGACCTGCTGATAACAGATTTGAACATGCCGGAACTCACAGGCATCGATGTTGCATTGAAAGTAAGAGAAAAATTCAACAATGAAGAGCTTCCGATAATCATGGTTACGACCCAGAATGAGACAAAGGATAACGAGTCCGCTTACCAGGCCGGTATAGACGATATCATGCAAAAGCCCTTTGACGAAAAATCATTAGGCGAGGCAATTAAAAAAGTTTTCCATGGGGAAAATAAGGAGATGCCCTGAAGATGAACCGGGGAACAAACGCCATAGAGTCAATGAAGTCATTCACTATCCTGGTGATTGACGATACTCCCACCAACGTCATGATATTAAAAAAAACCCTCTTAAACTCCGGGTATAATGTCCTGACTGCTGAAGATGGCCGCAGTGGACGAAAAATAGCTGAAGAGGAAAAACCGGATATTATACTGCTTGATATAATGATGCCGGAAGAGGATGGCTTCGAAACCATAACAAAGCTAAAAAGCAACCCGTCTACGGCATCAATACCAGTCATATTCCTTACGGCTCTTTCCGACATTGAGTCGAAAGTTTCGGGCTTTGAACTTGGCGCTGTCGACTACATAACAAAGCCCTTCCATCCGCTGGAAATAAGGGCAAGGACAAGACTTCACATAAAACTCAATATCGCGACAAATGCTCTCATCGAAACACAGCGGGAAAAGCTTAAACAGATCGAAACGGCGCAGCAGGCGATGCTGGTATCACCGGAAGAAATGCCGGAGGCGAATTTTTCGGTTTACTATTCACCGTTACATGAAGCCGGGGGGGATTTTTATGATGTCATAAGAATTAACCACCATACACACGCTTATTTTGTAGCCGATGTGTCGGGACACGACATTGGTACAAGTTTTATAACCGCCTCAGTAAAAGCACTTATAAGACAGAACTGTTCACAGATATATACCGTGGACGAGACAATGAGCATGGTAAACAGCGTGCTTCTTTCCATTCTTCCAGAAGATAAATATCTCACAGCATGTTACATCACGCTGAACCGACACACCAATTCCATATCGATGGTAAACATGGGTCATCCCCCTGCCCTCTTTGTGCCACTTTCCGGCGTCCCGAAAGTAATACTTTCCGAAAGTGATATTCTGGGAGCCTACGCTGGCGCAATGATGAACGAATATACCATAAAAGTCCAGAAAGGAGACAGGCTTTTCCTATATACGGACGGACTTGTGGAGAATTCAGAGAAAAAACTACTCTGGACAAAAAGCATCGAATCAATTAAAGAATGCGCCGACAAGTGCATTGACGTGCCGTTGCATGATGCTGTAAGAAATATAAAAAACCATTTCTACCCTTCACTGCGGCAACCGACTGACGATATAGTAATCTTGGGCATAGAGGTTTGATTATGGGGGAAATCGAAAAAATAAACAACGGGGAAAGAATGCAAATAGTCTTTCCGTCCGACCTGAACATGCTCGAAAAAATAGTGTCGGAAGCAGTATCCTTCATTAAATCACACAACCTTCAGATAGATATATTTGCCTTCAGACTTGCCCTTCACGAGGGGCTTTCAAACGCCGTAAAGCATGGAAACAAACTTGTCAAAGAGCTAAAGACCAAGCTTGCGATATCACTGGAAGGCGGGGTCATGAAAATCAGAATAGAGGATTCGGGCGACGGCTTTAACTGGAAAGGACTGCCGGAATCGACAGGCGACTTTTCTCGGCCCAGCGGAAGAGGCATACACCTACTAAAGGCATACGGATATGTACCGGACTACAACGAAAAAGGAAATGTCGTAACCCTGACGAAGGAACTCTGAGCCGGATCACGTAAACTTCTTTTCCAAAACGAGTATCTCCTTTTCGGGAAAGAGAAAAAATTCCCTTTTCATTTACTCCCCTTTCAGTCATCGTTGGAAACTGCGTCTCATTTTCTGAATTTGCGCCTAAAACCGCTTAATCCTCGAAAGATACATCTTGTCGAGATAATCAATCTTCACTTTTAAGCCCCTTAAAGAAAGTCCGTCATTGCAAATCCGGCCAAGGGAATATATCTTGCACATTCAGTAACAAAAAGGATTGATTATGAAATTAGGGATAATCGGCGGTAGCGGACTTTATCAGATTGAAGGATTCAGCGAGCTCAAAACATTTAAGATAGAAACCCCGTTCGGAAACCCGTCCGATGAATATATAACAGGGAAACTCAACGGCGCGGAACTCGTATTCCTCCCGCGGCACGGCAAGGGACACACCATACTTCCCGGCGAACTCAATCACAAAGCCAATATTCTAGGGATGAAGAAGTTAGGCGTAACGCACATTATCAGCATCTCCGCGGTCGGAAGCTTGAAGGAAAATCTGCGCCCCAAAGACATTGTAATCCCCGATCAGTATTTCGACAGAACAAAAAAAGGCATCGAGCACACCTTCTTTGGTAACGGCATCGTCGCCCATATCGGCTTCGGACATCCCGTCTGCCCGAAACTCGCAGCATTCGCTAAAAAAGCATCCGATACAGCAATAGCCTCTCTTCCCGAGGATGAAAGACCGCAGTCCGTCAGCGGCGGAACATATGTAAATATGGAAGGCCCCGCATTCTCGACGAAAGCCGAGTCACTCGTCTACCGTTCATTCGGACACGACATAATCGGAATGACCAACCTCGCAGAAGCCAAGCTCTCACGCGAAGCCGAAATCGCATATTGCACCGTCGCAATGGTTACCGACTACGACTGCTGGCACCCCGATCACGAACATGTTACGATTGACATGGTGATTGCGAATTTCCAGTCAAATGTAAAGCTCGCTAAACTGATAGTCTCCAACGCCGCGTCAATGGCCAGAGAGCTCGAAGAAAGCCCCGCACACAGCGCACTCGCCGGTGCCATAATCACCAATCCTCAATACATAACAAAAGAAATCAAAGAACGCCTCGCCCCTATCATCGGCAAATATGCAGGCAAGTAAAACCGGCACATCCCTGTGTTGCAAGCAGCACAGGGCGCAGTCGGGAATGGCACTGCATTAAGCGTTTTTAAAAGCATTTTTATTTTTGAAACCAGCTTCAAAAAACATCTTTTCAATTGGGAAAAAGTCACTGTAAAGATACGGTGCTTCTTCCCGGCTTTCAACAGAGTCCCTCTAACAAGGAATACTACCCTGAGGTTTTTCAATCACGTTGCCAAGCTGATTTCGGGCGTATTTTTTTATGGAAAGAACGGCGTCCTCACAATGCGATTATCCGGGACTCAAAAAAAGAAAAAAGCTTGACTTTACTGACCCTACTGGTATCGTAATCGGCGGAAACGTTGCATTTCCTCCAATGTATGTGACAAGGCGAAGCCCGCAAGGGTCTGCCGAAACTACCTGCAATTGAAGGCGCTCTCTCTCGATTCAAGGAACGACTAATATGACGAAGATTGAAAAAACAGGCTGAAAAACGTGGAGATAGGCTCTGATAATTTGCCTTTATGACAAAACGCCGTCGATGTCAAAAAATTATCTTCCCGCCTCGCTAAAAAGAAAACCCAACATGTACTGGATGTCTTAAAAATGTTCGATTTATTGAGAAAAATATGGTACTTACTCATCGGGACGGAAAAAGCCAAGATGGTGCTTATCGTCGTGATGATGGCAATTGGCGCTTTCATGGAGATACTCGGAATCGGTTTTATCATGCCTGTTGTAGCGCTGGTCAGCAAACCCGACCTGATTGAGCAAAACAAGTATTTGAAGATGATTTCTGACATTGTACAGCCGTCTTCGCATGGAAGTCTTATCATAACGCTTTGTGTGATAATCATAGTTTTGTATGTGGGAAAGAACTTGTTCCTGCTGTTTCTTGCCTATGTCCAGTCATCATTCATATTCAACAAATCGGCAAAGCTCTCGGACAGGCTTTTCGAGAATTACATTCACACACCATATTCTTTCCATTTAAAACACAATTCCTCCCATCTTATCGGGAACATCGAGCTTATCGTATCAATAAGCAATGGCGTACTAATGCCGACCATGATTCTCATGACTGAATTATCGGTAATCGCTGTCATAATGGTTACGCTGCTATTTCTCTCGCCAGTAACGACCCTTGTCCTTACAGGCATTACCGTTCTGATTTCGATAGGCATGTACTACCCCTTGAGGTCATTAAATTTTCAAACCGGCAGGGAAATGCAGGTGCATAGAATAAAATGCCTTCAATATATGATGGAAGGACTCGGGGCGGTCAAAGAATGTAAAGTCCGCAACGGAGAAGATTTCTTCTGTGCAGAGCATTCAAAGCAACAGCAGATGTGTAACCATTCGATGATGATGCAATATTTTCTGGGACAGATTCCCAGATTCTCCATAGAGGCGCTTGTCGTAATCCTGGGGATGGGCACTTTAGCCGTTTTCGTCCACTCCGGAATGTCAATGGGGTCTGTTTTGCTGACGCTTACACTCCTGGCGGTCTCGATGATCAGGCTTATGCCGTCAATGTCAAGAATACAATACAATCTGGCAAGAATCCGGCAAACAGTGTTTTCGTTTGATGAAATATTTATAGACCTTACCCAGATAGAACATGAAAAAAAGAACCCCGCAGGGGAGTCCATAATACTAAAGGACAAGATAAGCCTTGAAAAAATAACATTTGCCTATGATGGAACGAAAAGGAATATTTTTAACAAATACTCTCTTGAAATCCCCTGCAAAGCCTCGGTAGCCATCGTAGGCCTTACCGGATGCGGAAAAACAACCCTTGTAGATATCATCCTTGGGTTATTAAAGCCCGATTCCGGCACCGTTATGGTTGACGGCAGAGACATTGAAGAAAACCTGCAATCTTGGCAAAATAGTATAGGATATGTTCCACAGACCATATATCTCACAGACAACACTGTCCGCGCGAATGTGGCATTCGCCGTCAGAGACGACCTGATAGATGACGAACGTGTCAGGGAATGTCTCAAAACAGCACAGATACTCGATTTTATAGACTCACTCCCCGATGGCATTAACTCGCATATAGGGGAAAAAGGAGTGCGCATTTCCGGCGGGCAAAGACAGAGGATAGGAATAGCCAGAGCCCTCTATCATTCCCCTAAAGTTCTTGTCCTCGACGAAGCGACCGCCGCGCTCGACAATGAAACAGAAAAGGCTTTTGTCGATGCGATTAAAACACTTCATGGGAAGTTGACCATAATAATGATTGCTCATCGCCTGACAACAACTGAAAACTGCGATACTATCATTAACTTTTCAACGGACCATGGACTTACCAACAATATTGGAGCCGCATGAATTGTTTTAATAATCAGCAGGTATGGAAGAAATCAGAATGAAACGTTCGGAAATAAATGAAAAAATAAGGGCGGGACTCGAATTCATGGACGAAATGAATTTTAAGCTGCCGCCCTTCGCCCGATGGAGCCCGGAAGAGTGGCTTACAAAAGGCGACGAATACGATGAAATACGCGACAATATGCTCGGATGGGACATTACGGATTTCGGCAGCGGAAATTTCATTAAAAGCGGACTGCTTCTTTTTACGCTCAGGAACGGCAATATCGGAAACGGCCGATATGCCAAACCCTACGCGGAAAAAATAATGGTCACCGAGGAGGAGCAGATAACCGTCCTTCATTTCCATTGGAAGAAAATGGAGGATATAATCAACCGCGGGGGAGGAAATCTGCTCGTTCAACTTTATAACTCGGACGAGAGCGGAAATTTTGCGAATACCCCCGTCGAACTTTCAATTGATGGAAGAAACTATACAGCCCAGCCCGGTACGATTATCCGATTGACACAGGGAGAGAGCATTACGCTTTCGCCGGGACAGTATCATCAGTTCTGGGGCGAGAAAGGTTGCGGAAAAGTGCTGCTGGGCGAAGTTTCAAAAGTCAACGACGACCACGGCGACAACCGTTTTTACGCTCCGGCCGGAAGATTCCCCGAAATTGAAGAAGATGAATTTTCGCGTTATCTTCTCTGCAGTGAATACACTAAGATTTAAGTCTTCATGCCCTGAGAAAATAGAACCTTGAGGCAGAAATACTATTACACAGAATGCGGCGGCCGATTTTTTGGATATCATAATAAATAATGTCAGAATCGCGATTGAGAAAGACTCTATTTCTCAATATCTTCGCGCAGTCTCGGAAAAACTGGAAATAGGAATTGAAAATATTGAAGTCCTGAAGATTCTCGGCAAATCGCTGGATATAAAAGACGCAAAACAGTTCTACTACAAGCTCTCGCTTGCTCTAAGAATATCCGGAGACTTCAATAATAAGCAGGGATATTCCCTGTTCATGGAAGCAAGCGAACCGTGTGTTTCAAAATACACACTCAAAGAACACCCGATTGTCATAGGACTCGGACCCGCCGGGCTTTTTGCAGCAATTGAACTGGCCGGGCGCGGCGCAAGGCCGTTGATTTTCGAACGCGGCAAAAAGATAGAAGAGCGTTCGAACGATATCATTAATTTTATAAAGACACGTGGGCTTGACACCGAATCCAATATTCAGTTCGGAGAGGGCGGCGCCGGCTCATATTCCGACGGCAAACTTTTCGCTCGTGTCAATAATTCGACCCGCGCGGACAAAGTCCTAAAGACTTTCATCCGCTTCGGTGCGCCGGAGAATATAGCATACGTCGCAAAACCTCATCTCGGTACGGACGTGCTTTGCAGAATAGTTCGGAATATGCGTCAGTATTTGCTCGAACGCGGCGCAAAAATCCATTACGGCAGCAAAATGACTGATATCATTATTTCAGACGGCACCGCCTCCGGCATCGTGATAAATGGCGTGCATGAATACCTTTCGCCGATGATCTATCTGGCCGTCGGGCATTCGGCGCGCGATACTTTTGAGATGCTCAATGGAAAAGGTGTCGCCATGGAACAAAAACCCATAGCCGTTGGTGTGAGACTCGAACATCCGGCGGAAATCATAAATCTTATGCGCTACGGAGAAAAGTATCAGCACAATCAGCAACTGGGCGCAACAACTTATTCCTTCACTTATACCGACAGGGAAAAAATGCGGGGCGTCTATTCATTCTGCATGTGCCCCGGAGGCGAAGTCGTTAACGCGTCCTCCGAAAACGGACTTCTCGTGGTCAATGGCATGAGTTATTCGGACAGAGGGCTTCCATTTTCTAACGCTGCCATCACAGTGACCTGCCATACCAACGATTATCCTCGCGGCAATCCGCTTTCCGGCATAACCTTCCAGAAAGCGATAGAACGAAAAGCTTTCAACGCCGGCGGCGGCAACTGGGCGGCTCCCGCGCAGAAAATCGAAGATTTCCTGACAGGAAAAGTATCAAGGGAACTGAACCCGTCCTCATACCAGATGGGCTGCGTCCCTGCCGATATGCGCGATATCTTCCCTGATTTCATCTGTGACTCCCTGACCCTTGCTTTTAGAAAATGGAAAGAAGACTATCCTCTTTTCGTCTCAGGGCATGGAATGCTCCTCGGCGCTGAAACCCGAACATCAGCGCCGGTAAAGATTTTGCGCAATGCCGGCGGCGAATCAATCAACGTCAAAAACCTCTACCCGATAGGCGAAGGTTCAGGCTATAGCGGCGGAATCACCAGTTCCGCATCAGACGCTCTGAAAGCAGTCGACGCGGCGATGGGTACACACGTGCAGTGAGCTCCATGTCAATGAAAAACCTGACGCATTTTATCCCAGCCCAAACGCAAGTGAGAAGTACTGTACTCCTACGGCATTGAGATGTAAAAATAAGGATTAAAACGGATATTTTATTTCAGGCGTTTCGAGTAAGATCAGAAAGCAGCTGACTCATGTCGGCAACAGCGATTCCCGAAGCTAAATCAGAAATAGAATAGGGTATTATGAGCTTGTCGTTGTGTACCTGCGCGCCACATGTAAAAATAAAACCCGGCATATATGGGGAAGCCGCGCTGAGTTCCGGTTCCATCAGCGGTTCTCTGAGCCTTCCGATAACCCGGGTCGGGTCATGCAGATCAAGAAGAAACGCGCTTATGCAGAACTTTCTCATCGCTCCTACCCCGTGAGTCAAGACCAGCCACCCTGCCTCGGTCTCTATCGGCGGACAACAACCGCTTATTCTTATCAGCTCCCAAGGGTATTTGGGAGATATAAGCAGCTTTTTGGTGTACCAAAAATGAAGGAGGTCGGAAAACATTATATATATGCTTCGGTTGTCCTGACGGGACAGCATCGCATAATATCCCTCTATTTTCTTGGGAAAGAGCGCAAGCTGCCGGTTCTGTATTTCGGGCCCGTTCAACGTATTGACTTTGAACGAAAGAAAATCTTTTGTCTCCACAATCTGGGGAATGACCGTATGCCCATAGTACTCAAAATACGTGGCATAATGTGTCAACGATCCGTCATCTTCTGTAAATGAGACAAAGCGGCAGTCCCCCGTTCCGTTCGGCTCAAGGGCTGACGCTGGGAACAATGCTCTTTCGGAAATATCGCTCTCGGGCGGGTAATTTAGTTTAAAATTGGATTTGGCGAGTGCAATTATGGCTTCAGCCGTTTCCTTGAAAATAAAGACTGTCGAGCTTCCAACGCCAAGGGTATTCCTGACTGCAGAAGTCAGCTCTGAAAAGGTAAAATGCTCTTGAAGGGGAGCAAACACTGCCTTCGTGAAGTTATTCTCAAAGCCAATCTCGCCCAGCTTCTTTGAAAAAAGTATCTTCTCGTAAAAAGGGTCCGGCTGAATGTCCGGGATGAATACCCTAGGACTTGGCCTATCAAAAGAAAAGCGGGTCTGGCTGTCAACGGTTCCTGATCTGAAAGTTATAATGGAGCTATTCCCCTCGCCCCTCGCAATAAGGCTCATAATGAATCGCCTGGAACCGTCAGAAAGGCCCGACTGGTCGGGGTGCCACATCATTGAAGGATACGATATTCCCGCACTTTCAAAGGAATATTCTTTTGAAAAATACGAGCCCGCAAGGAGTTCCTTCACAGGGGAAAACGAAAATACCAGTTTGAAATTGGCCTTTATATCGTCATATGTTTTTTTAAGGAACAGCTTCAGTCTTTCATCGGGCGGCTGACCGCCGCTCATGGAGGAAAGCTCTTTTTCGGCGGCCGCTTCATCCATCGTAGCAATGTCGGAGATTATCGTTTCGACGAGCTCGAAATCGTCCAGAGCAAACGGGGCAAAGAGTATTCTCGAGGTATCGGGGCTAAGGATTGTTTCTGTTTTTATAGCTTTGTGCATGACCGCCTGAATTTTGTTATATGTCCTTAATATCGTACGCGAACGCATTAAATTCAAATCATTATTGATTTTTTGCTATTTCAGCAATAACGCTTCTCTGAAAACTGACCCACTCGTTGCGGTCAAGCTCCTCTATTCCGACGCTGTTGAGGAAATCCCTGGATGGATAATGGGGCGGCTTCAAATCATGAGCCACACAATCCACCCAGTTTACGAACTGTAAGAGTGCAGTTTCGAGAGCGAATTCGGCAGGTACCATATTGTAATTATGGTGGTTCTCTATCGGAACGACTATGCTTTCCTCCATGCCCCAACACCTAAGAAGATAAGCACCCGCCTCGGCATGATCGGTCTGCAGGAACTGCTGCTCCGCCTCTATCAGAGTCATCTCATCATCAACGACATGACTTTTCAGCATCTTGTATTTGGTCGGGGAATACTTCTTGAGGACTATCTTCCCGATGTCATGCATCAATGCCGTCATGGGAAGGTTTTGCTCCGCTGATATATCGTTCATCATAAGGTCGCTCATCAGCACAGAGGATGAATAGGCGTGCGCCCATTCCCCGCCATCCCCGCCATCGAAACAATCTATCACCGAGGCTGAATACACAAGCTGTTTTGTTTTAAGTATACCGAGAAGACTGACGGCCTGGTCGACGGATGTGATGGTATTTCGTATCCCGTAGTAACCCGAGTTGATCATTTTTAGAATTTTTGCGACCAGTGACTGGTCTTGATTTATTTCATGAATAATCTTGCTCATTTCGACATTTTCATTCTTGAGGAGCTTAAGCATACGCACCATGTGTGCGTTCGGGGTAGGCAGGTCGCTCGTCTCGGCTATTTTCTTAAGTAACATCTTTTTTTCAAAAGACTTAGCCGAATCACTGTAAGTGTTTTTCTTAATTAATACGCTCATGCCTATTCGCTGTTATCCTGTTTTTGAGGGGCTACAAATACTATAATAACGCATTAATGAACTTTTTCCAGCGTTGCCTTCTGGCCGACAGTCATATTTTCATATCCGCCCAAACCTGTGACCATTCTCTCTCAGCCACTTCCGCCGCGTCATAAAATCCGGAATATATTTTCGGACTATTTCCCAGAAGCGTCCTGAGTGGTTCATCTCCACGAGATGTGAAAGCTCGTGGACAATAACATAATCTATTATCTCGGGTGGCGCCTGGATCAAACGCCAGTTTATCCGCAGAGAACCCGACACGCTACACGAGCCCCATCTTGTACCTGCCGACGATATCCGCGGCGCGATGTCCTTCCGGTCAAAAGCCGCACCCAGTTCCAACACTCGGGCACATAACAACTTGTCAGCTTGGTGCTTATACCATGACTCGAACATTTTCCGGGCTTCTCCAAGATAACTTTCCGATATCTCGAAACCCCGTTCTTTGCTGAAAAACCTTGCCGCCCTGCGGGTCACGCGCAGCGGATATTCCTTGCCCAGAAAAAGAAAAAGAGCTCCATCGTAAAACTCACTCGGAGCAGACTCCTCTTTTATTCGGACAGCCTCGCTAAGCTTCGCTTCAAGCCACGAACGGTTCTTTTTAAGAACATCAGCTATCGATTTCCCAGTGGTCCGCAAAGGGGCGCGCACTAGGACGGCAATATCGTCAGTAACAAACAAACCTATAGAGCGCCTCGCGCACCTGACTATGTATACCGGCCCCGGGAACGGGGCCAAGTCAGGAAACGCCAGCAGTGCTTTTTCTTCAGGTTTCTTTGCGACATATCTCATTGATTACCACATTTTCGACGGGCACATCATCATGATAGCCCACGGTATGAGTCTCGACAGACTTTATCTTATCGACCACATCCATTCCCTTTGTTACCTTGCCGAAGACACAATATCCGAATCCCTGCGGTGTCTCGTTCTGAAAATCAAGAAAGTTATTGTCCTTTATATTTATAAAGAACTGAGCCGTCGCGCTGTGAACCTGGTTCGTCCTGGCCATCGCGATTGCGCCGCACTTGTTGCTGATCCTGTTAGAAGCCTCATTCGCTATCGGCTTTCCTGTCGCCTTTTCCTCGAACGACACGTCAAGACCGCCGCCCTGTATCATAAAATTATCGATAACCCTGTGAAATATCGTTTTGTTATAATGACCGGCATCCACATATTCAAGAAAATTCGCCACGGTTCCGGGCGCTTCCTTTTCAAAAAGCTCCAGTTCTATGTCTCCGAGTGATGTCTTGATGACTACCATTGTACTTTTTTCCTTCCATTATTCAGTTGCCTGTTAAAATGCCACACTTCCCCAAAGAGGCAACCCCTGAAATGTGGAAAATTTTGGCTTGTTTGGCGGACAGTGCCTTCGAAAATCCGCGGCACCCGGCTGGCGGAGCCCGTCAATCTTTTCCGGAATCGGGCTCATGCAATCCATGGCAATTAGGAAAATGAGATATAACCGGGAAAAATATCAAACTAAATACATCCATAAAACATCTATAAAAATAGGATAATATGATTGAAAAATCTATATTTGTGGGTATAATACAGGTTATGGGAAAAAAAAGATACCAACAGATAAAAGATGAGATCAAAGCCGAGTTGCGCTCAGGCCGCTTTGCCGCGGGAGATTTTTTCCATACGGAAAAAGAATTAATGAAAATCTATAGCGCCAGCTATGCTACTGTTTCGCATGCAATGAAAGACCTAGCCGGAATCGGCATATTTGAGAGAACCAGAGGTTACGGGACTACGATAAAATGCATTCCGCCTCTCACCGCTGGTAATCTGACAGGGGAAGTATTATACATAAGCGGAATAAAAACAGCCCTCCAGCCAAGAAAAGCCAGTCCAATAAGCTGGTTTGTTTATGACAAAATACAAAAAGGCATAATCAATACCTGGCCGGGACCTGTCCAGATTAGGGAACTTGAGGAAATAGGGGAGATAGCTGAAAAAAATAAAGACATCAAGGCTGTATTTCTTTCCCCGTTGATGAATTTCATAGAGAAACTTTATGAAATGCAGCCAATGACCTACACCGTAGTGGACCTCAGGCGTGACCTGTCAATAGATTTTAATGCAGTTGCGGTAGAAACGACAATGGGCGTATATAATTTGATGTCCTACTTGATAAAAGAACTTAAGCATGAGAGAATAGCGTTACTTGGCGGAGACAGAAAAGATTTCCATGCCGACAGATACGCAGGATACCGCCTCGCTCTGGACGCAAACATTATCCCGTTCAGAGAAGAATACTGCATAAGGGGGCTGGCCTCAAAAGAAGACGCTTACAACGCTATGAAAAGATTGCTCCGCCTGCCGAAACCTCCGACTGCCGTATTCGCAGACACGGATATAAAAGCACTCGGGGCAATGGAAGCGGCCATGGACCTAAAATTTAAAATACCGGAAGATGTATCAATTGCCGGATTCGATGACGCACCCGGCACCGAAAACTTCACTCCGCCGTTAACAACACTAAGAATCCCTTATACCGAAATCGGAGAAGAAGCAACAAGAATGCTGATAGATAGGATAGCGTCCAAAGGAGCGGATCTGCCGATAAAAATAGTCACAGGGAAAATAATAAAAAGACAATCATGCGCAAGAATAAGAGAGGAACGTTAACAATGAAAAAAGTAAAAGGGAGCCGCTTTACACTAATTGAACTCCTTGTGGTTATAACTATTATATGCATACTTGCAAGCATGCTTCTGCCAGCGTTACAGAAAACCAAAGCCATGGGAAAACAGATAAATTGCGCCAGTAACTTGAAAACACTTGGATATTCGGCAAACATGTATGCCAATGATTATAATGAATATTATCCCCACTCAGTATTCCTGGAAGGTGCTACGGTCATATATGCCTGGCAACATCAACTTGCCCCCTATTGTACGAAATTTAAATCATGGGAAGATGCAAAAACGGCTACCCCTTCAGAAATGACAGACGAGCAGCTAAAACCATTCCAAATTTTCATATGTCCAGCACAAAGCATAAAAAACTTTGGCTCACTCAACAGCGGATTAAGCTGTTATCCTGGAAATTATCTGGTCAATGCTGACATTTGCAGGGCGTCCGCCGAGCAGCTTATAAAAATTAATTCGATAAAAAAAACTTCGGAAAACGGTTTAGTATGGGACGGAATAAACCCTGACTATCACGCGGCGGTGGCAAACTGGCTTGGGAATATCCAATTAGCCTCTCCGTGGCAAGCGACAGGAATGCCACATAGCGGAAGTTCAACAAATATCTTGTACACAGACGGACATGTAAAAAACGGCAAAATGAATCCATACCTTCCAATCGCTTATACGTCAAACACGCAACTCTCTGATTAAAAAATATATATTAACAAAAAAGGAATATTTATGTTAAAAAAAACAATTCTGCTTGTTATGGTTTTTATGCTTGCGAATTCGATAAAAGCCGATAAAGAAGACTTCTCACAGGAAAGAGGACTTCTTTTCTGTACAACATTTGACAAGCGGATAGTCCAAGCCGACTTCGCGAAAGGAAGCAGGGACGCCATAGGAGTTGACGAGTCCCTAGAACTGCGTGTACAACCTGGGTTTGACAGAGAATGCGCCTACCTAAGGAAAGAAGGAGAAAGACTGGAATACGACGCAAAAGACAACTTTAGTCCTCAGGAAGGAACGGTTTCGTTCTGGTTTAAAGCAGATAACTGGAACCCCAAAGGCACCAGTGCTATATCGCGGGAAAGATTCAAGCATCTTGTTTCCGTAAGATTTAAAACAGAAAAAAAACAGCCTGGACTCATAACCGTATACAAGTACATGGAAGGACCCTATTTTACTTTTCTCTTAAATAAATCCACGTGCCAAATAAATGGTCTCTCATTCCAGCAGAAAAAATGGCATAAAATAGACTGCACATGGGCAAGCGGAACAATGACGGCATATGTCGATGGAGAAAAAGCCTCTTCAACACAATACGACCAAGCCGCGATTGGCAAACTGGAAGAAGGACGCATTCTCATAAATCCTATTCTCTGGCAGGAAAAAAAAGATAATATCCCATTGGAGTCATACGAAGACCTGACCCTTATAGATGACATAAAAATCTACTCACGAGCGCTTTTTGCTGGCGAAATACAGAAAAACTTCCTAAAAGATTCCGGAGAAAAAGCCTCAAATGCAAAGATATCCACCATTGAAGTATCAGGGATAGATTCTGGAAATGGGAAAATTGACTCCGCACGGCTCAGCATAGACTTAAACGCCATTCCTACAGAATGGATAGACACACTCAGAAGTAACAAGGGTGAAGTGACAATAGTAGTTTCAGACGGGAAGGAAATTCTTTTTTCAGAAAAAGACAATACCCTAAAATCTCTTCATGTCGAAAGAATAATAAAAGGAATCCCGCTGCCTAAAACAACAATATCAGTCTCAGTAACATTAAAGGACAATATCAGCGACAAAACAATCAGCCTTAATGAAAAAATACTGAAACCAGATACTTCATGGCTCCATAATAACTTCGGAAAAGAAGATTTTGTCCCACAGCCCTGGAGTCCTATGAACATAGATAAAAATACTGTAAATACATGGAACAGGACCTATATATTTAACGGTCCCTTTATTGAAAAAGCAATATCGGGCGGAAACGAATTACTGCAGGAGCCCGTAAAATTGCTGATAAACGGTACGGAAGCCTCTTTTGGAACTCCCCAAGTAACCGAAAAAAGAAACGACTATCTCATTTTTGAAGGCTCCGGAAATGCTGAAGATATCAAAATAAAATACAAAAACACCGTCTGGTTTGACGGTTTCAGTCGTATTGAATTTTCCATCGGACCTAAAGGCACAAAAATAAATTCAATGAAGGTAAAATACGCCGTAAAATCTGAATTTTCAAAATATCTGACAACCCCCCTCTATAATAAATTTGAAGAAAAAGGAAATTTCTTTGACTGGAAAGGAAATTCCATTTATGATTTCAGCACAATATGGCTTATGGGCGATGTCGACGGCTTCTGCTGGGTACCTGAAAATGAAGGGAACTGGGCATATTCAAAGGATTCGAAGCCCATACATGTGTATCATCGTAAAAATGAAACGGAAGTTGAACTAAACATTATATCAGAACCTGTAATTCTCCCCGAAGATGTAAAATACTCATTTGGTTTTATAGCCACACCGACAAGACCTCTGCCAAAAGATTTCAGGACCATCAGATGGTCCAGCACACAGCCTCCATCGGCACTTCCCGTTGGATGGTGGGGACAAACTTTTGAAATGAATTGTTCTCTAATCCCTGGCAAAACTTATAGGAAAGACCTGGAAATATTTAAAATGAAAGGATATCTGGCTTTCCCATATTCCAGCCCCACCGGACTATCAGACAAAGAAGCCGTAGTAAAATATTTTTATGACTCATGGATTGTTCCCAAAGAAGCCGTATTCCCAGCAAAGCATAAAGATGAAAAAGGAGAATTGGCAGATTTCATGCAGGTGCCCCTAGCTCCGACAAAAGCTTTCTGCGACTTTTTTGCCGATAAAGTGGAAACGTACCTGTCCAGAAAGGAAAATGAGATAGGAGGCCTTTACTATGACCTTGTGTACCCGTTTCACAATACCAGCCGAAATAGTTACGGTAGCTTCACCGACAGCTTTGGAAGACAGATTCCTTATCAAATTACAACAATAGGAATTCGTGAATGCCTGATGAGAACAGTAAAAATATGTAGAAAATACAATAAGAGACTTGTCAACCATGGACATGTTGTTTATAACCCTGCTATACATGGACTAGGAGACTTCTGGTACCCCGGAGAACACCTGACAGGCAAACTGGCAAAAAACCCTTACTACTATACAGACGAAATGCCTCAGGAAGTATATGAAACAGAGTTCAATCCTCATCAGAAAGGAGTGGGCGTAATAAATCTGCCGGTTATAAGCCGGATAGATTCTAAATACTCCGGCATAGCGGGCTTTGAACCAACGATAGGCATGCTTGGGAGGATGATTTTGAATGATATCATAAGCAGTCCGGGCCAATGCTATTCGACAAGCGTGGAACAGATGCTCGCAATAAGAAACAGAATATATGGAGATAAGTTAAACAAAGCAGAATTCATCCGCTTTAACAATAATAAAAATTATACGTCAACAAACAAAAATATAGTGGTTTCATTTTATGTGCTTTCTGAAGAAAAAACGCTTGCGGTCATATGCAACCTTTCAAAAGATATTCAAAAAGCTGAAATCACATTCCCCGGGTATAATAGCGCCTATGACATCTGGTATGACAGAGCAATGAAAATGGAAAATGGATCTTTGCCGATAAACATGCTGGGACGCTGGTATATGCTTGTGGAACTCAAGAAAAAATAGTTATCAGAGCTGGTGGCAAAAATCTCCGTTCGGAGTATGTAAATTTTTTTGTGTAAATGGACATAGCAGTTAAAT
>Ga0154591_1014_pt3 | contig 24565 bp, 23 predicted proteins | sample RifGroF2_FD_116020 | JGI IMG/M metagenome (GOLD analysis project Ga0154591, IMG submission 116020) | Lentisphaerae bacterium GWF2_45_14
CGTCGGAGATATTGAATTTCATTGTATTGAAATCAGCTCCGCCCGTCCTTTTTTTTATCTCTCCATCGTAAAGAACCTTTCCTACCAGAAAGGGATGCTGCGCCTGTTCCGTGAAAATGGAAATTGAGTTATTTGAGACAAAGTCCATAAGAAGGTCATGATTGACCCTGGATTTGGCATCGACGATATCTAACAGTTTTTTTTCCAACGGAATCCTCACATACTTTAACACGGCAATATAGTCTCAAAAAGCAATTCATGCAAAGTTAAAGGCTTAAATTGAATTTTAACATACAAAATGATACCTTAGTCATAGCGTGTAATAGAAATTTTTGAATGGACTGCTGTGGAAAATAATATTTCTGAAAAAAAACTGTCGAAATCTCAAGACTTGACGCTCAAGTTTATGGAAACGGTTTTCCAATCGGTGCCGTCCATGCTCATATCCACAGACGCTGAAGGTATTGTAACCCACTGGAACATCGCAATAGAAAAATTTACAAGGGTCAAGGCAGCCGAGGCCGAAGGAAAACCCTTCTGGGAAAAAGTTCCCTTTCTTGAGCCTTATAAAACAAAATTCCGTTCTGTGATAGAAGAGAAGAAAGGCGACCGTTTCAGCATGGTGGAAATTCCCGGCGATGAGATTAAATACCTTGATATTTCGATAAATCCACTCTTGGAGCAGAATGCCTGCGGGGCCATAATCCAGATAGAAGACATGACAGAGTCCCGCCGCAAAGATGAGTACGTGCGGCAGGCACAGAAAATGGACACTGTCGGAACACTGGCCGCCGGAATCGCGCATGACTTTAATAATGTCATCGGCGGAATAAAGGGAACTGTCAGTTCAATAAGATATTCGATAATGCTCAATAAGGGTAATATAGTGAAGCTTATTCGGGACATGGATAAGGACCTCGCGATAATAGAGGAATCCGCGAAGCATGGAGAGGATATGGTCGAACAGTTGAAGTCTTTAGCCAGGAAAAAGGAAAAGGACTTCTCAACGGTAGACCTTATAAAAGTAATAGAGAACGTGATAAGGATATGCAAAAACACATTTCCCGAGTCCATAGAAATATTCGGACCCGACGATGAGTTTCCCTCAGCCCTAGTGAAGGCCTACCCCACTCAACTGGACCAGATGCTGCTGAATCTTTGCGTCAACGCGTCACACGCAATGACCATAATGAAGAAGGAAGGCGGGTCGCGCGGCGGTTCAATGAGTGTTTCCCTCGACAGGGTAAGTCCCGGCAAACATTTTTCTTCAATCCTTCCGGGCGCTTCCGCCGGTGATTACTGGCTGATCAGGGTATCGGACACGGGCGTAGGAATGGATCAGGACATCCTTTCTAAAATATTTGATCCGTTTTTTACGACGAAGGGAAAAGATGCTGGCACCGGACTTGGTCTTTCGATGGTTTACAACATAGTCCAGAATCATAAGGGATTTGTGGAGGTATATTCCGAACCGGAGAACGGATCTATTTTCAATGTTTTTCTTCCGGTAAGCGATGAACAGCCAGCGGCCGTTCCTGGCCTCAGCGAAAACTCCGCCAAACCGGAACCCGGCCAGGCCGCCGAGCACGCAACATCGGTAGTGCGCGAACCCGACAGACCGCAATTGACTGTTAAATTTAAAAAAAGATTTTAATATTGGGAGGTTTCTTCGATGATATCGTCAAGCATTAGCCCGGGAGTCAAGGTCTCCAAACTTCACACCCGAACAATCATACAGACTTATTTGGTTCTTGGCGTGGCCTTTTCATGCATGCTGGGAATTAATATCTACGCTTATTATACCATCATCAACATGAGCGAAACCTATACCTCGCTCGAAAATTCCGCTATCAATATTGAATTGAACACCACCAGGGCCAATCTGCTTTTCAGGGAAATTGTCAGCGGCTACACCAAAGATAAAGATATGAACGATGTATGGGACCTTATCCGCGAGTCTAATGAAAATGCCGAAAGACTCGACAATCTGGAATCCAAAGAAAAAATGAACGAAAGAATAGCCAAGTTCAACGACGTAATGATCAAGTTTTATAAGTTTTACCGCAACCCCGACAGTGAGATAACCGAGGACAGCTCCACAAAATTCAGGAACGAGTATGAAGCCGCATACATGAATGTGATGGGCGCCGTGGAAGCGGTTAAGGATAAGCTCACAGAGCTTATAATACAAAGAATGTTCACATTCAAGGTATTATACATGGCGCTACTTGTAAATTTCCTCCTTCTCTTCTGGTTCACCGTAATAACTTTCAGACGTTACATCGGCCGACGAAAACAGGCCGAAATAGATCTTGTCGGTGCCAAAAACGATATAGACATTATAATCAATTCTCTCGACTCAATGGTAATAACCGTCGATCCGCATGGGATAATCAAGCAGTGGAACAAGTCCGCAGAAACCGGACTCAACCTCCCCGCCGAAAGAGTCATCGGAAAAGCCGTATGGATAGTGCTCCCGTTCCTCATGCCGTATAAAACAAAAATCGAAACCCTCCCGCTTTCAGGCAAATCCGAGGCCGCATACGGAGAAAAGATCATTTCCAACAACCAGAGGTATTTCAATCTTTCACTCAATGCGCTCTCGCGTGAAATGGGCGTAGCTATAAGGCTTGATGACATAACCGAGTACCAGATGAGGGACGAGCAGCTCAGACACGCTCAAAAAATGGAAGTTGTCAAAAACCTTATCGGCGGCCTCGCAAATGATTTTAATAACGTACTCGGCGCGATAACCGGTACCATATCCATGATGAGATATTCCTCAAAGAATGACAACCGTACGAAAGAAGACCTCGAAAGCGATATAAACCTTATAGAAAGTTCTACCGAGCGTGCCGTGGTCATGGTGCAGCATTTACTTTCAATGACAAGCAAACACGAGGTTTCACTTGAACCGGTAGATCTTAACGAGGTGGTAATACACGTTCTTAAAATATGCCAGAACACTTTCGATAAACGTATAGAACTCGAAGCCGAACTCTACGACCTTAAAGTACTCGTCAGGGCCGATGCCGTCCAGATAGAACAGTGTCTGCTCAACCTCTGCGACAATGCCGCTCAGGCAATGACCTCTATGCGGGCCAGCGAAAGAGAATGGGGCGGAAAGCTTTCCGTCTCAATAGGAATCGTCTATCCCGACAAAAAATTCAAGTCGGAGCATCCCAACTCCACCCAGAGCTCCTATTGGTGCCTTAGCATCTCTGACACAGGCGTGGGCATGGATAAGGAAACCCTATGCAAGATATTCGATCCGTTTTTCTCCACCAAAGACAGGGATTCCTCCACAGGACTCGGCCTTACAATGGTAAAGGAAATTATCGAGCGTCATGAAGGATTCCTTGACGTCGAGTCTACTCCCGACAAAGGGACGACATTCATGATTTACCTCCCGGAACTCGCAAAAACCGCCGATGAAGACGGCGAAAGAAAAGTAATCCCCGTCAGCGCAATGGATCAGATTCCGACAGGATCAGGACTCATATTCGTCGTGGATGATGAAGCGATAATGCGCAAAACAGCGGGCAGTATCCTCGAAAAACTCGGATATAACGTCGTATATGCCGAGGACGGTGAGGAGGCGGTCAATATCTATAAGGAAAAATATCAGGAAATAAGAGTCATACTCCTTGATATGGCCATGCCTAAAATGTCAGGCAAAGACGCCTATGTCGAAATGAAAAAGGTGAATCCGGACATTAAGGTGATACTTGTCTCAGGCTTCAAAAAAGACACTCGCATAATGGAGGCTCTCGACCTCGGTATAAACTCCTTCATCCAGAAGCCCTATTCAATGGTAACTCTAGCTCAGGAGATCAAAAGATTTTGCATGGGTGGATAAACAAATGAAAGCAGTACTTCTGGCAGATTTACATTTTGGACGTATGCCCAATCAGGCTATCCCCGCTAGGAAAGGGGATTTCGCCCACATCCTGCTATTGCGGGCCGTCCACCGGATCAATAGATACATAAAGCCGGATATCGTTCTAGTCGCCGGAGACTTTATCGATAAACCCGCCTCGCCGGACGCGGCAGTGCTCCTTTCGGAACTGAAGGCAATACTCGACAAATTAAATTGTCCTTATATCGCAATCCCCGGAAACCACGATCCTGCCCCCGATATATTTTACGGTATTTTTAAGAAACCGGATACTTTCACCGACACCGCGGGCGTTCGTTTCGTTTCATTTCCGTTCGACAGGGAGGAGCCGGGCTACAACGCGAGCCGCAGCCATCAGGACATACAACTTATGAAAGAAGCGCGAAAAGGTTTTCCGGGACCTATTGTCTCCTTCCAGCACGTCCCGCTCTTCCCGCCGGGGCTTTCGGAATGCCCCTACAACTATGTCAACTCTGAAGAAATTATAAACGTCATGATATCCTGCGGCGCATATTTTTCGCTGGCTGGACATCATCATGAAGGATTTACCGATATCCGTAAGGATTCCATGAGCTTTACCGCCGTTCCGGCTCTTTGTGAAGACCCGTTCAGCTTTATTGTGATGGAAATCCGGGAAGACGGCAGTTCCTCCTTTAAAATGCACCAGCTTAAAAATCCCGATTCCTGCGCGCTTACAGATTTCCACATCCATACGGATCTCGCCTACTGCAATGAAAATATGAATGTCGCCAAAATCGTTGCCCTCAAGAAAATGATGGGTCTTCAGAATGCTGCCATTTCGGAACATTCGGGCCATCTTTATTTTGATAGAGATACCTATAATTCAAACAGATACATCTTCGAAGATGTTGAAAAAGTCCGCGAAGACCGCTTTGAACTTTATTTCAAGAGACTCGAAGAGGCGGGTGCCGAAATACTTCGGGGTGTCGAGATCGATAGCGGAATCCGCGGCATTCCTATCATAAAAAGGGAACATTTCGATTCCTTTAAAATAAAAATAGGCGCGGTACATCAACTTTCGGAACTGCTGAAAACGGAGCCTGATAGAGAAGCGGCAAAACGTGAATTCATGGCTGTTCTTGAAAACTTTCTCAAGTCGGGAATAGCCATACTCGCCCATCCCTTCAGGGTGTTCCGGAGAAAAAATATGGAAATACCCTCTGACCTTTTCGCGCCGCTTGCCGCAATGCTGAAGGAAAACAATGTTGCCGCCGAAATAAATTTCCACACGAACGAACCGCCTGTCGAATTTTTCAGGATATGCGCCGAGAAGAAGGTTAAAATCTGCTTCGGGAGTGATGCCCACAACCTTTACGAAGTGGGTGAATTCTATCCGCACATCGAATTTATGAAACAGATTGCCGCCGCAAGCGATATAAATAAACTTCTCCTCAATCCACAAGATATCGGATAAGTATTATGAATACATTTTACCTTGAAAACAAAGCGGTGATATTCGACCTCGACGGTGTCCTGCTCGACAGCGCCGAGTACCATTACCTTGCCTGGAAGAAAATAGCTTCGGAGCTGAACATTCATTTCAACCGGAAAATCAACCACCTCCTGCGCGGCGTTTCCAGAAAAGAATCGCTCCTGATAATGACTCACGGGAAGATCGAACTCGATGAAAAGCAAATAACCGAGATCACCACGAGGAAAAATGCTCTTTACCTGGACTTTGTGCGAAAAGCCGGAGAAAAACTGCTTTTCGATGGAATAAACGATTTTCTCGCCGAACTCCGCAAAACGCCTCTTAAGCTGGCGGTCTCGTCGGGGAGCAGAAACGCGCCCGAGCTTATCGACATATCGGGTCTCAAGAAAGATTTTTTTCACGCAGTCGTTTCGGGGCAGGATTTTACCAGGTCAAAGCCCGATCCCGAATCGTTTCTCATGGCAGCGGGCAAAGTCGGCATAAATGCTGAAAACTGTCTCGTTATCGAGGACGCTCCAGCCGGTATCGAAGCCGCGCGCCGCGCGCGGATGGGAACCTTCGGTGTAGGCAATGCCGAGCTTGGCAGCTGTGATATAAAAGCCGAATCTCTTTCATTAAAAAATGTCAGCTTTATATTTGAATACTTTAAAAATCATGAGGTTTAGATGATAGCCGGAGTAGGTACGGACATTGTGGAAATATCCAGGATAAAGGAAATGCTGGAGAAAAGCGGAGACTCCTTTATCGAAAGGATTTTCACGGAGAAAGAAAGAACCGAGGCCGTTAAGAGAAAAAACTCTCCCGAATATTTCGCCGGCAGATGGGCCGTTAAAGAAGCTCTTTCAAAGGCGCTCGGCTGTGGGATAGGTGCAAGCTGCGAGTGGAAAAACATAGAAACCCTTAATAATGGTGACGGAAAACCCGGGACGATTCTTTCCGGCAAGGCCCTTGAAGCCGCCGCGCGTCTGGAAGTTGCCAAAGTCCACGTATCAATAAGTCATGAAAAGGATTACGCCTGCGCGTTCATCGTTCTTGAAAACTAAAGAAGTCCCCAATCTTTAAGGTCGTGCTCCAGCGATCCTGCGTCAAAAGATTGTCCTGGACGCCATTTACCATTGTATTCAAGAGTCGGTACGACCCAGTCGTCACCGCCGTTGACCTCGATAACTTTATTGATTACGGCCTGAGGCTGTTCTTCTATTTCGAGATAGTTGAACGGGATATTGTGTTCTTTAAGCCACGCGATTGTGTTGCGGCAGTGTGGACAGAGACTCCATCCATAAAAATTCAACATGTCCGTTCCCTCCAATTTAGAATTATTCCGGTATACCGATCTCCATATCTGGAATGACTGTTTTGAGTTCTGCAAGATTTGCGGCGGGCTTTGCCCGCCGCTGGCATCACATCTTGTTTTCAGCCGTATCCAGTTTTTTAAGCCGACTACTCAAGAGAAAAAGTAAATACGTTCACCGCATTTATCGCCTTCTTTATCTTGTCGACAAGGGCGTCGGGAACAACAACATTCGTCTTTATCGCGGCGAGCGACCTGCCGGACTCACGGTCCTGAGGCGCACGGATGTCAATGATGTTTATGTCTTCAAGCCCGAGGAGACTGGCGATCTTCCCGATTACGCCGGGCTCGTCGCCATATTCGGCAAAGAGGTTGTGTCCAGTGGGTTCGAGATAGAGTTTTTCGAAGTTGTTTATTCTGGAAATCATGATGTTGTTTTCGGCGATTGTACCGCGTACGCTGACTCTGTTTATGGTGCCGGAGCCCTCAAAGAAATCGATGGTGATGGATTCGCCGTAATGCTTGCTTTCGTCAACCTCGCGGTCGCATATTTCGATTCCGCGCTGCTTAAGGTAGGATTCTGCGTCAGAAGCATCGTAGAAGGGATCGGACTCTCCGGCGATTCCAGCTGCGATGGGGCCGGTCATCCATTTGCCGAACTGATGAAGATTCCCATAGAAGCTTGTTTCGATCTTGACGGGCGCCTTGTCCTTTCCCAGATATGCTCTGGAAAGGCTGGTGAGAACGAATGCGAGTGTCTGGAACTGGACGTTAAGTCCATCTGGAAGCCCCTTATTGACGACGCAGTTTGTAATTCCTTTTTCGAAATAGGCGATGGTCTGTTCGGCTGCTCGTTTTGCGGCGATGAAGTTGGCCTCACTGGTATTCGCACCGAGGTGTGGAAGCATGAGATCGGCGATATCCTCACAGGTTTTTTTACCGGGTTCGTCTTTCGGGAAAACGTCTGTGCAGAAGGAAATTTTCTTTGTCTTCTTGATTTCCCTGAGATCATTTTCGTTTATTATTCCGGAGCGGGCGCAATTGATGAGCATGGCACCGTTTTTCATAAGGGAGAGGAGCTTTTCATTGACCATTCCCTTCGTGTTTTCATTTTCAGGAATATGCAGGGATATAAAGTCGGCGGAGCCGAAAATCTCTTCCACCGAGCAGAGCTTAACGCCCATTTTTTCGGCAAGTTCCGCAGAAAGAACGGGGTCATACGCAAGGACTTTCATCTCGAAGCCTTCAAGCCTTTTGGCCAAAAGACGGCCGATATTGCCGAGGCCGATTATTCCCATCGTCTTACCGGTTATTTCGGTACCCATGAAGGCTTTCTTTTCCCAAAGACCTTCGCGGGTGGTTATATCGCCTTTCACAATATGGCGGCAGGCGGCGAGTATCATTGCTACGACTTCCTCGGCAACGGCGTTGGAGTTAGCGCCTGGAGTGTTCATAACATCGACATTTTTCCTTCTCGCGTACTTTGTATCAATGGTATTGTAGCCTGCGCCCGCGCGGACAACGAGCTTAAGCTTCGGAAATGTATCTATTATTTCGGGGGTGACTTTTTCGCTTCTGACAATGAGGACTTCGGCGTCTGCGTTTTCCTTAACGAGCGCGTCCATCGGTTTTTCGTAATCCTGAACAACGGTGAATCCTTTAGCCTTGAGCATTTCGCCGGCGGCCTTATCAAGTTTAGTCGGAATGAGTATCTTTTTCACTTTGAATGTCCTTTCGCTAATTTATAAAAGTACGGGTCGAAAGATACATCCTGAAACGGACATTGCAATATCGGAAAAGCGGTGTATGTTAAATTTTTAACTGATTTTGCGAAAAGTTTAATTACCCCTCCATGCCATGAGAAATATGAAGATAAAAGAACTCTCCGAAGTGGATTCGACAAACAAGTACGCGCTTGAGAATTTTGACTCACTCGAAGATGGGACCCTCGTAACGGCGGAAACCCAGACCTCCGGTAAAGGCCGCCTCGGTCGGCAATGGATTTCGCCGAAGGGGAATGTTTATGCGTCGTACCTTCTCAAAGGCGCGCCTTTTCCACCCTACTGCGCATCGTGGATTGCGGGGCTTGCGGCGCTTTACGCTCTTCGTGAATCCTTTAACAGTATGGGGTTCTGGCTCAAGTGGCCGAATGATATATACTGCGGAGACAAGAAGATATGCGGGGTACTCTGCGATGCAAAGACCGACAATATGAATAGGCCGCTCGGAATAGTTCTCGGTATAGGAATCAACCTCAATACAGAGAAGGAAATCCTCGAGGCGATAGGCAGACCGGCCACATCCGTTTATGCGGAAACGGGTTGCAAAGTAAATAAAAATGATTTTGTGAAGACGCTTTACAAAAAACTGACGGAGCTGTATATTAGTGGCTCCCATTTTGAAATCGATAAAATATATCAGATTTGGAAAGGTGAAAACATACCACGGGGAAGACTCGTCGAAGCCGTCCTCAGCGAAAATAGGACTGTCACAGGAATCCTTGAGGACATCGGACCGCAGGGGGAGCTTATACTCAATTCAAACGGAAACATCATAACGTTGCACAGCGGTGATGTATCTGTTAAAAATATAACAAACTTTAAAAGGTGAAATTATGATAGCAGACGGAATCAAGCTCATGATTGTAGGAATGGGAGTAGTATTCTCTTTCCTCGGCCTTATGGTCCTAGTGATCCTCGCCACAGCCAAAGTTCTTGCCCCCTTCGCGGGAATCCTTGAGGAAAAACCTGCGGAGGCCAAAGCCAGCAGACGACAGTCCAAAAAGAAAACCGGTCCCGAGAGCGGCGCCGAAGTAGAAGCGGTAATTACAGCCGCCGTTCATCAATACCGAAAAGAAAACAAATAACATATTTTTAAATCCCCCTAGGAGAAATAAGACATGAAAAAAATCAAATTTATGGACACATCTTTCCGTGACGGCTTTCAGTCGTGCTACGGAGCCAGAGTCAAAACAGAGGACTTCCTCCCAGCCTTGAAGGCCGCCGTAAACGCGGGTACCAGACATTTCGAAATAGGTGGAGGCGCAAGATTTCAGAGCCTCTATTTCTACTGTCAGGAAGATGCCTTCGACATGATGGACGCGTGCCGCAAGGCCGTCGGCCCGGACATCAACCTTCAGACTCTCGCCAGAGGAGCGAACGTGGTTGGCCTAATTTCGCAGTCCAGGGAAGTAATAGACCTGCACGCGAAACTCTTTAAGAAGCACGGCGTAACCACGATAAGGAACTTCGACGCCCTTAACGATGTTAGAAACCTCTCCTATTCAGGCAGATGCATACATAACCACGGACTCAAGCATCAGGTTACGGTAACCCTCATGGGACTTCCTCCCGGACTCGATGAAGGCTATGCCCACTCTCCGGAATTCTATGCCGACAGTCTTAAGCAGATATTGAAGGATGAAATTCCCTTCGACAGCGTATGCTTCAAGGACGCCTCCGGAACTGCCACCCCAAAAACAGTTTATGAAACAGTCAAAGCAGCGAGAGCCATTCTTCCTCCAGAAATTGAGATACACGTTCACTCCCACAGCACCGCCGGAATGGGCGTAAGCTGTTATATGGGCGCCATCGAGGCAGGAGCGGACATTATAGACCTCGCCATGAGACCAGTAAGCGGAGGCACAAGCCAGCCTGACATCCTTACCATGTGGCACTGCCTCAGAGGTACCGATTACACGCTCGACATAGACTTTGAAAAAATCCTGGCCGCCGAACAGGTCTTCATCGACTGCATGGAAAAATATTTCCTGCCGCCAGAAGCTCTCGAACTTAATCCGCTTATCGCGCTTTCTCCAATGCCCGGCGGAGCACTTACAGCCAATACACAGATGATGCGCGACAATAATTGCCTCAATCTGTTCCCGCAGGTGATAAGAGAGATGAGGGAAGTTGTGGCACGCGGCGGTTTCGGAACATCCGTAACTCCCGTTTCTCAGTTCTACTTCCAGCAGGCTTTCAATAACGTGACACAGGGCAAATGGAAGAAAATAGCCGATGGTTACGGCAAAATGGTACTGGGATATTTCGGACATACACCGACGGAACCCGATTCAGAAGTTGTCAAACTCTCCTCTGAACAACTCGGTCTTGAGCCTACAAAAGAAGACGTCCACGACATAAATGACAGAAACCCGGAACTCAGCACGGCCGCGGCCAAAAAGAAACTCGAAGTCAACGGACTCCCGGCAACTGAAGAAAATATTTTCATAACCTCAACTTGCGGTGACAAGGGAATATCATACCTCACCGGCTCCAAGCCAATGGGTATCAGATACAACGAAGCCGAGGAAAAGAAAAAGGCTGTTGCTGCAGCACCCGCAGCGGCACCATGCGCTCCTAAATGTGAGAAGGAAGCCAGTTACACCATAACCGTCAACGGCAAAGCCTTCAATGTACACGTTGCTCCCGGCGGCGCAATCACTTCAAGCCCGGCGCAGGGCCACTCAGCGGCCGCCGCACAGCAGCCCTCGTCCGCAGCCGCCTATGAACTCAAGGCTCCGCTGCCAGGCACGGTTGTCAGGATTCTGGCCGAAGCCGGCGACAATGTGGAAGCCGGTGAGCCCGTTATGGTGCTCGAGGCCATGAAAATGGAAACCGAGATAAAGACCGATAAGGCAGGCAAAATAGCCGATATTCTGGTAAGTCAGGGCGACACTGTTGCCGCAGGACAAGCAATCATTCTGATAGAGGAGTAATCTGAGATGAAGTTCCTTTATACTCTGATTGCAGTCATATCCGCAATGTTTATGACTGTACCCGTAAATGCCCAAAATCAGGAAAGCTCTGATATTTTCAGAGAAAGCATCCTGCCAGACGGCACCCTTGAAATATATTACAACGCCGAAAAAGACGGCACAATATATTCGGTTTCCGTAATCAAAGACCAGGACATCCTGCCCGGGCGCGAGATGATGATTATCAATATCCCCGGGAGAAGCAAGGCTACCGTGAAAAGCGGTAAAGCCGGAAAAGTCATCGCTATAAGCGATGCTATTCAGAACGCGAAAAAAGTGTCTAATGGCGACCTTCTACTGAAAATCAAACAGGTGAATTACTATCATGATTCAATAAGTACTTCACAAAACGGTAAAGTTCAGACATTGCCCGCATTTACTACGATGGGGAAAAATCTTTGGAAAAGCACCGGTCTTTACGATATAATAAGGGAGACCTTTGAGAATTTCTCGAAAACCTGGTCGCTGGGCATCGGCAGGATTATCATGATCTTCGTCGGTATACTCCTTCTTTTCCTTGCGGTTTTCAAAGGATTTGAACCGCTTCTTCTTATTCCGATCGGTTTCGGCGCGATACTCGCGAATATCCCGGTTGCCGGAATCGCGGGGCCGGACGGTCTTCTGGGTATGATATATACGGTTGGTGTCGTTTCAGGGGTTTTCCCGCTTCTCATATTCATGGGAGTAGGTGCAATGACCGACTTCGGCCCCATGATAGCCAATCCCAAGACAGCTCTTCTCGGAGCTGGCGCGCAGTTCGGGATTTTTGGGGCGCTCATAGGTGCTCTGGTCCTTACAAAGATGGGAATAGGTATCGATTTTTCACTGAAGGACGCCGCCAGCATCGGCATCATCGGCGGGGCTGATGGTCCGACCGCAATCTATCTTACAACAAAGCTTTCGCCGCATCTCCTCGGTGCGATTGCGGTGGCGGCGTATTCCTATATGGCGCTTGTCCCAATAATTCAGCCGCCGATAATGAAACTGCTCACTTCGAAGGCGGACAGAAAAATAAAGATGACACAGCTTCGCCACGTTTCGAAGCTCGAAAAAATATGTTTTCCGATAATAATAACTCTTCTCTGCGCGCTTCTTCTGCCCGATGCCGCGCCACTTATCGGAATGCTTATGTTCGGTAACTTCATGCGTGAATGCGGCGTAGTCGAAAGACTCAGCTCGACGGCTCAAAATGCCCTCATCAATATAGTTACCATATTCTTGGGGCTCGCGGTCGGTTCAAAGCTTTCTGCCGACAAGTTTCTTAATATGCAGACCCTCGGGATTCTGATACTCGGCTGTATCGCCTTCATTGTCAGCACCGCCAGCGGCTTACTTCTGGCCCAGCTCATGAAAGTAATGAGCGGCGGCAAGATTAATCCGTTGATAGGTTCAGCCGGAGTTTCGGCTGTACCGATGGCTGCACGCGTGACAAACAAGGTTGGTCTGGAATCCGATCCGCACAACTTCCTGCTCATGCACGCCATGGGTCCGAATGTTTCAGGAGTAATCGGTTCAGCAGTTGCCGCCGGGATATTGCTTAACGCCCTTGGCAGTCTTTAGGAGATTATTACGATGAAAATCGTACCTGTTCTTCTTTTGACGACTCTCGGCTTTATCTGCGGCGCTGAGGAAAAAGCCTTTGCTCCACAGTCATTTTATGTATCTGGCGGCGACCTCAAGGTAAGGTTTGACGCCAGGAAGTTCTACACAATGAACCGCATAGAATATAAAGGCAAACTTCTTGGGGTCGACAATACCGGTTCGCACTATGGAACAGTTTTCAGCTTTTCCGGTGTCGGCTTTATAGGAACAGGGCACATTGAAAACGAAAAAGAAAATCTCAAGAGCCTTGACGCCTGGTCGAACGGCAAAAAAATCGCGCTCGAAAACCTCAAGAACAACGAAGAAATAAAGTCGACAGACTTCAAGCTCGTCAGAAAATCAGAGATCAAGGGTATCGAGATATCGAACACTATCGAGATTAAAGACAATGTTATTTATGAAGAGGTGGAGCTCTCTCCGAAGGAAGATATCAAAATAGCCTTCGTATATAATTTCATGCACCCGTGGACAACCGAGATGGACCGCTTCGCGGCGGAAACCTCTGACGGAAAAAGAGAAGAAGGCATATTTGTCGGAGATGGTAAGTTTCGAGTTAACAAGGATTTTAACTGGGCTGCATTTTATAGTGCGCCTCTCAAGATGGGAACAGTACTCAGAAGGATAGAGAACAGTTCTCCCGGCAAATCGATAATCATGCTTTGGGACAAGCCTCCCTCATACAGAAAGTTCTACTTTAAATCATCTCCTAATGAAACTTTGAAAAAGGGAGCTGTCTACAAATTGTGCCTAAAAACAGGATTCTTTGAGTGTCAGCCCGAAGAATGGCTTTCAGCAGTAGAGAAAACAGCAGTGAAGGAGTAACGACAATGAAAATATTAGTAGCCGGAGGCGCTGGATACATAGGAAGCGCATGCACTGAATATCTTATCGATAATGGGCACGAAGTAACCGTTCTTGACGCTCTTATAACAGGGCATCGCGACGCAGTCGATAAACGTGCCAATTTTATCGAGGGCAATTTTGCCGACCGTGATTTCATCGTAAAGACCGTAATGCAGGGCCGTTTCGAGGCAATCATGCATTTCGCCGCTTTTTCACTTGTCGGCGAATCGATGAAAGACCCCGGTAAATATTTCAGAAACAACCTCTGCGCCGCCGTCAATATCGCCGATGCCGCCGTGATGGGCGGCGTGAGGACAATCGTATTCTCCAGCACCGCCGCGACCTTTGGCGAACCCGAAGAAATGCCAATAACCGAAGAAACTCCGCAAAATCCGATCAACCCTTACGGCGAATCGAAACTTGCCTTTGAAAAAGTCCTTAAATGGTATAACAAGATCCACGGTCTCGAGTATGCCGCGCTCCGCTATTTCAACGCAGCCGGGGCATCCGCTAATTTCGGAGAAGACCATAACCCCGAAACACACCTAATCCCGATAATCCTTCAGGTTGCCCAGGGCAAACGCGACAAGATTATGATATACGGCAATGACTACGATACGCCGGATGGCACTTGCATAAGAGATTATATCCATATTCTCGACCTTGCCCAGGCTCACATGAAGGCATTGAACGCGCCAAGGAGCGGTCACTTTAATCTCGGTACCGGCAACGGGCTGAGCGTTAAAGAGATAGTCAATGCGGCAAGAGAGGTGACGGGCCATCCGATTCCGGCGGAAATAGCCCCCCGCCGCTCCGGAGATCCACCGCGCCTTATCGCGGGTTCCGAGCTTGCGAAAAGGGAATTGGGCTGGAAACCGCAGTTCGAGGATGTGCGCCTTATCATAGAATCCGCATGGAAATGGGCACAGAAATATCCGAACGGCTACACGAAGTAAAACGCTATTCTCACAGGAATCAGCTGTAATGAAATGGCATGAACTCGGTCCCTTTACGGTATTCGACCTTGAGACAACAGGAATGAGCGCAGTCAGAGACCGCATCGTTGAGATCGCCGCCGTACGGGTGAACCAGGACGGCTCACGGGAGCGTTTTACGAGCCTCGTAAATCCCGGCATAAGAATTTCTCCACAGGTTTCAAGAATCCACAATATCACAAACGATATGGTTGTGTCCGCTCCATTTTTCAGGGAGGCGGGATATTCGTTTATGAACATGGCGGCGGGTTCTACTCTCGTAGCACATAATGCGAGATTTGATCTTTCTTTTCTTCAGGAAAGCCTTAGTCGTGAAGGAATTTCATTGTGGGACGGAAAAACTATGGACAGTATTCCCATAATTAAAAGGGCGTATTCCGGCCTGCCCAGCTACAGCCTGGGATACCTGAGGAATCACTTCGGCCTCGGAGGAGAAGACCCTTCCGCACAAGCTCACAGAGCGTTTGCCGATGTTGAATGGACTCTTGAGATTTTCGGAATGGCTATGGAGGTTCTCATCAAGGTATCAGCAACCTAAAAGTTTTGTCCAGGCTCAGCCTTGAATTAAATTCATCCATCGCTATAATTAGATTAGTTCTTAATAACGATAAACAGAATCACGGAGAAAAAGCGATATGCGGAAAACCTTCGTCCTAGATACAAACGTACTTCTTCACAGTGCCGACTCAATAGAATCCTTTAAGGATAATATAGTTGTGCTTCCAATGGTTGTGATTGAAGAACTTGATAAATTTAAAAAATATCAGGATGAACTCGGCAGAAACTCCCGGCAGGTCATAAGAAAGCTCGACGAACTCCGTCAGAAGGGAAGTCTCAGCGAGGGAGTGGAACTCGATAACGCCACATCCGAAAGTCCAGCAGGAATATTAAAAATAGTTACAGGTAAAGGACATGTCTCGGACGCTCTCGACATGGAGCTGCCCGATAACAGAATTCTCAGGGTCGCCTACAATATCCACCGAAAAGATCACAACGTTATTCTCATCTCAAAAGACATTAACCTCAGGATAAAGGCCGATGCGTTCGGAATACCGGTAATGGACTTTGAAAAACAGAAGGTGAATTTTGACGAGCTTTTTTCAGGATATAGAGAAATAAACGTGACAGGCAACGTTATCGACGATATTTACAAAAACAAAACAATGGAGTTCACTGGTCAAAATTTTTATCCTAATGAGTTTGTAATACTTAAGGATGAATCAGAACCGAAGCATACCGCGATGACCATAGCCAAAAATGAAAAGGATATCCAGCTCATCTACAGCAAGGGCGACGACCAGGTCTGGAATATCAGGCCCAGGAGCCGTGAACAGCGGATGGCGCTTGAGCTTCTCATGAATCCGGAAATCAAACTCGTCACGCTTGTGGGTCAGGCCGGCTCGGGAAAAACACTGCTCGCACTGGCGGCCGGACTCAAGCTCGTGGTTGAAATGAAACTTTATGAAAAACTGCTCGTTTCGCGACCGATTGTCCCGCTGGGCAAAGACATAGGCTATCTGCCTGGCGACAAAAACGAAAAACTCAGCAACTGGATGCAGCCCATATACGATAACCTCGACTATCTTCTACATGACGGGAAAAAGGACGCGCAGGCCGTACGCCGCCAAATAGAAGAGCTCATGAGAAGCCATCTGCTTGACCTGGAAGCTCTTACATACATAAGAGGAAGAAGTATTCCACGTCAGTATATAATCATAGACGAGGCACAGAACCTTACTCCGCACGAGATTAAGACAATCGTCACTCGAGCTGGCGAAGATACTAAAATGGTTCTGACCGGCGACCCGTACCAGATAGACAATCCGTACCTCGACTCTTCCAGCAACGGGCTTTCATATGCCGTGGAAAGGCTGAAAAAGCTTCCGCTGCACGGGCATGTAACTCTCCACAAAAGCGAAAGGAGCACTCTCGCCGCCGCAGCAGCCGAGTATCTCTGATTTCTAAAAAACAAGGAGTGGGAAATGTCGACTCCGGCAGTCCTTATAATTGATGACGAGTCTTCTGTGCAAAGCGTTCTGGAGGAAATACTTAACGGGCGCGGCTACGATATATATCTTGCAAAAAATGGAGAGGAAGGGCTTCAGAAGTTTAAAGAATTTTCGCCGGATGTTGTCCTCCTCGACCTTAACATGCCTGAAATGGATGGATTTGCCTTTCTTGAAGCCGTTAAGCCCTCGCGTTTAGACTCTTATGAAGTGATTGTAATCACGGGCAATACGGAAAACAGAAAAGTTGTCAAATGTTATGACCTCGGAGCCGAAAGCATATTGCGTAAACCATTTTTCGCCGCTGAAGTAAGGCGTGTCGTCGAACACAGCCTTGAGCGAAAAAAAATGCTGCGGGAATCTAAAAATCCCCCCTCCGAATTTAAATAATAGACTCGCAAGCTATTAGAATTGTCCTAAAGAAGAGAACGTCTTATTTTCGGCAGGCAAGCTCAAGCAACACAGTAGTCAAACTCATTTTTAAAGCATTCCCTTGTTTTTTTTTGTAGAAATTCTTGAAATTATAACCAAAACGGGCTTTATTTAGTCCAGTTTCCTATATTAAAGGGTAAACAAAAAACAAAAAAGGGAGAGACGAATGAAGAAAGTATCACTCTTGACCGCAGTGGCAGTCGCTGCAATGGTACTCACGGGATGTTCAACATTCCACCAGAGCAAGTACAGTGCACCTCTGACCATCAAGGTCGAAACTGACGTTAAGCCTGAAGTTGTCCTCGGCGGCAAGATTTCCGGCGAAGCGACAATTCAGAGAGTTCTTTTCGTTCAGTGGGGCGCTTCCAAATTTGCGGAATGCGTAAATTACGGCGGCCAGGGAACACTCGGCGGTTTCCTATTCACACCGTTTGAAGACGGCAAAGCTGCTGCCGCTTATGATGCCTGCACAAAGGCTAATTGCGATGTTATCATCTGCCCGAAATACACCATCGAAAATGATAACTATTTCGTGTACTCCAAGACTCGCGTAAAAGTCGAAGGATACCAGGGCAACTTCAAGGACATCAAGAAATAATCTTTTCTTGAACCTTTTGAATTTGGGGCCGGACATTTTGTCCGGCCCTTTTTTTTGCTTATATGAAGCCTTGTTATTTGACGACAACACTTCAATATAGTATAATATTGATTAAACCAGTCAGGAACTTTATATAAATGAAGACAACACCCCATATAGGAGAAGGCCTTTATACTATCCCCGATGCTGCCCATATATTAAAATTGCCCCAGAATAAACTTAGGCGGTGGCTGAATGGCTATTGGGAAATAGACAAAGATATTATCTGGTCCGATGAAAATGGGGAAAAGTTTTTTAATTTTTATACACTTATTGAAATATATACTATCAATGCTTTTCGAGAAAGTGGATTAAGCTCAAAAAAAATAAAAGACGCACGAAAAGAACTCAAGAACAGACTTAATACAAACCATCCTTTTGCATCAACCGAGTTTTTAATAGATCATAAAGTGATTAATGCAAAGTTAAGCGATTCTTCTTTTATACAGCTAAACTCAAATGGTCAAATAATTTTTGATAAAATCATTGAGCCGTTTTGCGAAAAAATTGATTTTTATAATAGTTTGGCAGAAAGATATTGGCCCAATGGGAAAGAAACTTCCACTGTAGTAGTAGATCCCAGTCATTGTTTTGGAAAACCATCGATACTTAACACCAATATTCCGACTGAAACAATATTTTACTATTATAAGGCAGGAGAAAAAATAGAAGATATTGCAGCAATGTATGAAGTGCTTGAAAACAATATTAGAGATGCTGTAAAATTTGAGGGCGGAGAAGCCGCATGAGATTTTATTTCGATGAAAATTTCCCTCCTTCTCTCCCTAAAGGGTTGTATGTATTTCAAAATGGTAGGAAAAGCGAGGATATAGAGGTGTTCAGCACTGTCGAAGTTTTTGGGAGAGGGGCTAAAGACGAGAACATCATTCCTCAGATTGCTCAACAGCACGGAACTCTTATAACTCAAGATTTTAATATTCACAGGACTTCTAAATTGAATTCATTATGTCAGAATAATAAAATTGGCATTTTTTTCTTCCGCCCGCCTAAAGGGAATAATTATCAATACTGGGATTTAATAAGATGGGCTATAAATCAGTGGAAGAATATTACTGATATTAGTAAAAATGAAGCTAAAAATAGACCATTTAGTTATATTATTAAACCCAAATCACAAAAGCCAGAAAAATTATAATCTTAATTTTTCCCCTAACTCTTTTTTTGAATTTTAACAGCAATGCTTATGACAGAGATTGTTTTTTGCGGGAGAGGCTGTTAGATTAACATTGATAAAATTTTAACAGCCATTGCACCCTTAACCGGAAAAAGATGCAGAAAAAAGAAGCCCCTCTCCATAATAATCTAGCCTGGCCAACGGTACAACGTCTATCCGAATACCTGATAATCCTTGAACAGTTCGCGGAAGGCGGAAGAGAAGTCATTTCAAGTTCGGAACTTGCCGAAGTATATTCAAACACTCCAAGCCAGGTGCGGCAGGATATTTTCAGGCTCCCAAACACAGGGCGCGTAGGACAAGGTTACCGGATAAAAGAGTTGGCAGAGGCGATAAGAGAAACTCTCGGACTTGACTCTGTAACAAAGATAGTCATTGTCGGCTGCGGAAGAATGGGCATGACCCTTGCACAGCATATCCCGTTTGGAGAACACGGAATGAAACTCTGTGGGATATTCGATAACGATCCGACCATAATAGGACTGGAAATAGAAGGCACGAAAGTTGAAGATGTCTCCATTCTTGAAAAAAAGGTCGTTGAAAGTGCTGTCTCAATGGCGGTACTTTGCGTACCGGCTTCTGTTGCGCAGGAGCTTGCGGACAGACTTGTAAGTTCCGGGATTAAAGGGATTCTTAACTTGACGAGGCAGCGGCTCAAGGTGCCTCCTGGAATATATGTCCAGTATGAACAGATAATATGTTCATTCATGCAGCTCGCCTACAAATGCAAGCAGAGCCCTCGCCCTGCACCAAACCTATGATATTCTATAATCAGAAAACAATTGATTTTTCTTGAGTTAGGCTGTATTTTGATTGCGGGAAGGGAAATATAGTGAGAATCTTATCCTTTATAAAACGCTTTACGCTTATCGAGATGCTTTTCGTTATCAGCATTATAGGCATTCTTACCGGTATTCTCCTTCCATCGCTTGTGAAGAGCAGAGAACGAGCCAAAAGTGTCCGCTGGCTCGCATCCAATGAACTGTGGAACCGCGATTCCGATACCATACTGAACTTCAACTTCGAATACGTTGGTTATATGGTAAACTACAGGGGAACGGTGTTTCCGGGCTTGAGGAACGGAGCCGTGGGCTGTGGAGTAACGGGATTTGAACCGCCTCTCTATGACGGAGTCCTCGTTGGCGGACCGGAACTTAAAAAAAAGTGCGGCAGATGGGGAAGCAATAACGCACTGCAATTTGATGGTGTTAATGATTTTGTTCTCATTCCCGGGACAAAGGCTCTTAACTTCGACCCGGGCAAGGATGACTTCACCTTTATACTATGGTTCAATCTCGACAATCTGAACTCAAGCACAAAAACATTCTTTTCAAAAGCCGACCTGCCTGCTGGTTCGCAGTATGACGCCTCGCTGGAAAGTAAAACAATATCAGTCGGACTTGGCACATCAAGCACACCTGCGGAATATCCGGATATCAAGGAAAACAAATGGATAAACCTCGCAATAAGGTGCTCTGCCGGGAAAACAGCCATCTTTATGAACGGAAAACAAATAGGCGGAAGTCCTCAAAGCGCGGCGGCGCAGCAGGCTTTTGACACGTCCACCCTTGCAATGATAAAAATACCCTTCGAAATATTTTCAGTGGCCCAAAGCAGTAATAGTAATGCCGGAGGTCAAGGCGGAGGTCAAGGCGGAGGTCAAGGCGGAGGTCAAGGCGGAGGTCAAGGCGGAGGTCAAGGCGGAGGTCAAGGCGGAGGTCAAGGCGGAGGAACGAGCACCCAGTCCGTTTCGCATGCAAATTTTGTATTAGGGGCATCTGGAATAAGCGGAGAGTCGGATATAAGCGGCACAACCATAAAGGTACAAAATACCTCATACTATTTTCAAGGCATGCTGGATGAAGTCATTGTAATAAAAAGGACTCTGAGCGACGGTGAAATATCCGGGATATACAAAATGGGGAATCCATATTGAAAGAATTTAAAAACACGCCCAGAATAATAGTTGCCGATGACAGCAAGCTGGCTATGACATTCTATGAGCATATCCTTGATTACCTGGGCTGCGAGGCTGTCCTCTGTTGCAACGGAAGGGAAGCTCTGGATGAATTTAATAAAGAACCCGCCGATCTTGTTATCCTTGATATTGAGATGCCTGTAATGAGTGGTCTTGATGCCTGCCGCGAAATAAGAAAAACTCCGAGAGGCTTCACCGTTCCGATAGTCATGGTTTCCTCGCATGAGGGTGAAGATGAAATAGTAAGCGGCCTTAATGCGGGAGCAAACGACTACATGGTCAAGCCTGTCAGGGAGGCACACCTTATCGCCAAACTAAAGACCTTCCTGCGAGTCTCTTCACTTCATAAAAAAGATATTGACATGGTCAGGAGCAGTCACCTTTTTGCAGGGCGCTACAGGATGGAAAAGCTTATCGGCTACGGCGCCCATTCCGTCGTATTCAAAGCGTTTGACATTCAAGAGGAGGAGAAGCCTGTCGCGGTCAAAATTCTCAACGAGCGTGTCTTTTCAGAAGATATCGCCCATCTTTTTGCTGAAACGGCTGGAAAGATCAAAGAAATTTCCTGCGATAACATTCTTTCCATATATGATTTCGGTCAGTTTGGCGAACAGCTTTACCTTGTCCTAGAATTTGCCGCACACGGAGACCTGGCGTTCATCCTGAAAAAAGGTACGCTATCAGAGTATGATGCCGTAAAAATAATGCTGGATATGGTAAAAGCCCTTAAAGAATTATCCCTCATAAATATCCTTCACCTTGACATAAAACCCGAAAATATCCTTTATGACGGAAAAAACTATAAACTTGGCGATTTCGGATTCACCCCTTCGCCGGATGGCGGCGCGACGATTCCCGTAAAAAAAGAAATATGGGGTTCCGCCGCCTATATGGCCCCTGAAGTAATAACAGGCGAAGACAGTCTATCGATCAAGGCCGATATCTACAGCCTAGGCCTTACCGTTTTCGAAGCGCTTACGGGAGACAACCCTTTTTATTCGGAAAAAGCAGCTGTATCAATTTTCAGGCAATTAAATGTTCTTCCGCCCGGGCTGAGGGCTTTCGGGAAAAACTTTTCTCCCGCACTGTCAGATATCATAGAACTGATGCTTTCGAAGAACACGGCAGAACGACCTGACCTGCAAGAACTTGAGCTCACCCTTCCGCAACTCCTTGAACTGATGGAGCAGAAAAAGAGCAGGGAAGATCTCGACAAGGCCCGAAAAGAGGCTGAAAAAAATGTAAAATTGCTTCAGTCCGTCAAAAAGGACAGAGATGTCCCTCCAGTTTCTGACGAAGAAGAATCCATAGCGAGACACCTTTCAAGCGAAATAGAGAGGATTAGAAGGCGTGCGTATAGGAGAAGTCAGCCGCAGAGGAGATTTCACCGGGTACTGCTGGCCTGGACAATACTGGGCGGTTCCGCATTGCTTTCGCTCGCCGTCGGACTTATCCTCTACAGGCTTCTGTGGGCGGATAGCACTGTAAGGCCGCCGCGCGGTGCCAAAATCGTTGTAATGGGCGTTGATTCGGGAAAGATTGAAGAGCAGAGAATCCTTGACATGAGCAAGGCGGTCCTTCGTTCAACTGGAGAAAAGGTGGGATACGCCTATCAATGCGAAAAATGCGGCAGGCACTTTCCGGTAACTGATGAAGCTCCTCGAAAGAAATCGACAGACCCGGATACAATATTTGCGGGAATCTTCCACAAGTGCCCCTCATGCGATTCCTTTTTTACTATTCCAGTAAAGCCGCAAAAGGAATAAGGCAAAGCTGTACAAAGCAACCGTGTCAAAATATTGAATTCCGCAACTAAATTTCTCCGCGCAAAGGTAACGCTTGTACAATAAGTCTGATATTCGATTATCTTTTACGACTTTTTCAATCGCATCAACGCTTCTTATTGTTTTTCTGGGCGTCATAGAATTTCTGTATTCTGACGGCCACATCCAGATAGTTGACATTATTTTGGTATATCTGCTTGAAGCAATCAAGAGCCTTCTCTGTATTACCGGAATCTTCGCAAGCCACTCCGAGGAAATATAGCGCTTCCATCTTGACCTTATCCATAGTAAGCATTTCGGAGATTGCCTTTTCGAGCTGTTCGATGGCAAGGTCCACCTGTCCCTTCGCATGAAAACAACGTCCCATGTAGACTATCGCCGAGAGGCGGTAGTGCGGGTTTTTCTGTCCCATCTGGAACTGCTCAAGGGCATTATCGACAAACCCGCCTTCCCAATACACCTGCGCCAGATAGTACCTTAGCTCCGTATCGTTAGGATACCTGTTGACTCGGTCTACCGCTCTTTCCATACGATAGTTGAACTTCTGAGTTTCGAGTTCATTTATCTCACTTTCGGACGCTTCTTTTGAGCGCAACTCTTCTATCGCAAGATTGAATTTGCCGGTATTGGCCTTTTCTATGGCCCTGTCTATGGACGGGTCCAGCGTACCCATTTTGTTTACAATCCATTCATAGGCGGCGACTGATTCTTCGAAACGCCCTGCCCTGTAATAGAGTTCCGCGAGCTTTCTGCGGACATCTACAGAGCTGTCGTCTTCAGCTATCTGTGCCTCATAGCGTTGAGTCATAGTGGAAATATCGTCAACATCACGTACGATTTTGTCTTCCTGTTCAAGGATAACGGCATCATCTTTGTTTTTCATTTTTGTCTGGAAGTCGCCTTCTTCTTCCCACTTGCCGTCTTCCATGCTGGCGAGCGCTGCCGCGCTTCGCAGCTTGCTCTGTACTTCAAGGTCGCCGGGCCTCATCCCGGAAATACGCTGCCAGACCCTCAAGGCGTTACATCCCTGTCCCGCAGCCTGATAGGTATCGGCCAGTTTCCTCAGGTTTGTTTCATTTTTGGGCTGGAGTTTTTCTATCATCTCAAGGGATTCTATGCTTACAAAAAAAGCTTTGGCTTCGAATGCCGCATCGCCCAGGAGCCCCAATGCGCCGATGTTGTAAAGGTTAATCGCAAGGGCCTCTTCTGCCATATTCATTGCTTCCAAGGGTGACTTCTTCAATTTTGCGCGGCCTTTTGAAATCAGACTGCCGGCCTTGATTCCCGACATGAACTTGGCGAACGCGCCAAGCGACTCGGTCTTTTTCTTTTCCTGTTCTCTAAGCGCAGTCCGTGCATCGATAAATCCCGGATCTTTCTGGACTATGGACTTCAGGATCTCTATCGCATAGTCTATATTGTTCTTTCTGGCTGCATCCATGGCTTTCTGGTATGAACTCCTCACAGAGGAAGATACTTGTGAAATGTCTTTCTTATTCATAAACCGTGCTCTTTCGCATTTTGAACAATTTATATTAGTTAAAACTGTCATTTATATCTATTTTTTCAAGACCTGTCCTGCATTATTTCTACAAAAAGACATACAAGATGGCGCCGCCAAAAGTCATTTTGGTAATGCGTCAGTCGGTTTTTTGAGCAAAAATATCAAGGACTTCTTCCATGAATTCAGCCGGA
>Ga0154591_1040_pt1 | contig 23839 bp, 17 predicted proteins | sample RifGroF2_FD_116020 | JGI IMG/M metagenome (GOLD analysis project Ga0154591, IMG submission 116020) | Lentisphaerae bacterium GWF2_45_14
AGACCGCCATTCCGCGACAGACGCATGCAGCATCGGCCTTCCGCGATAGTCCGGCGGATGAGCATAAATAAACGTCCCGCTTATTTTCAGCTCGCAGCCGTTTTCCATTTCATTCTCAAGGAAATTCCGATTCGCCTTTTCCGCACGGGCTATCATTGCCGTTCCTGACTCGATATCTTCATCCCTTGCCCGATATATTTTAAAATCATCGACATTACCTATCGGAAACATTTCAGCACCTCACTTTTTTTCATCTGCCGCCGGATAATTTTTTGTTATATATGAGAAGATATTCTCTGTGCCCGGAGCAAAATGTACGCCTTTCGCATCCAGGGCGTTTTCGATAGAATTGAGTTCATAATTATTGTGGACGCATTCTTTTAAATCTTCTACGGAGATTCTGGCTTCGACCGCATATTTTTTTATATTTACGAAATTACATCCTTCAATTTCCGATTCACGCAACGGACGATTTATCAGGAAACATACCGGAATGTCATGCGCTTCTTTTTTCGAGACGCCGGCAAGCAAAGCATCGCCGGCAAGCCCCTGTTTCAATGTCTTGGGATTTACCCCGAAACGGCAGCGTATGAACTTTAATCCGCGAAATATACTTTGCGCAGAGTTTTCATCGCCTACCTGAACAAAACATTTCATATCCCGCTGGCCTTCAAAATCACAAAACATAAAGCTGCTCAGGCATCCAGACTGCAAAGGTCCTTTAGAAAACAATACGGCTGTACCGGTCTTTCCGAAAAAGCAGTTCTGTACTCTTACCCTTGAAGAACATATCTTCAGGGATTCATATTCGTGCCTCCAGAAAGAGGTCTTCTCCAAAACAACTCTGTCGTTGTATCCGTTGAAAAGTATACCTCGCGCATTTGTATTAAATGCGCATAGATTGATTGCGCCTTCCATTGCATACTTGTCCAGAATAACTGCAAAATCGCCCCATAGTTCGAAGCGGCAGTTCTCTATGAGAAACGGTGTCTCGAAGTTTTTAAGACGTATGGCTGTCGTCCCTTTTTTATTGCTTCCCTGTAGAAACAAGTCCTTCATCATAAATGTGTCAATGAATCCAGAATGCTCCTCGGACGAAGATCCAATATCAAACAAAACACCCTCGCCTTTATAAATTATTGTAGACTGCCGTGATCCCATCCCTATTATCGAAAGTCCTTTCGGATAGGAGTATCTGGCATCTATCGGTTTGGTGATTATAAACTTCCCGTTGGGAAATAAAACGGTTCCGCCCAAGTCGCTCTGCCGTACCTGTTCAAACGCTTTCTGCACGGCAACAGTGTCATCAGTAACTCCATCGCCGCGGGCTCCAAATTCCTTTACATTGAAGACCCCGGAATTATCTGCTCCAGAGTTTAAATTCCCTAACACCATCATAAGACCTCCAAGAATCATACGTTTCATAACAGTAGCTCCATTTTAATTGTTGATAGATTTATTTTTTAGATTGTTTTCATATTCAGTCGAACTGTAGTCTCCGACATGTCCATCCACAAAAACGAAAATGAACTTTTTATTGTGTACCGGGAAAATCCTGTCGCTCGGTGACGGGTCAGTCGAGCATCTGCGTGTCCATTGATAACCGCTGAACGGATTGGAACCGTTCTCCCAATCACCGCAAAATGCAATTATTCCAAGCGAAGGTTCTCTCATCGACGAAAGTTTGACAAATGCTGAAATAAAAGTCCCGGCCGGATATACAAAACCAGCATTTATATTCCACAAATATGTACGCGGCTCGCCGGATAGTGCAGGAATATCAAGATAATATGCGGAACCGCTCACGTACGATTCGGATGGCATGTGATTTTTGTTCAGAGGGCAGGAAAGGACTTTTGGATTAAGATATTTATTGCTTAATGCTGTCTCGTACCAGTGCGCCCACGGAGAAGCTGTGAAAGCAGGAAGACAGTAGTCCGAATAGTCGCTTGCATAATATAGATTAGTCGTCCCTGCCCCTTTAAGGTTATTCTTGCACGTTATTCCGAGTGCCGAATTTTTTGCCTGCCTCAACGCCGGAAGCAAAAGACTTGCAAGGATTGCTATGATTGAAATTACAACCAGCAATTCAATAAGCGTAAAACCCGTGGATATCCTATATCCTGCAGCCTTTTCTATTTTCATGACAAAACCCTCCGTTAAAATTTTATCCAGCTTACTTGAAAGGACACAGCTCTTTCATTTCCAGCAACACAGACTGCACTGGCTGCCCTTTTCCATAATCCTGCATAAGTTCGAAAACACGATCCGCCATCTCACTTATATCGCATTCATACCTGATAAGCGGAACAGAAAATCCGGAAACGCCGCTTCCTTTATTTGCATGTGCTGCGATTATCAGCTCTTCCGGAATGCGGCAACTATTTACAAGCGCGCCCTGAACAACGCCAAGCGCTGTAAATGAGTCATTTACAATAATTCCGAGCGGTGATTTTTCCTGCTTGTATTTAATCAGCTTTCCAAATCCTGCCACCCCTGCTTCCAGGGAAAGAGTTACCAAAAGATCAAGATTCCTGTCATAAAGCATATCCGCATCGGCAAGCCCGTCCATATAACCGTCGTGAGACCTTTTCGCCTCGCCGCGCCATGAAGCATCCTGCTCGAAGCCGATAAAAGAAATCCTCGAACACCCTAATTCAGCGAGACGCCTCACCGCCATCCTTGCCATGGAATATCCATCGAAACCTATCGTAACGTCAATGTCTTTATAGTCAAAAAGACCAATCAGCAGCGCTGTACTGTTTTTGAAGATTTTCCCGGCATTTTCCGCAGCCCAGCGGCTCGCAATAAGAACAACATCAAAAGACTCGGCAGCCAGGCATTGACTCAAATCACGGCTGCTGTTCATATCGCAGACGTTCAGAAAAGTCTTGTATGAGCAACCCGACGCCCGGCATTTCAAGTCAAGCTCATGCATAAAAACAGGAAGGAATACATCCTGATTGGCGCAGGCGGAAAAACCATCGTCGACAACCAGAAGCAAGTTATATTTATTCCTGGCTTTAGCAAATACTCCGCGTCCCGGAAAACGCTCGACGAAAGCTCCCTGCTCAAGAATATCCAAAGCTTTGGAAACAGTGGCTATAGTCGTGTCATAACGCTTAGCTGTCTGCGCCACGGCCTCAAGGCGTTCACCCGTCTTTATTTTGCCGCTGACAATCATTTCCCTGATTATTCCCGCAAGCTGGCTGCTTTTGCTCTTCCTTGAATTTTCCATACCACACACACCTTATTGCATTATAGAACCATGTTGCAATTATAACCATTCTAGAATAGTTTGTCAACATCAATGTCAGTATTTTACATGATTTCCTGAGTGTTCGGTCTTAGCACCAACGGTTATTTATTAATCTGCGCACCCAATTTTGCGGCCTTTTCGTCGAGGCGCTTAAGATCATCGACGGAATAGTTGTTTCTGCTCTTAAGCATATTTACGACATCAGTGCAATTTTTAAAGAATCCGATATACCCCTGCACATGTCCATCAACGAAAAGGACATTTACAAACCTACTGTGATCCAGGGGTTTATCAAAAGCTATCGGCATATCTGGATTCTCCCCTTCGGAAAAGCCTCCGAAATAGATGTAGGAGACGTTTTCTTCGGCGAGGGATTGTCCCGCCTTGCCCTGACGCACCGTATTTGAGGACGGGCAGGTGTATACCTTATAGTCCGAAAGGTAGTCGTTTTTTCTAAGGGCTTCCAGGCCTGCGGCACCGTCGAGTTCCGGAAACTTGTCGTTATGATCCATTGAATACTGTTTTAGCGCGAGCCCCATCTGCTTCAGATTACTCATGCAGTTTATTCTTCTGGCCTTTTCTCTGGCGGAGCTCAGCGCAGGAAGAAGCATACCGCTAACGATAGCAGTCGGGACAACGGCGCATTGAAGAACTAGTATATCACCCACGGAAAGATTTGAGTTGAAAGTAGTAAAAATTCCATCATCACGCACCTGCCATATACCGTATACCTTGAGATTACTCATGGGATTGAGCCTTCTCATCGCTTCGGCGGCCGCGGTACCCTCTCCTGTTGGCGTCCTCATAATCCCGAACTGAATATCCGTAAGCGTTCTGGTGAATCTTTCACTGACGAATTTGAAACCGTTTCCGGAATCAGGAGTACCGGCGGAAAGCGCCTTAAACTCAGGGGTGCTTATAAGTCCGGAAGCGTTCTTTCCCGCCGACCGGATGGAGTCAAGAAGTTCGGAATTCGAGGCTATGATAAGATAGCCATTTTCCTGAACAATGACGGGGCTGAAAGGAAGAGGCAGGGGAAGCGGAAAGGCTATAATGATTTTCTTATCATTAGGGTCAGGCTGTACGGCGCCGGAGGCGGGAGGCGGGATGAAGCGCGAAAGTTTTTTCTTCAGTATTTCGAAGAGGTAATCATCCTTCACCTTTATGAATAGGGCTATCCCCGGCTGCGGAATCTGGACGAACTTATTTATTCCGACAGGGATTACGCTCATACGGTCCGGCTTGAGCGTAACTATCTGACCGAAGCGCCCGTCACAGGATTCGAGAAGTTTTTCAAGATCGACGTCTTTATTTTTGAGGGTCGTTTCAAAGTCGGCAAATACCTTTTTCAATTTATCAATGCCTGACTTTTCCGACTCGCTCTTCAGGAAGTTCCAGAGAAGCCGCGCGTCAAAGTCAAAAAACTCGCCGTATGCGGTGTCGGCCGGAAGCAGTCCCAGCTCGTCATTAAGGGAATGCGGGGCGGCACCGAAAAGCCTCCAGAGTAACCCTTTATTTTTTTCTTTGTAGTGGTGCATGAAGAATTTATTACTGTACAAGTCACCTTCGCGCGATATGGAACTCGCGCCTGCACCGCTAATCTCGGAAACTCCGCTCCCTTTCATCAGATTGGACGCAAACGAAAAATATTTGGCGATAAGCTCCTTCTGAGCCGCCTCCCCCTGAGGAAGACTCGCGATACACAAGTCGCGGACGGCATTGATTTTTTCATCAAGTGAAGCAACGATCCTTTCGGAGCTGTAGTACAAATAGAAGGGACCTCCGGCATCAAGCAGCGATGTTGTTTCCTTGAAGCTGTTCTTTTCCGGCTGACCAGCGTTAAGCAGATTCATTGACAGCAGAGCTGCCACCGCAAATGATTTTACGGCGAAGTTTCTAAACATAATCCCCCCTTGTTATTATCTTGGATTTTCAAACTCTATAAAATATATCTCGCCCTCGGAATCTTCAAATTTCCCCTCAGGGACGAACTCCTCGCGCTTGTCTTTGTGCTCCATAAGGAGGACCACGCGCGAGTGCTTCTTGATGAACTTATCGAAATCCTTGAAGCTCAGAAGCCGATGCGTCGAATCGGGATACTGGAGTCCGTAGTGAAACTCGCCCTCCTTGTGAAGGATGTATATATCATCGCGTTTAAAGTACCATGCTCCGGCTCCGGCAAGACTCGAATAGGCAACCATAGGAACATCGCCCGCGGCCCGCGCCGCGTTCCTTAAGAAAAGCGACTCGGGCGCCTTCTTTCGCAAAACAAAGTCAGGAATACAAAAGTGGCAGAGGAACATCATGAGAAGCGGGCCTGCCGCAAAAAAGAGCAGCTTCTTCTGTACGTTTTGAGACTTGATTGAAAGGAATATCATCAGCGACCAAAATCCAAAGGCGAGAAAAGCAAGGACAAGCGAAACATTCTCGCCCTTCCCGTACGGAACTCCCCAGATCCGCGCAATAAGAAGCCCCGGCGCAATAAGTCCGGTTATAACCCCGAGCGGCAGAAGCGCCCTGTCAAACGCATTCCGCCAGCCTTGGGCGAAATATCTTTGCAAGCCGATTGAAAGGATGATAGCCAACGGAGGAAAGCACGGAAGGATATATGTCGCAAGTTTCCCGCGCGAAATTGAAAAGAAAATGAAAGGAACAACTAGCCAGCATAGAAGATACTTGGTGAAACTCTCCTTATAAAAGCCTTTCTTCATGCCCGTGAAGGAGGCGACAGACGCGAAAGTCCAGGGGAGTGCACCCGCCATAATCACCGGAATGAAAAAGAAAAAAGGCTCGGGATGCTTTGGTCCGTCCGCTGAAAAAAATCTTTTTATGTGCTCCTCGTAGAAAAAATAATTCCAGAAATCAGGTTCTTTAAAGTGTACGGCAATTCCCCAGGGAAGAACAGTGAGAAGGGCCGTCAGAATCGGTATCCAGGGATGATAGAAGAAGAGTTCTTTCCATCTTTTTTCCAGCAACATAAAGGGTACTATCACACTGGCCGGAATAACAAAGGCAAGGAAACCCTTCGTCAGAAAGCCCAGCCCGCAGGCCACGCCAAAGATTGCCAGAAAGAGGATTTTATTCCATGCCGCGGAATTCCGGTCGGCCGCAAAATAGTAAGCCGTCAGTCCGGCGCTTATAAATAAGGAAAATGAGGAATCCAGAACGCTGAAAGTGCCGATTCCGTATACTTCGGCAAAAGTCATAAATATCAAAGAAGCAAGCCATGGACGGTGTTCCTTGCATCCATACTTGCGAGCCAGAAGATATACGAGGAAAGCAGCAAGCCCGACGGCGAGCGCGGAAGGCAGTCTGGCGGCAAATGCGTTTTCTCCAAACGCCTTTATTGACACGCCGTTGAGCCAGTAGCCCAGGACGGGTTTCTCAAAATATCTGAAACCGTCGAGCTTCGGAGCAGTCCAGGAAGATGTGCTTATCATCTCTCTGGGAACTTCGGCGTAGCGTGTCTCGTCAGGAACAAAAAGCGGTCGTTGCCCCAAAGGTGCTACATAAAGCATTAGAAAGAGGAAAAAGAGTGCCAACGGAGCAATAACAGCTTTTAACGGAATATTAATAATTATCTCCCTTTCAGACTTGAATAACGGAAGTCTTAATATATGGTTAGTTCGCTTTATATCAAGGTTGAGGGGTTCTTGTAAAAAAGATTTTCCGGACGAATTCAGGAAAAGATGGAACAAAAAGCCTTCTCATGTTGTCTATAAACGCGTTTTGAGCTTATAAACCATAAAGAAAGGATAGTCAAAATGAGAAAGAAACTGGCGGCAATTACAGCCGGATTAAGCATTTTCGCGACGGTAGCGACGGTAGATGCGGAAGAGGCGAAAGCACAGGAACCGGCGAAGGGCACGGAAGCAAAGGTCGAAGCAGCCACACCTGCAACGGCGGCAAAAGTCGATGAAAAGACAAAATGGGACTTTCTCCCGGCCGTGATTGCGACTATCGGCGATAAGACCATAACAAAAGAGCAGTTCGTAAAGGACATGGAAGAAAACTTCTCAAAATCTCCGATGCAGATGGGGGCACTCAATCCCGAGATGCTGAAATCCGCAGCTCCTCAAATTGTTAACGAAATGGTGAAATTTATGATACTTCAGGAACTTGCGGCAAAAGGCGGCTTCACGCCCAGCGCCGAACTCGTGGAAAAAGAATTTGATAAAATGCTCGCATCTGCCCCGAAGGAACAGATTGAAGCCTTCACGGAGCAGCTTAAAGCCCAGAATATGACAATGACCGACTACAAGAAAAAGATGTCGGCTGACAAAAAGGCCCAGGAAGGCATAGCCGTTCAGAAATGGGTCGAAGAAAATATTATCTCCAAAATCAAGGTCGATGAAAAAGAAGCCAAAAAATTCTATGAAGAGAACAAAGATAAGTATAACGAACCGGAACAGATAAAGGCCTCTCATATCCTCATCAGACCTGCCGACGACAAACCCGAATCAAAGGTTGCGGCAAGAAAGAAAGCCGAAGAAATTCTGGCAAAAATCACTGGCAACGACAAGCTTTTTGAAGAACTCGCCGCAGAAGAAAGTGCCTGCCCAAGTGGCAAAAGAGCCAAAGGCGACCTCGGCTACTTCCCGAAAGGCGGAATGGTCAAGGAATTCGAAGACGCAGCTTTCGCACTTGAGCCCGGAAAAATCAGCGGCATTGTCGAAACCCAATATGGTTACCACATAATAAAGGTTACCGACAAAAAGGTGGCAAGGGCCATCCCGTTCGAAGAAGCCAAGGCTACAATTGAGCAGCAAATCAAGAGTGCCAAGATACAGGAAGCTGTAAATGCGGCGATTGAAAAGGAAAAAGAAGCTCTCAAAGTGAAGATCAATCTCTGATCCTCTACTGAAAGTCTGAAATTTGCAAGGCGGGCGTAAAAACCCGCCTTTTTTTATTTGCTATTCTTTAAAAGTGAGGGAACATTTAAGAAAATACCCTGTCGAAAAGGAATTAAAGAAGTGCAAAAAACAAAATAACGAGGTCTTCGCTATGAGTTTTCTAAATCCCGCAGCTCTGTGGCATCTGGCATGGCTGGTGCCCCTCTTGTTTTTCCTTTATTTTAACGTAAAAATGCGAAGAATGAGAGTCCTCTCTGCGGTTCTGGGAACACGTGCATGTGATGAATCGTTCAGCACGCTTTCGAAGCGCGCGCGTTTCATTCGCTTCATCATACTTGGCCTTGCGATGATGCTGATTGTTTTGTCCATAGCGCGCCCGTACTGGGGAATGAGAATGATGCCGTTCACAAGCAAAGGAAGAGACATACTTTTCGCGCTCGACGTTTCCAAGAGCATGTTGTCAAAGGATGTACAGCCGTCAAGAATTGATCACGCAAAATGGTTCGCGCGCCAGATAGTAAAGTCATCACCCGGCGACAGGTTCGGTTTGATAGCGTTCGCAGGGACAGCCTCGCTCGACTGCCCGCTCACAACGGATATAACCAGTTTCAATCAGGTACTGAATGAGATAGAACCCGGAAGCGCGGCAATGGGCGGCACCAATATTCAGGCCGCCCTCGAAACCGCGCTGAAGGCATTCAACGCTGCCGAAGGCGGACACCGAGCCGTCGTATTGATAAGTGACGGCGGCGAACTCACCGGCAACAGTGCGTCGGTAATCGATTTTTTAAAAACAAGAAAAATACCGTTATTCATCGCCGGGGTGGGAGACCCATCAAAACCCGGACTGATACCTGTAAAAGGCGAAGATGGAAAAACATCGTTCATGCGGGACTCATCAGGCGAGCTTGTCAAAAGCGCACTCAATGAAAAACAGTTAAGCGCGCTTGCGCTCGGAACGGGTGGAGTCTATGTAAGGTCAACCGTTACGGCACCGGGAACCGATATAGTCATCAACAGGATCAGAGCGCTCGTCCCGAAGGACCTTGACGGAGGCATACACTCCAAACCGATTGAGCGTTTTCACATCCCGTTAGTAGCGGCTATTGTACTCATTTTAATATGGTTCATGATTCCGGAAAAGAAGAAAACGCAACGTAGTCCCAAGGGAATTCCAGCAGCGGCGGCGCTCCTCTTACTAATCCCGTTTTTAATTCCATTCTCCTCTTCTGCCGAAAATGCCACAGAAAAAAAAGAGTTGCCTCTTTCCATTGCTCCTGACGCGGAAAAACTCGCGGCAAAAGATAAAGACGAAACTAAAGATAAAGAAGTATTGAAAGGCGTTGACGAAATATTCAATAAAGCGCGTGAGCTTCATGAAAAATCGCCTGAAGCGGCGGTAAAGCTTTATCAGCAAGCGATTAATGAGGCTGCGACACGCCAGGATATACGAGCAAAGGCGTGTCAGAACCTCGGAGTCATCCAGCACTATAAATCGAGAAACGTACTCGCGCAATCGCTCGAAATGGTAAAGAAGCAGGACCTGGACGGCGCACTGAAAAATATAGATTCCGCATTGAAAGAACTCGATAAATCCGAGGAGTTCTACCGTCAGGCCATGAGTTCCGAAAAACTCGCGATAAAAAAGGATGAAGGGAAAAAAGCAGTGGAATCATCGGCCTCCGGCCTCCTTTCAAACCAGCAGAAGCTTCTAAATGACAGGGCAAACGCCGAAAATCTGAAAAAGAAAATAGAAGAACTTAAGAAACAGCAGAAAGAAGCACAGAAAAAAACACAGCAGGCAAAAGACGAACAGAAGAAAGCCAATCAGGACAAGCAGCAGAACAAAGATAATAAGCAGAAAGAACAGAAGCAAGACAAGGCGGATCAGGCAAGAAACGAAGCACAGAAAGCTGTTGACGAAATGAAGAAAAAAGCGGATGACATGGGACAGAAAAACATGTCAGACTCCGCAAAAGAAGCACAGGAAGAACTTAAAAAAGCTAAGGAAAAAGCTGCAGAAAACAAGGGCAAAGAAGCAGAAAAGCATATAGATAAAGCACTTGAGAAATTAGGTCAGCCGCAACAAGACAAGCAAGATCAGCAGAAAGATAACAAAGATAACAATGATAATAAAGACAATAAGAAGAACAAAGACCAAAAAGGCGATAAGGATAAGCAGAAAGACGGCGACAAAAACCCCCAGGACAAACAGGAAGACAATAAGGACAAGAACGGGGAAAAAGATCAGAAGGGTCAACGCCCCGACAAAAAGCTTTCTGAGAAAAAAGATAATGCGGCAAAGGCGGCGGCAAAAGATAAGGAAAAAGCAATAGATCCCGAGCAGGCCGAGGCGCTTCTTGAACTTATGGCGGGACAGGAAAAGAACCTGCGCGATGCGATAAAAGAATATCAGAAGAAACATTATCAGCAGGAAGGCCCGGAAAAAGACTGGTAGCAGGCAACACGGGCAATATTTAAGGAGGACGAAGGAAAAATGTTTGCGAAATACATGACAGCGTTTCTGATACTGTTGGCACCGTTGTCGCGCCTCTCCGCCGAGAACCCTGCGGAAATATCTTTATATCCGAATCCGGCGATAGTAGGTGAACCCGTCCAGCTCAGACTGGTTTCGAGCAGCGACCATCCATTGATAAAACAGTTTCCCGAGATTGAAAACATCTCATGGCTGAAAGGCAGCAATACCAGCCTCAGTACAAGTATAATAAACTATAAGAAAACAGTTCAGGCCGAAACTGTTTACTCTCTCATACCGGCAAAAGAGGGGACGTACACAATACCGTCCCTAGTTATCTCTGTCGGTGGAAAAACCTTTGAATCAGAGCCAATGGAGTTCAAGGCGTATGAGAGAAAGTTCCGAATAGCGCCGGATGAGGGTGGCGGTTCCGGCAAGGACGGTGGGACGGCGGGACTGGATGATCTTGTTTTCGCGAAAATTCTTTTATTTTCGGACAAAAAAAGTTTTTATGTTGGCGAGGAAATCAATTTTGAGTTCAGGATATACAAGTATCATGAGATAAACATGCAGATAACGTGGCCCTCCGCATCATCGGATGGCAGTGCCGTATTCAAGGATTACAGCAAAATAAATAAAGAATGTTCTAATTTTGGGGGGCCAAGGCAGTTCCAGGAGGAAATCAAAGGCCGCCTCTTTGATGTTTTTGCGTTTCCGTCGGCATTCAGGGCTATAGCAGATGGAGAAATAAGCCTTAATGTTGCGGACGAATGCCAGATACGAGTGCCGCGCCAACGGAGAAAATCACTGGATGACGATGACGATTTCTTCGGGATGATGGATCCGTTCAACCGTTTCAAGACAATAAACCGTCCAGTCAGCGCACAATTGAAGGGACTGGAAATAAAACCCATTCCGCCACATGGCGGCAAAGCGCTGTTCACTGGACTCACAGGCGAATGGAAAATGAGTGGGCAACTGTCAAAACCACCATACAAAACGGGCGAACCGATAACGCTTTCGCTGAATGTTGACGGGATTGGCACCGTCGAAACATTGAAGGCACCTGAGCTCAAACTTGAGAAATTCAGAGTTTATCCTCCGGAAGTTGAAAAAGGCGCGAATACGACAGCGGCAGTACAAAGAGCAACCATCCGCTATGTCATTATCCCGTTGAAGGAAGGCAAGGACAATATTGACATTGATTTTTCGACATTCTCGACGGAAAAGGGTAAATATGAGACATTGAATTTCAAAAAAGAGATTACTGTTAAAAAAGGAGAAGGAACCTCTTCGCAAATACAGGTTTATGCTGATTCGGGGCCGTCTCTGGGGGAAGCGTCCTCGGCACAGGCGCAGCAAGGGAAACAGAAAAAATCGATGAACACGATATTCTACCTTAAAAAAAATGACGGGGCACAGCTTGACGTTCCGCTCTGGAAAAACAATATCATTATGGTGATAATCCTTCTCATTTCGGCACCGCTCATGGTCCTATTGAATGAACTGAGGATGGCAAGAAATGCCAAGTTCAACAGCGATCCCCTGCTCTGTAGAAAACTTGACGCTATTGCGGGAAAAGGAAAAATGCTAAAGAAGCTCAAAAATGCGGAAGATGCTGACTTCGAGCATGTCGTCCTGACGGATGTTGTGCCATACCTGAATGATCTTAAAGGTCTTCCGCCCGGAACAAGCGCGTCTGAACTCGTTGAAAAAATTGAGAATGAGGACATTGCATCGAGTCTTAGAACCGCGGGACACATGCGTTACATGCCGGGAGGGTCAAGCACAGACAAAAAAGAAATGAAGAAAAAACTGCTCGCCGCGCTCAAGTCATATGCGGTTGTTGCGCTGCTCATGCTTGCGGGATTCTCAGTACAGGCAGGAGAAGTGAAAAAAAGTGCAGTAAATCTTGATGAAGCAATAGCTGCATATGATAAGGGGGAACTGGAAAAGGCTGCGGCATTCTTCACGTCAAGGATAAACACCTCATCGCCCTCGCCTGTAATGCTTTACAATCTTGGAAATTGCTACAGTCGCCAGAGTGATTACCCGAGGGCCCTGGTCTGCTACGAAAGAGCTCTCAGGCTGGAGCCCAGAGATACAGACATACAGGAGAATCTGAATTTTGTAAAACGCAAGCTCTTTCTTCCAATTGCCGGGCCGGCCCAGAATCCGCAGGAGCTTATCGTTGCCATCAGGGACAGCCTGCGCCCGGACAATTGGCTGATGCTGGCGGCACTATGCTGGGCGGCTTGCGGAATCGTGCTTCTTTTCAGGAAGCGGCTTTCGACATCAAGACTCGTTGCCGCACTGGCGATACCGACAGCAGGAATAATCATCGCATTAGCGGCAATTCTCTCACAGCAATCTGGAACGTACAACCCTGAAAATGCCGTGATTATAAAAAGCAGTACGCCGCTATATGTGTTACCTTCAGAAAATGCGGAAGCATCAGATATTCCGCTAAAGGGCGGCGAAGACGTGAAAATAATAGAGCAGCGCCTTGACTGGGCAAGAGTGAGATCGGGCAACGTCGAAGGCTGGATACCGTCAAACGCGCTTACCCGCCTATGGGGAGACTGGAACGGTTTTTTGAAGGAAGAATGAGTCTCACTAAATACTTATCCTTATCTCCCCCTCATAAAATGCCGCATATACTGCGATTTTTCCGATAATCGCGGGGGGACTGCTTGAATTTGGCTTTGAAAAGACGGTTGAAATTTGACTGCGTCGAGAATCCGGCCTCCGTCGCGATTTCCAGAATCGACTGGTCTGTAGCGGACAGCATTGTTGTTGCAACCTTTAAGCGAAAATCATTAACATAGTCAAGCGGCAGACAGCCCAGGCCGCGTTGAAATGTCCGCCGGAAAGTGGAGAGACTACAGTGACACATATCAGCCAGCCTCGAAATGTCCAGACTTTCGGAATAATGTGTGGATAAATATTGCAGTGCTGGATAGATTCTTTGAATTTCGGCAGGCTTTTTTTCTTCCTCCCGATTTTTTTCCGGCACCAGGCGTTGCAGCATAATAAGGAGTGTCCAGACCAGCGAACGGACCAATGAACGATAAGCTTTTTCTTTCTTTTCGAGTTCATCTACCAGTTTGCGTACAATAAAAACTATGTCCGGATGTTCCTTTTCCCTGACAACATTCGTAAAGGCTCTCCCGCTTAAACGGGAAATGTCCAAGGCATTTTCTTCGGGTGGAATCCAGCCCGCGAGAAGAGCGGCGGGATCAAGATTGATGAATTTCCAGTCGGAATTGAAAGGCGAAGCGTTTTTCAGAGCATGAAATTCACGGTTATTGATAAAGATTACGTCTCCAGGCAGACAGGAAAAAACCTTATCTTCTACAATAAAGATTCCCGCTCCGGCCCGGCACAGCCCGATTTCAAAACAATTATGGACATGTGCCAGCGTCGGTGGTATTTTAAAGCAAGGCCGTGTTATGGGAAAATCTTTAGAGAAATTAATCGGATCAAAAAATCCCGAAACCGCGCTATTTGACGTTTTTTGCATATTTTTTGATTTTTTTAAGGGAGATTACTCTTTTTTGTTAATGTACAATAATGGCAGGATGAATCAAGGCAATTTTTAAATAAAGCAGGTGTAATGGTGAAAAAGAATCCAACTATAATCTTTCCGGAACCCAGAAAAGCAGTCATCGAAGAACGTGAGATCCCCTGCCCCGGTCCGGATGAAATACTGATAAAATCATCAAGGACAATGATTAGCATCGGGACGGAAATGACAGCATTCAGCGGGGACTTTCCGGCGGGGTCCAATTGGGAAAAATTCTTTAGTTGCCCCTATTACCCCGGCTATAACAATATCGGGACTGTCGTTGAGGTCGGGAGCAGTATAGACAAGTCACTAGTCGGCAAGCGCCTTGCGACTGGAGGCGCTCATTCAGCTTATGTAATAGTTAAAGGTCATAATTCCAATTCCGCGGACAAGGCTTCCGGCAAAGTCGGATACTATGATGTTCCGTCCTGCATTCCTGACGACCTTGCTGTTTTTTTTACCATTCCCCAAATTGTTATGAACGGCATTCGCGGCTCAAAGGTTCAGTGGGGCGAATGCGCCGTCGTTTACGGACTTGGACTGCTGGGGCAGTTCGCCGTAAGATTCTGCCGGAAGTGCGGAGCCGCTCCGGTTTTTGCTGTCGATCTATCCGCTGACCGCCTCAGTTATTTGCCGAAAGATTCGGCCGTTATCGGCATCAATCCCAAAGAACAGGATGTTCTGGAGACGATAAAGAAACACAATCACGGGCGTTTGGCTGATGTGGTTTTTGAAGTTACCGGTAATGCTACATTGATAGAAAAAGAACTTTCGGTGTTAAGGGAAAAGGGCAGAATGCTACTCTTGAGCAGTCCCCGGCAAAAAGTGACTTTCGATTTTCAGGATTATTGCGCATGGCCCAGCTACACTATCATAGGTTGCCATAATTTTTCCCATCCTTCTCATGCACAGGCGGATAGTCCTTGGACAATGGAACGCCATGTTGAGCTTTTCTTTGATATGATTGCGCACGGAGAGCTGGATATAGAACGATTAATCAGCAGAAACCTGGATTATACTAAAGCCCCTGAAGTTTATCAGGATTTACTGAAAGATCGTTCTACAGATATGGGCATAATCTTTAACTGGGACAATGTGAAATGAAAAAAAAGATGGCGGTGATAGGGTTCGGGTTCATGGGAGTTGTTCACGCCAAAAATATTCTTTTAAATGAGACGCTGGAACTTTGTGCGATAATTGACAACAGGAAGAATATTTTTGACGGCATTGAAAAAACAGGGAATAGCGGCAGCTTAGACCTGCCCGTAGAGCGATTGAAGCAAGTCCCTGTTTATAAGAGCCTTGAGGAATGCGTGGCCAAGGACAAGCCGGATGCGGTATCAATATGTGTTCCGCTATTTATGCATTATGAATTGGCAAAAAAAGCATTGACTTTAGATCTCGATGTTTTACTGGAAAAGCCGTTCTGTCCCGAAATAGAACAGTGTCAGGAGTTAATCGATCTTGCAAATGAGAAAAATAAAATTCTTATGGTTGCGCATTGCATACGTTTTGCGCCGGCGTGGGAATTCTTGGCTGACTGTATAAAAGACAGGCGCTACGGCAGGTTGAAGCTGCTTTCGACTACCCGGATGGGCGGCGAACCGACCTGGGGCGTCTGGCAGGATGAGAAAATTAAAAAAACATGCGGCGGCTCATTGCTTGACATGCTTATACATGACATAGATTTTGTGAATTCATGCTTGGGTAACTCCGACGATATCAAGATTAATCTCAAATCTGATGAGTATTGGGAATTGTGCTTCGGTTACAATAATGACAATACAAAGGTAAGTATCAAGGGCGGTTTCCTCCACAGGCATTCCGTATTTGCCTCTGAATATGCGGCGACATTTGAATGCGGAAGTATACGTTTTAACTCATTGCAACCCGGCGTAATTCACATCGGAACGGACAGCGGCCCGGAGCTTGTAAATATCAGCGGTGACTTATATTCCAATGAACTCAACTATTTTTCCAATTGTATTGAATCGCGGAAGAAACCCGAAAAATGCATGCCGCATGATTCTATGAAAACTATTGAAATCTGTCAAAAAATTAGAAATTCTGCCCCGCAATGAATCTAATCAGTTTTTTTTATTTTAGCATAAAAATGAATAAAAGGTGGAGATGTTATGAGAACAAAATTGGAAAGAGGAAACTCCTCTTCATTTCGCCGAGCCTCTAAAATAGTAGGTATAGTTGTGTGTTTCCTTTTGTGCGCCATTGACGGAAAGACAATAGAAATTGCTAATGATAAAATTATTCTGGAAGTGGATAATGGCAAGGGATTGCTTTCGTATTTTCTTGACGGGCAGAAAGTACGAGGCGCCGAATTGAATATCGTCAATACCACTATGGAAAACGCGGTTTTGGAGAAGGCGGCCGATGCCTCTATAATCAAAGTCGTTTACGGCAAAAATTCGACTCTCCGCTTTATCTTACGTTCAGATTCCCCCTATCTTGAGCTGGCTTTTGACTGCCCGGCAGAACAAGAAAATGTTTTCCTAGCAAAATTTGAAAGTCAAATAATGATTGTCCCGGACACATTGAGCGATAATTATATTTTTTTCATGGAAAATGCCGATGAAAACGGCGGACGGATATTCCCAGACTTTCATCTGCTTGCCCATCTTCTGGATAATGGCCGGGCCATGCTAACGTGTGCCTGGCTTGATGCCGACAATGTTTTCAGCGGTCGATTAGAAAAGGCTGCCGGAAAAAACTATGATTACTGCCGGATTGAATTCAAAGGTAGAAACACATTACAGTTGGGCGTTCCCTCCGCAGAAGGTATCTGGCACAAAATCCAGAAAAAAAATAAAAGCCTTGCCTTTGAAAAAATATCGTGGAAAGTCCCTTTCAATGCAAAATGGCTTATAAACTACAATATAATAAATCGTTGGGACAAAGGTATGTTTATCGATGAATCAATGCCGATTCCTGATGCTAAAATCGTATTGCAAAAAGAGTACTTCCGCCTTATGTCCGGGCTTAGTGTAATAAAAACTGACTCATGGGACGGTTACGAACAGGTTAACGGAAGATTTTCATATCCGGCCTATATTAAGAACGGCGAGGCATTTATGCGGGAAATGATTTTTGCAAAAAATGAAATACAGGTGAACACCGGCAGACCGCAGGTAATCTACGCGCTGAACTCCGATGATAAAGACAATAATATATTGCCTATTCCTGCACTCAGCAAGCTCCTTCCTAATGATAAGCTACTTGCGCTGAGGCATATTAGTGTAGGCCGAGGACATGGCATCTGTAGCGGTACGGCAGATATTGAGCGGATATTTAAAGATGAAAAACAAAAGGAAGAGCAGAAAAAAATCACGGCCATTCTTAAAGGCATGAATGAGTTTATCGTCTTTCTCAATGAACGTACCAAGGAATATCGGGATTGGGAGGCTGACACTGAAAAATGGTTATCTGCCGAGTCCACTCAGAATCCGGCACTAAAACCGATTTGTGGGAAGCTTGCAGAAAGTATTTCACAAATCCCCACCCTCTGGAAAAAGAAATTCCCGGTATTCAAAACACCTGAAGATTTTTCAAATATAACAAAGGAAGTAGCCGCCTTGATAGACTCTGACTTGGATTCAGAAAAACAGGAAAACACGTCTAATCTGGCAGGCAGGAAGCTTCGGATAATGGGAGGAACATTGCATCATACGATGGGCAATTTCAGACAGATAGTGAGGGCTGCCCGCTGGACAACGGTACAGCGACTGGCGACAACATCAAATTATGATGAGGCAAAACTGCTCACTGAATTTCTGAAACGAACGTCCTCCATAATACGCCCTCAGCATGGAGAAGAGGGTAAATAAAGCGGGTCCATCCAGACGCTCTTTCCAGCGCTGTAGCATAGCACGACTGCCTTCCAATATTATATTCACTTTTCTCAATAAAAACACATTGACAGATTGGCGTTTTACAGATAGAATATCTTCTTCTCAATGGTTCGTGAATAATTAAGGAGACTGCCATGCCTGTACTCGATATGCCGCTTGCCGAACTGAAGAAATACCAGGGAAGAACCCCGAGACCCGCCGACTTCGATGAATTCTGGGACAAATCTCTGTGCGAAATGAAGTCAATAGATCCTAACATCGAACTCGTTCCTGCAAAGTTCAAATCGCCTTCCGCCGAATGTTTCGACCTTTATTTTACCGGCACGGGCGACTGCCGCATTCATGCAAAATATCTCAGGCCCACCGATAAGCCCGGGCCGCATCCAGGAATAGTCCTTTTTCATGGCTACAGCGGAAGCTCAGGGGACTGGTCGGAAAAACTGAATTATGTGTCAGCCGGGTTTTCCGTACTTGCGCTTGACTGCCGCGGTCAAGCCGGGTCATCCGAAGACAAAATTTCAGTAAAAGGCAATACTCTCCACGGCCATATAATAAGGGGGCTTCAGGAAGACTCGCCTGAAAAGCTTTATTTCAGGAATACCTTTCTCGATACTGCGCAGGCTGCAGGTATTCTGATGAATATGAAGGAGGTCGATTCGGCTCGCGTCGCCGCAATGGGCGGCTCTCAGGGCGGAGGACTTACCTTGGCCTGTGCCGCACTCGAACCCCGCATTGCGAGGGCGGTCGCTAATTTTCCGTTTCTCTGTGATTACAAGAGGGTGTGGGACATGGACCTTGACAAGAACGCCTACAGAGAGCTCCGTGAGTATTTCCGGCACTTTGATCCGCGCCATGAGAAGGAGGAGGATATTTTTACCCGCCTTGGTTACATCGACGTGCAGTTCCTTGCCCCGAGGATAAAGGGTGAAATAAGGATGGCTGTCGGCCTTATTGATGAAGTCTGTCCGCCGTCCTCGCAATTTGCGGCGTACAACAAAATATCTTCGCCTAAAGACCTTGTCATATATCCGGATTTCGGGCATGAGGGACTTCCTGGCATGAGCGATATTGCATTCCAGTGGATTTGCGAACTCCTCTGATTTAAAAACCATCTCCGCGACTCTGCTCCCTGTTTTGCAGAGCCGTTGTTTCTTTTAAATTCACCTGGTGGCAAATCCAAAAATCAAAAATGATGGCAGCTGCAAAAAAAATCGTCCTGTTCATGACCGAATTTTTCCTTCCAATGGAATCGGAAATGTGGTTTTGTCGTGAGGCTTTTTTGTAGAATATCAAACGCCAACTATGGTTTTATTTACTTTTCTTACCCTTTTCAGCCGGGATTTATTGATTATAGAAACTTCAGCATGTATATATAGTATTAGCGCACCGGAAATAATACACCGAGGGCAATGTCGAGTTCTGAGTTTTATGTATATTTCTAAAAAGGACAAAAAATGCAGACGAATTCTATTGAAGATTATGTCGGGATATCCACGAATGTCATGACCGGAGTTGATATTGGAGAAGCAGTAGAACTTACCAGGAAGTATGGCTTGACCTGTATGGAAATACACTTGGGGGATTTTGACGCCGCCGTCGGCAACCCCTGGATGATCCCGCATGCCGGCATATGGCCGCGCACTTTCTCAAAGGCTGATCGCATCAAGCTCAAGAAAGAGCTTAGTCATATTAAGAATCTGGTAATCCACGGCACCCCGTCAGATGTAAATATTGCCGCAATCAATCCCGGCATTCGCGAGGAATCGCAACGGCAGTATCGCGAAGCGTTGGACCTGGCCATCGATTTAGACGCTAAATGGATGACATATCATGAAGGAAGACCCTCTAATTCAGTTGTTCCGCCTGCCTATGCAAGGGACAAAAACGTAGAATTCATAAACAGTATTATGGAAAAAGCGGAGTCTGCCGGAATAAAATTAGCTTACGAAAATTTTGACGAAAAATATTTAGTGGAAATTACCAATAAAAATTTTGGTATTCTCCTCGACACAGGCCATGCGGTCATGGACCGAAACAAATTTGCACCGGAAGGCCGAGGCGATACCCAGACAATTCTGAACTGGATCGACTTCCTGGGGCCCCGCCTGATTGAAATGCACATCCACAATGTTATCAACTGGGCGGAAGTCCCTATTCGCGGCATCGCCCATCGTTCCTTTGAGTACGGATTGTGCCTGAATTTGGAACAAATTGTCAAAAAGCTGAAAGAAAAAAACTTAATTGTTCCGATGATTTCAGAGATTTACGAACCAACTGCCGAAATTGCGGTTCAGACGCTGGCTAAAACAAAAGAAAAGATTATTGAGTACTATAAGTAAAAACCTTCCATTTGTTTTCTTGGGGATGCGCCTGGCCCCGAAAGTTGGAGAGACCGAATAAGTGTAAAAGCCTCCTAAACTAAAAACAAGAAAAAAGGTGAACTTCTATAATTCGCGCAGAAACGTTATATGATTATTCGGAGCTTTTACACCAATCTTTGATTTAAAAGTACTCCCCAGCTCAGGGCTAAGCGCACTAAACCATTACAAAGCAATTAAAAGGGGCACTTTACGGCGCTCCTTTTTCTTTCCTCTTTTACAAAGTGCTTTTCAGGAGTTATATTCCCCTGATATATTTAAAAGAAACAGGAACGCAGGAAGTGAAAAACATTATAGAACCGGCCGTCGTACTGGAAAAGGCCAGAAAAGTTTTTGATATCGAGATAGAGGGCTTATGCGAAGTAAAATCACAGCTTGGCGATGAGTTCGTAAAGTTAGCGTTGAAATGTATCGAAATTCTTGACGGCGGCGGGAAAATAGTCCTGAGCGGCGTGGGGAAAAGCGGACACATCGGACAGAAGATCGCCGCGACATTGGCCAGCACCGGTTCTCCAACGGTATTCATGCACCCCGTGGAGGCACTCCATGGCGACCTAGGCATACTACAGAAAAAAGACATACTGATTGCTTTAAGCTACAGCGGCGAAACCGATGAACTTCTTGCCATATTACCCTCGGCAAAACGCCTCGGAGTTCCCATAGTTGCAATAACGGGATTCGAGGATTCGGTACTTGTTAAACACAGCGATATATTTGTCAGCATGAGAGTCTCACAAGAGGCATGCCCCTTCAATCTCGCACCAACAACGTCGACCTCAGCGCTCCTCGCAATGGGCGACGCTCTTGCAATAACACTTCTTGAACTCAGAGGTTTTACGAAGGAGGACTACGGACGGCTCCATCCGGGGGGCGCCATCGGACGCGCCGTAACACTCAAAGTTTCGGACATGATGAGAACTGGCGACAGGCTCGCGGTAAGCAAACCCGACGAAAGTGTCAAGGACTGTCTTCTCAGGATGACGAAGGCGCGCAGCGGCTCCGCAATAGTGGTCGATTCCGACCGCCACCTGCTCGGAATTTTTACGGACGGCGATTTCAGGCGTCATGTCGAAAATGATCTTGCAATCCTGGAAAAGCCGGTTTCGACCGTGATGACCAAAAATCCCGCCTCGGTATCTGCCGACCAGCTTGCGGTTGAAGTATTGAAAATAATCCAGTCGAGAAAGATAGACGACATAATAGTGCTTGACAAAGATGGCCGCGTGGCCGGTCTGGTCGATATTCAGGACCTTCCCGGCCTCAAACTTATGTGAAAGTTTGGCATATTGCCTCTGAGGTTGTAGATTAGGTGTCCATTTTAACAGAAAAGGCATTTGAGGGATGATATTGTTTAAGAATATGCATATTTTTACGCGTCGTGTTTTTGCCGTCCTTCTGCTTGCCGTAGCTTTCGCCCTCCATGCCGATAATAAACAGGCTAACGAAGCCATTCAGTCCGGGCTTGAAAAAATGAAGAGCGCTGACTACAGCTCCGCCGCCGGCTACTTTATTGATGCCAAGCTTTTTGCCGACGAGACCTTTCTGAAGGCCAAGTCGATCAAGCTCGCCGCCGAGGCCTACCGGAAGGGTGGGTTAAAGTACAAGGAATTCCAGATGCTGGAGAAGCTTCTGAGCAGCTACCCCACCCATGTCGATTATGCAAAAACTGTTGACAGGGAATTCGAACTCGGCGATAAGTTCTATGAAGGCGAACGTGATAATCTCTTCAACTGGATACCGCTCGGAAAAGATAAGGACAGGACCCGCGAAGTTTATGAAAAGGCATTGAAACGCGGCCCCTTCGCAAGACGGGCACCAGACGCCAGATTAAGGCTTGGGCGAATATATATGGACGAATACATGAATCAGGAAGCACTGAAGGCTTTCCGCGAGACAATATCAATGTATCCAAATACAAGGCCTCATAAATATGCAATGCTTGAACTGGCATCCCTCCTCCTGAGGCTTTCCGAAAAGGGCGATGGCGATGGCAAATACGCAAGAGAAGCCAAGGAAGTATTGATCCAGATAAAGGAAAACTACGAAAATGATCCAGAAACAGCCTGGGTTAATCAGGCATTGCTCAAAATAAATGACGTCAGCGCCGAGAGAATGCACGACTTAGCCAAATTTTATCACAAAATGGGCAGGGATGAACCTGCCACAAGATACTTAAGCGATGTCGTCCGCAAATATCCTGACGCCGATATCTCCGACGATTCAGAATCTCTCCTCGCCTCCATTGATGAACAGTACAACCCCGTTCCCGCCGACAAAAAACCGCCAAAAAAACTCAAGTACCAGCTTTATGACAATATTCAGATGCCGAAAACAGTCTCCCCTATAATAGTCTCTCCGGAAAACAGTGACGGCAAGTGGTTGCTTCCGATAAGAGACCTGGAGATAGGAGAGATCAAGAAAATACGCGAAACAGAGGAAAACAACAGTAATGAATAAGATAAAGTCAATACTTAGCCGGACAGCATTCATTATGCCACTTTTAATTGTAAGCTCCCTAAGCGGATGCGGTTACCACTGGGGCTCCATCGCTCATCCACAAATAAAAAGCATAGCAATAGCCCCGGTTACGAACGATACAATAGAATATAATGTATCCGCCGAAATGAGAGGAATGCTTGCTGAGCAATTCAATGTGGATGGCTCTCTTAGGCTGGTCAGCCTTGAGGAAGCCGACTGTATAATATACTGCATAATAAAAAAGATTGAGACAATTTCAATCGGAGAAGATTCGACAGACGTCGAAATGACCTACCGCCCGGCGGAATGGGCTATCGAGATCGAAGGTGAATTCCAAGTGATAATCCCAGGACGAGCGACCCCACTTATTCCCAAGAGAATACTCAAAGGTTACACAACCTATCAAGTTACGGCCGACAATGAGACTGGCCGGCGCAACGGCATAAAAATGGCCTGCCATGATTTAGCCGAAAAAATGGTCTATAATGTTACCGAAGCCTGGTAGACAATTTCAGCTCCTGCGAGGAGAACGGAAAGCTCCCCATGCACACTGCCGAAAAATCCTTTACATATACAGATTTCAGACTTGAAATAATCTTTTTAAAGACGATTTTATAGTTCCCGATTTCCCGGAGGGGTGGTCGAGTGGTTTAAGGCAGCGGTCTTGAAAACCGCCGTAGAGCAATCTACCGTGGGTTCAAATCCCACCCCCTCCGCCAATTCCTTCCAAGGCGTTTACTCTCAGCGACTTATGTCGCCAGATACCATACTGCGCATATCCCTGTAAGGGGAGATCGACTTGAGGGCAAGAGAAATGACTAATATTTATTATATACAATATGAAAAATACTTTTACTGGGCTTGATAATCCGGGTGTTCTTTGACAATTTTACAGTGATGAAAAGCAAAAACAGGCTCGAAAATGCCTTTTTAAGGCAGGCGGTAGCGCAGTCGGCAAAACAGC
>Ga0154591_1039_pt1 | contig 23546 bp, 36 predicted proteins | sample RifGroF2_FD_116020 | JGI IMG/M metagenome (GOLD analysis project Ga0154591, IMG submission 116020) | Lentisphaerae bacterium GWF2_45_14
GCTCATTTATCGAGGCGCGGAGGCACCGTAACGCCAAGCCCGCCGGCCCAAGTTTAAGTTTATCTTTACTCGACCAGTCAAGCAAGCCGCCGTAAGTCCATTCTGTCGGTATATTCATCAGACAAATCTCCCCGCCACGTAAATATCGCCATATTGCCACATCTGCGTAACCGATTTTATCCTAGAGTCTTGAAATGTTATATCAGCCAGCCGTGTTCTGTACACCGTTGATGACAACCCCGGCATCAAGGATGCGGTCTTTATTTCGGTAGAATACGAAGAATCAGAATAGCTGAGTTCGATATACACAACACACGATGAAGAAATCGCTATGTCAGTTTCCGGTACGGATACTTTTGTTGTCCCGGCGATAATATCTCCGGCATTGACCGTTACTTGAATGGTTTCGCCCTCGCTTGTGTTTTTTACCGCGAAGGGACCGTCGTAAGTATCAGATGCGAAAGCTTGTCGTTGTGTCGGAATCGTTATTGTAATGCCGGGAGCGCGTGCTCCCGGGGCAAAGCGTGAGGAGCTGTAGCGAATCTCTCCGCCGCGTATCCGGATATTATACAGGAGCCTTTTAAGCTCTTCGTATTCCGAGCGTTTTACATAACAGGCTTCCATTAATCCTCCAGCTTAACTTTTTGCCATTCCTTCGCCATCTGCCACGTACAGCGAATAACGCATTTCCCGCCGCGCTCGTCGTTGACCGAAAACGACACGAGCAAATATTTTCCAGAGGGAACGGTCCCGCCAAATCCACCCTTTACCCTGCAATCCGGGGGGTTCCCTCCGGAAAAAGTCATCAGATTATTCATGACGCTTGACATAACGCTTGATGATGCACATTCCTTTCTTGCCGAGACGGTTACAACAAAGCGTTTCATCTCGTATTTTTCGAGATAGGTTTGCCGCCAAGATTCTGTCCATTTCGTGTAAAAATCATCAGAAGTCATTTCTTCCGATGGATTTTGTCCGGACATCTTAGCATAATCAGTGTATAAGTCAGCTGGTAACCGCCCCTCGTAGTCTTCGACAGTTACGGGTCGTGTCTCGACCATACTCTCAACACTTTCCCGTATCCAGTTTGCAGATGAATATCCAAGCAGGCTCATTTATGCCACCTCCGGCAATCGTTTATTTAAGGTGTCATTAACGAGTTGTAAGGCGGCGATAATAGGTTGATTTCCTTTGCGAATATTATCTATCTGAGCGGCGGCATCACGGGCAACCCCGAGGCGTTCAGAGACCGCCGAGATTTCCGCTTCGCGAGCGGCGATATTTTTCGCTTTCTGGTCGCCGGATATATGAGTGCGAGAGCTTTCAATTTTGGACTGCGTTTCCTTTATTTTTTTCTGGCCTAAAAGAGCCTTCTGGCGCTGTGCTTCGACATCGTCTATGCGCGCCTGCTGTTCTGCTGTAAAAGTTACCTTTTTGCCGCTTACGAGTATTTCTCTTTTCTTGCGTATTTCTGCATCTATCTTGTCAGCTTTAACGTCTTTCTCTGTGGGGATTATTCCCTTATCAAGAGTGCCGCCGAGTTTAGCGATTTCGGCCTTTGTTTTTTCGATAGCTTCCCTTGCTTTTTCGATTTCGGCCTGCCAGCCTTTAAGTTTTTTTTCTTCCCTGTCGAGCTTATCCTCGAACTCAGTATCTTTTTCAAGCTTTTTCAGTTTTGCCGTGAGGGAAGCGACTTCTTCAAGCGTTTTCTTTTTGAGTTCAAGCGTTTTTCCGGCTCCAGCCTTTTCAAGTTCCGCTTTAGCGTCCTGATAAGCCTTTGTCTCAAACAACTCATTCGCAAAAAGCTTTTTCTGAGCCGCCAGCGCATCGTTTTCAAGACTTGATGCTTGATTTACCATCTTCATATCGGACGGGTTTTTCGAGGCGTAGCTTTTTGCCATTTTCGCGGCCTCGGAAAGCTTCTTATATTCCTGCTCCTGGAGGTAAAGCTGGTCTAGTTGTCCGGGGCTGTTTTTCGCCTTTTCCTCAAGCACGGCCTGTTCTTCTTTTTTCTTTTTATCAGAAAGGCGCTTGTCGCGTTGTTCGCGCATTGCGGCGAGTTCCGAGCTTGATATAGCGTCCGTCTGAATCTTCGTCCCGGACGATTCGCCCATAAACATTTCGGCTACGTCGTTTTTAAGTCCCCAGCCTTCGTACTGGTTATAGTTGACCTTTGCGGAGCTGGCTGAACTCTGCATTTTGCCTTGATAATTAATGAGATAATCGTATTTATCCGCAATTTCGGAGAGCCACGGGAGCAAGCCGGAATTTGAGATCATGGCCTTGATGGAGGTATCGACATTTTCCATCGAATCCTTGAATTTTTCGGCGGCGGCGACTGCACTATTACTGATAATTCCGCCCATGTTTTCAATCTCGGCGGAAAGGGCTTCATAGTCGGCAAGCATGGGCTTGAGTTCCATTCCCGACTTTCCGAAAATATCTTGAGCCAAAGCGTTTTTAGTTTTCTCGTCGGTTATTTTATTCAGTGCGGCGGCAATGGCGGCAAATGTGCGTTCGGGACTTAGATTTTTCAGTGATTCAAAAGATAAACCAAGCGCGACAAGAGTGTCTTTCGATGCTTTAAGTCCCTGCCCGGCATCATAGACGACCTTTGACATTTTCTTGAATGCGCTCTGCACGTTTTCGATAGTCGCACCTGAGCGATTGGCGGAAAAATTGAGCTTCTGGTATTCTTCCGCCGAGCTTCCTATTTTTTTAGCTCCTTTGCCGATTTCGTCCCCGGCATCGGCAAAGGCGTTGACATAGCGCGTAACCTTCGCCACGACAAGGCTTCCCGCAATAACACCCATAGCGTTTTTTACGCCACTTGCGACGTCAACAGCCCCGGCCTTCACGGCCTTCATTTTATTGTGGTAATTCTGAACGCCAGTCGTTCTAACGTTAAATGTAAGATTCTGCTGTGCCATTTGTTACAATATGTTCCTGTTTTGCCATCTCGTTTTTCAAAATCTCAAGAGCCGCTTTGTAATCGACTTTTCTTTCAGCTCTTTCCCCCGCACGGCGTGCGGTCTGAACGCTAAAGAACCCGGCAAGGGCGGCGGGCATCTGCCAGATTATTTTTTCATAATCGCCCGAAACAACATCATGGATATTAGCCGCGATAACAGCGATCCAGTCAGCGTCCAGAATCCGCTTTTTTTTTTCACCAAATCGGATTCCGGCTTTTTCTCCAGCATGTCAAAACCAGCCATACAGGCGGTCAGGTAATCGCCGATAAGGGATATCGCCGCTTCGGGGTCGAAGAGTCCTATCTCGTCGGCGAACGCATCGACGGCGGCATCAAACGCGGAGCGCTTTGCGGCATTTATCGCATGGTACTTCAGATAAACGTCGAAAAACTGCGGCGATTTCTCCGCAATTTCCTTCGATTTTTCAATCGATTTTCCAAGCGCAATCGACTCCATTAGCGGCTGGACCGCGTCGCGCCCCCGGCTCATGACGTAGAGAGATTTTAAGACCTCATTTATTGAGATTTTCGAAGCGTCCCCGGTAACGAACGGACTCTCTATCATATCGAGCAGCGAGAGAACGCCCATCGAGGGCGGCGGAATGGTTATCCTGCCTATCTTCACGCCGCCGCCGAGAGCCGCAAGCGTTTCAAACGATATCCGGCGGGCATCGACATGATTCAAAATCTCATCGATGCGGCTATCGGCCTCCTCGCTCACAGGCGGGGCGCTGTTTATCTGCTCCGCGATGCGTTCGCCATCGTTGACGCTGAACTCTTTGTAATCGTTGTCGAGGTCTTTAAAATCAGTTGTCATTTTTATGCCGCCGGAATGCCATTAGTGATGTAACGATGGTAATTAATCGTTACGCGCTTGAAATCCTTATTGGATTCTTTTTCGCTGACACTGTCAACCGTGTAATTGACCGAGCGTACACTGATAACGTCGCCGGGATCGGGAAGCGTCTGGGTCGAATCATAGACTACTTCGAAATTGCCCGTTACCTTCTGCCCGAACGCTTCCTCCGCCGCGACCTCTCCGGCCTCGTCTTCCGCGACCGCGAACTCGCATCCTTTATCGCTGTTGAGATTTTGCAGAAGCCCCATTGTCGGAACACCTGTTTTGTTGACACCTCTTACATACGTAGCCATCTTATATACTCCTTATTTTAAGTTGAAGTTGCTATTGTCTGCGCCCATATCTGGAGCGTTATATTGCATTGATTGATATTGTCGAAATCCCCATCATCGGAACCGCTGAGAAGGTCGATACTTGTAACTGAAAGGCTTGTCAGCAAGGCATTTACAAGCGTTTTAAAATCCGAGGCCAAGACAGCGTCCCTGCAGAATCCGGCGACTGAACGGCAAGTCGCGCCGCGCGGATCTGAAGAGCGGCGCTTGTGCGTCCTGGAGCCGATATTCAATAAGAGTTCGACAATCTCGTCGGATTCCGATTCCTTCGCCGGAACGGCGCTGGAGCAGTGGACAAGCGCGACCGGATAAGATTCTGTTTCCGAGGAGTCAGCCCATCGGCGCACGTCCGGGCAGACGAGCGCAAGCGCGGAATTCGCGGAAAGTACCGCAGTTACGGCATTTTCTATTTGCTCTTCCCAGTTTCTCATTTACCCAGCTTCGCCTCCGCTTTTTCGGCCAGTTTTTTTAGATATCCGTCCCATTTCGAAGAGACTTCCGACATTGATTTCGGAAGAATATTGAGAGGAACGCCTCCCTTGTTGCGGCCTTTATCCATATCCTCGATAAACGGGACGATATTCGAGAGGCTCAGGCCGTAGTCACTGCCCTTCCCGTACTGAAAAACGCGGCTGAATTCTGCGGCGCGATTCCTCGCTCCGGGATAGCTTTTATTCGGAGTTATGCCGAGCGCCGGAAGATTGGCAAGCCATGCGGCTTTACAAAAACCCCTATTGACGACGAGTCTTTTAATTCCGTGAATTCCGTATTTTGAGGCCTGCTCACGTGAACCGATGAACGTTACTTTTTTACCCGTAACCCTATGGTACATGACAACGACAAAGCCGCCCTGAAATTTCATTGACTCAGCTTTAGGAGCAAGCGGAGTATTGCGAACGGCGGCGAAAATAAGGTCGCGCCCGGCATTGCGGACAACGGTTTTTGTATCGCGTCCGGTAACGCGCACCATTTCATCGATATTGCGGTTGAGGCGGGCAAGTTCGGAAGAATTTGCGGACATTGACACATTCATGAGAATTTTCCTCCGAGGTCGATTCTGAGGCTTACGTCCGCTGTATCAAGCTGAGTATTTAAAACGGCGTATTCAACGCCCGAAACAGTTATTATATCGCCAGTTACAGGAATAACTGAAAAATCAGAAAAGGTGACGAGGATTGAGAATTGATAGTTTGCGGCAAGGCCGACAGCGGTTAAAACCTGTTCAGCCTTAAGGGTTAACTTTGTCCCTATGTAAGGCGTTCCGGCAAACGTAAACGAGACGGGAAAGAGCGCCAATATTTTTTTAAAAGTTGTCCCTAAAATTGAAGCATCCATCAGAAACAACCCTCCGTAATTTTTATAATCTCAAGATTGCCGCCGACCTCTTCGTAAAGAAGGCTTATGCCATCCTCGATAGCCGCCCAGTTTACGAGTTTTTTATTCACTCTCCAGTCGGCTTCTTTCGGACAAACGACTTCAATACCGTGAGCGCGGGCAATATCAATATTGTAGAGAGTTCCGGGTACTTGCGTCCGGTACTCCGCACTGATAAGGTCGATTCCGACCATGTATATTTTTTCAACGCCCTCACGGATAGCGTCAGCAAACATGTAAGAGTAGGACGAGACGAAAAATTTATATCCCCATTTCGCGGCGGTTTCTTCAATATCAAAAATATGCTGTTTGGAAAATCCCAGGTCGCGGGTCGTTACAATAAGAGCATCGGACAATTCGCATTTTTCTTTTAGTCCGACATATCGCCCATTTGCAGGAGCGGGAATTCTGTCATGTATCTGATAAATCCGGGCTGGTTTTACGGCTGGCAAAAAAGTATACCAGTCGCTGGCAGTCCAGACGGGAAAGGACTTAAGCGAGACATTACGCCCGCTTGTTCCGAACCCTAAAAATATGACAGATTTCTTATTCATTATAAACCTTTAAAAGAGGCCGGAGACGGAGGAAAGAAGAAACCCGCCCCCGGCCTGTTACGAGAATTAGGTTGTCGGAGTTCCGAGACCCTTTACGAGCTTCTTAGCGCCGGAGTTGAGTTCCTTGATAACGTACCATGAGGCACAATCATAGGCGTTTATCCGTGCATCGTCGTCATAGAACGAATTAATCTCGAACTGATTATCATCGGGCATGTAGATGACGTTTTTCCCCAGTACGGGGTCCATCTTGTGAGAAAACTCGTCTGGCGGCGGAAGCTTTACGACTGCGGCGGCATCTTCCATGCCTGTAAGCATCCAGTGGTCATCGTCCCCCACAAGGACCTCGTCGAACGCAAAAAGCCCCTGAAGCATGGCTTTGAAAACATTTACATTCATAGAAAGAATTTCCTGAATGCTCGCGCCAGTGAACGACCATGACATTTTACCTGTGAGTTCAGTCTGTTTGATGAGCCACTTATAGACGTTTTTCGAGCAAACAAACGCCGTTTTCCCGGCATAGCGACGGACCGAGTCTGCGGCATCGTCAATACCTGCAAAAATCGTGCTACTTATATCGGTTGCGGCGGAATAAGCGGCGGCGGAAATAAGGGAGGCTGCGGCGGCATCTTCCAACGCTCTCTGAATACTTCTTTTAGATGCGGTTCCACCGAGCTTGTCGGCTGCTTCGATTCCGCCCATTTGCATTACTTCGTTTCTGTCAACCGCATAACGCTTGATAGCTTCAGCGGTAGAGAAAGCAGTACTCGAATCCGTGAGCATTGCTTTTGTCGGTGCGGTTCCGCTTGAACGGCCCGTCTGAGCGGCGGCATCCGCTGTAACTGTTTTGAAGTAGACAGTTCCTGTTTTTTCCCTCACCGGCAGAGTTGGATATACCAATCCTCCGATATACCCGATCGGATTATTTACAGGGATCAGTTCCAAGTCTTTGCGGCGGCCTCTCTGTGTTTCGAATTCCATTTTCAATACTCCTGTTTATTTTGTGTTTTTTCTCATAAATGACAGATATACAGCTGGATACTTTTTGCGCGCTTCGGTATAGTCGTTATCGCAACGGGAAAGAGCTTCTTTCCAGCCAGAGGGTTCATCTTCCTCAGGCCGAAAGGTAAGTCCCGGCGCAACCAACTTATTGAGGCGCTCCTCGACGGCGGCGACTTGAGCGGTCGCTTTATCGCGTTCGGACTGAAGCTTTTTGGCAAGTTCATCATGCTTGACGATACTTGCTTCAAGTTCTTTTATCCGAGCGGCTTTTGCCGTGATTTCGTTCTGAAGTTCCACGCCCAGCTCGGCCTTGAGCTGAAGTTTCATTTCTTCAACCGTGAGCTGCGGCGCGGGAGTTTCCGGGGTCTTGTCCTTTACCGCCGCAACGTCGATAAGCGCGGCGACAGCAAGGCCGTGTTCCGACATTCCGGAAAGGTCGGCGGCGCTGAAATTTATTGGTGCATCTTCGGAACCGATTATTTCCGAAATCATACCGCAAGCCTTTGCTTCTTCGGCTGAAAGCCAGCCCATGCGCCCCTCTGCAAACCATTCCTCCACCTTTTCAGGAGCAAGGTTGTATCTGCTTATGAGAGCGGCCTTTATATCGGCGTTGATTTTTTCGAGCAAGTCGGCTGAATCGCGGTGCGCTTCCGGGCCAGCCCATGTTTCGGTCGTCGCACTGTGAAACATGAACTTACTGTTTGCATGCGCCTTGATAGGTGCGCCGGACATAACAGCGAAAAGGCTCGCGGCACTTGCCGCCATTGCGCCCACAGTGATAGTCATCGACTGACTGTTGCTTTTTGTCCACTCCTTAACGGTGTTCAGCATTTCATACGAAGCGAAAACAGACCCGCCCGGGCTGTTTATGTAGACCTCGACGGGTTCCACTTTTGACGCTGAAGCAAGCGCCCTGCGGAAAGCCGATTCGGGAGCAATGATACCCCTTTCGATGTACCTCTGACAATACTCGTTGTCATACGCGCTCGGGACGATTGTTCCCCTGATTTCAATTCTGTTCATCTTTATTATCTCCTTGATTATTGTTATTTTGGTTTAACGGCGCTCCGGCGCGTGTCTCGAAGTGAGAAAAGGGAAGCTTGTGCGCCCTTGCATAGTCGAGCTGTTCGGCAACGGCATCAAAAATTTCACGCCAGTTTGGGCCGAGGATTTCGGCATAGTCGGCAAAACCGTCCTTGATCTGTGCCGATTTTGCGCGGGTTTCTTTTTCCGGGTCAATCTGCGGCATTTTGGGCCATGTCCAAGATATTTGTGATTCCCACCCGTCCGGCAGTGAGAAAACGCCCGGGATAGCTTTCTTTTCCAGCGCCCACTGAATGGCCTTGACGGAAACCCAGTCACAAAAATGACGTTCAAGGAATTTCTGGTCGTTATAGAAGGAGGCCCACGTCATAAGCATATCACCACGGAAGGCCGTATAAGATGAATTCGCGCAAAGATTTGCGTAAGCCTTAGCAAGTCCGAAGCTCGCACCGGCTCCTGAGTGAACGAAGTCGAAAAAGCTCTGTACATTCACGTTAGGACGGTCGAAATTGAAGATTTCGAACTTGTCGCCCTCTTCAAGGTATTCCATATAACCGCCCGTCAGAGATTCAAGATTTTCGTAGTTCCTTTTTTCTACTGCGGTCGATTCAGTCGGCGATTCGTCAAGTAACGCTTCCGGGTCATTGCCGGAACGGAGGAGCGCCCTTTCCATGCCGTCGGCGCTTGTAACCGCGCCAGCCATAGAAGCGGCTAGCTTCGCGGATTGAAGCTCCTTGGTGCGCATTTCGTAAATATCCTCAAGGTCTGCGGATGCGGTAATCATGTCCGATATTCCGCGTAGCTGATTGAAGCGCCAAACATTTTTTATGATTCGTGCGGATGTTTTCGGAAGAATAGTAACGTCGGCAAGCTTCGCGGACTGGAGACCCCGTTTGCTGGTTACAGCATAGGCCATAACGCGACCTTTTGAGTTAAAAATTATCCCGTCTTTCTGCTGGAGCGGAACTTTTGTTTTTTTCATTTTGCCACTTACGGGAACAATCTTTTCTTCCGTCCAGTCTTTTTGTACCTTCCAGTCATTTGCATCAATAGTTACAAGCTGGTCGGCTTCCCAGAATATCAGCTTGCCGTCGTCAAGATCGAAATCATCAAAAGCGACAAGCACATCGCCCTCACGTTTCACGGCGGCAATCAAGAGCTGGAGGAATTCCGAAAAATGTAAATCATCCCTTGAGTCGCAAACCTTTGCCCATGAAGAATTAAACCATTTTTCAACAGCGCGGGCCGCTTCGGGGTTATTGACGTTGAGGCGAAGTTTTCCAAGTGTTCCGACAACGTTTATTTTGACTTGCTTAATAATGGATTTTGCGGCGGACATATTTCGTTCAAGGTCCCGGCATAGCGACACCGACTTAAAGCGCTTATAAAGTGATAAAATGTCCTCTTCTGGTTTTGCCTCTGGTGACACGGAGCGCCTTTTTTTACCACTTGAAGACTCTAGCGCATCATAATTACCCATGACCTCGTTTGCCTTTTTTACTCGCGCTATTTTTCTTTCGAGAATAAGGCCGTCAAGTTCAGCTCTTAGCGCTTCCCTTTTGTCGATGTGTTTCTGTAAAGTCTTTGTAGCCATGTATTTTTATCCGCTAAAGTCAGGGGCAGTTCTGCCGCTGTATCCGTTATATCTGTATATCCGGCGGCGCAAGCGCGATGCTTCTCTTTCAAGGACGCCAAGTTCAGTATTTTTTACAGTAAATGCGCCATTGATAGTCACTTCTTGCCCTGTCTGCACTATTTCACGCATCTTTGCCTCTACTGCCGCAAGGTCGGCTTTTAACTGTACCAGTGTCATAAGTTCCTCATTTTAAGGCAATAAAAAAGACGGCTTGCTAAAGTGCTGGCTCCAGCAAGCCGTCTACTAAAAAGGAAAAGTTTTAATCCTTCTATATTTTATTTTACCATATAAAAAACGAATGGTCAATAAAACAAAAAGAGATAGTCCCTAATAACTAGTGCCTTTTTTTAAGGTTAGTTCTTTCGTCCACGACATGACCGCAACGGCGACAGCGTCGCTTCCTGCGAACGAGCCCGGGAGAAAGCTTTCTTGAATCGACAGTCACAAACGAATCCACGCTGTCACAGAGAGGGCATATATCGGGGTCGCGGTAAATGACTGTAGGTTTTTTAATTGAAACTTCTTCGTTTATAAGAATTTCGTTATAATATTCTCTTACAACAGAGCCATCCATCATTATAGCCGAAGCGGTATCGTGTTCGTGATGGTAAATTACTTTTGCTTCCCGAGCTCCTACAATCTCCTCAACCGGGGCAGCTTCTTCCTGCGTTAAAGCTGGAGCGATTTCCTTTTTTACGGCCTTTTCTACTCTTCTTTTCGCTGACATTTACGTTTCTCCTTGTTGGTTTTTTTGATTAGGTTTGTTAAAAATTCTTTTATGACAAGCCACATCTTTTCACAGTCGAAATAGTGGTCTGGCCCTACCTCTTTCCAGTTCTCATAACTATCACCGTTTTTGATATCTTTATTTTTGCGAACGTTGGTAATGTGTTCTGAGTATTCAGGATCAGGATTTTCCGGAACGCTCCAAAAATTATTTTCCGTTTTCTGAGCCGAATAGATGTAGTAGAGAAGCTCTGACTGGTATATACGGGGATTAGCCAGAATGAGTTTAGATTTTTCGTCTGTACGCTTCCAGCGCGCCCCAATTTTTGAATCTCCTTTGTACATAAAAAAGCCCTTGCGGTTATACACGAAGGCGGCGACTTCCTTTGCGCGGTGTCCGCCGTGGTCGATAATGCCGCAAGTACACTGTGCTCCGGCATATTTGCTTTCCCAAACTGCCGCAAGCTCCTCCCATGTAACACATTTTCCACAGGCCAGCAAATAGGAATTCCAATTCACATCAAGGCCCCGGACAACCCAGTATATAGACGCATCCTGTGTGTCGCATGATATGAGCCTGTGAACTATTTTCGAATCTTCGGGACTCGGAACAATATGAGATTCAAGGGCCTCTGTTAGCTTTACGTCATTTTTACGAACGACAAGAGGAACGCCACGCCAAGAATTATCATAGTCAGATTGCGCCTTAACATCCGAAGTAGCCCCGGCTTTCAACTGCGCCTCTGCAATGGAGAGCCACGAAAAAACACGGGGAACACCAAGCGCCCCTAACTGAAAGCCGAGGTATGTTTTCTGCGCCGGATTTTCAGCGATATACGCTCCGTTGTCGGTAAGATACTGAGCGTCGACCTCCGTGTGTTCGTGCTTGCATACCGGACATATCAGGCGGAGCGAGTCCGGGATGATATTTCCCCCGGTGTCGAGATTCCATTGCAGATGCTTTGTATCGCAGGAACGCATCGTCAAATTGCCGCAGGACTTACAGCGCAACGTCCAGTAAGAGCGGTTTGTCTCGTCAGAAAAAACAGTCCAGACGGGAGACTGCCGACCGCCTTCAGTTTTCGGCGAAGAGCAAATGACAAGGCATCCCTTTTTCTTGCGCCAGAAAGTACGAAAGCGTTTCTTAAAATTCCTTAAATTCTGCATCGCAGTTTCGAAAGTTCCCCAGCGGTCCAGCTCGTCGGCGACACCGTCCTGCTTCGGCTTGCTGGTAATGTCCGCCCCGGCTCCCGAAAAGTCAGTTATAGAACCGTTCTCAAGCGCATACGAGCGCTTTGTTGCGCTGAGTCTGTTCAGCATACGCTTGATTTCGGGAATACTCTGCAAGATCGGGTCAAAGGTGGCGCGGTTTACATCCTCGGCCTTGTCGTCAGACTCGTATATGACCCAGCGCGGCGCAGGCTGAAAGAGCATTTTATACACAAGCGGCATACGCCAGCATGTAGATTTCCCTGCTTGCTCAATCGCAACAAGAGTAACCATCCTGACCTCGGGATTAAACTGCGCTTCAATGGGCGCAATCTGCCACGCATCAAGGGCAATATGCCCGGACGAGGCGGCGGTCGGATCACTCGTAAGCGAGATATTCCGCTGAATCCAGTCTATAGGTTCCTCCTTGACCGGGATTCGTAATAGATTAATCAGTCTTTTAGCGTCTCTTCGAGCCTGCTCGTCAACTGATTGAATCTGATAGATTGTTCTTGCGTAATTTGACATTCTTCTATTAAAAAATTCCTGATTTCATTGGTTATTTGTACTAGTTCATCAAGGAGCGTCCCCTTGTAGCGCTCAATAATTTTCTTTTGGTACGTCGCGATAGCACACTTATTTTTCTCGACACGCGTTATAAGCTCCGCCTCGACAGCGTTGAACGCCGAGGGGTAGTTGTCTCCTAGGATTGACCTATCGCGCTTCACAGCCGCGCTCCCGGCCTTTTTTCGAGCATTCCCAGAGGATGGCTCTTTCTTGCCCTCGACTTTACTTGCCTTCACTGTTTTGTTATGACAGCGAATATTAGCCGCAAACCATTCCAGCGCCCCGGCTTTAGTGAGAGGCTTTACAGCGGCGACCATATCGGCCCACCGGAGACGGATTGTTTCACGGCTCAGGCCCGTAAGTCGGACAATTTCGGATTTGTTTAAATTTGCCATGCCAACTCTTGTAAAATGTTCACGCACACAGATTGTGAGAGTCCGGGACACCTCACCCCAAAAAATGAGGCCAGAAAGAACCTAACCCGGGGGGTCTGTATGCCCCTTTCCCGACCTGCCAACTTCGACCAGTTATATTTATTGATATCTATCGTCATTTAGCGGTCACTTTCGATTTATACGGATTCTGTTGCACTGTCTTTTTGCTGAGAGTTGCCAGTGCCAACTTTGTCAGCCTCATTTTCCTGCCGAATATAAGAGGGACTTAACGACCTCTTGTTCTGCTGGAAATCCTTGTAATCGCTGACAAGTATTCTGTATTGCCTGCCCATCTTGCGGTATGGAATCTGCCCGGCATTGAGTATGCGCCTTGCGGTCTGGTCGCTGACAATGATTCTCTTTGCGAAGTCCTGTAGCGTTAAATATTCTTTCATAGTTTGAATCCTAAGTTGTTTACGACTTCTTTGCCGTCGTCCATGAATCGCAGATATTTATCTGTTGAGTCTATGGACTTATGCCTGAGATTCTTTTGAACGTGCCTCATGGGGTCAAGTGTTCCCGTTCGCTTATAAAAATCATAACACCTCTCTGCAAACGTTTTGCGCATTGTGTGGGTTGCAAGGCCGCTTGTATTGAGTCCGGCGTTACGGTATGCGTTCTTGAGAATCCTCCATGCTGTCCCTCTTGTCAGCCTCTGCCCGAACTCCTTACAGAATGCTGGTGTTTTGTCAATAACAAGGCCTATCTCCTCCTGACGCTTGAGCCACAGCGCCAGCGCCTCTTTAGCTGTATCGGCGAGATAGATAAAGCGCGACTCCTTTTTGCGCTTCATGTTCCTGGCTTTAACGATTACCCTGTCAACGATACGCCCCTGCTCGCTTATGAGGTCGCCCCGCGTGAGGCTGAGTATCTCTGATATGCGATATCCCGTACAGCAGCCGAAGATAAACAGCGCCCGGTTCCGGAGCTTGAATTTTCCGGCGAACGAGTCGGCAACCTTCGCCACCTCCTCGACAGTCAAAGGCCAACACACATTACCCATGATTGACCTCTACAGTTTCGCACTCCGAAAGAATGAAACTTTTTATGTCCGCATTGCAATAACGCATGTCCCCTCGGCAATGAGTTGAATTTTGAGCCGGGCATATTGAGCATGGAACATGATAATACTTAATCATGTCGCAAACTATTTCGAACGCCTTTTTATGGTCGATTCCTTTATTTGCCTTTTCCCCCTTGAATGGACAAATAAACATATCGCCCGGCATTCGATGAATCTCAGATTCCGCTTCTAGGCACTCTCTGCATGTAATTTCCTTGTGACAAAACATCGGCTCTGTCAAATCGTGCCATGCAGAAGGGAGAGGCGGCAGGGTCGATGGAATATTTATAAAAATGCCTAGTGGCTTCCTTTGTTTTTTCTTTATTGTCATTTCTTATTTACCTCCAGAAGGCTTCTTTGATTGCAACAAGAATCGTCACGATTATCATCGCCGCGACAAAGACAACAAGCGGTATCCACAGCGGCGAAAGAACCCACCACCAAGACCAGTCTATCACCTTGCACAATTTCAAAATAATGAACGTGATTAACAGGACGCCGCCGATTCCGATTCCGCCTTCACTATGATTGCTCATTTTTAGTTTCCGCCTTTCTCTTTTTCTATCTGTTCTTTTGCTTTGTTCACATCAAAAGTTTTTCTGCCCTCAAACTCCTCTTTCTTGCCCCGGTTCCAGTTCGCAACCGGGCGGAAATATCCGCAGACCCGGCTATATACCTCACAAGCAATTTTGCATTTCATAACTATTTCCCGACTTGTATCAAGTCTTCCCACTCGATGACTTTGATTCCGAGTTCCAGCGCCCAGCAATATTCCTGTATCGCTCCAGCCGACTGCCGCCAGCCGGGAAGCATAACGATGTAGTCAGGTTTGATTCTCTTGATTGTGTTATACGCAGCGCTCATATACTGCTCCCACTTCCAACCGTCCGGCAAGGTTGCGGGATTATAAACAGCGATACCCATCTTGCGCAATATCCCCTCGGCGCGGAAGAAATTACCCTTGCCAAAGTCGGGCAATCCCGACATCTGACCAGATAAATAAACCGTCTCTATTTTCATCAATTCGTCCTTTCGTTTTTATATTCAGCTTTACATTTATCCACATACTCAAGCGCCTCTTCCCATGATCTGAATAGACATTCCCTCCAGTAATCAGGGGCCGCCTGACCCTCTTTTGCCTGTCCGGCCTCACAGTAGCAAGACACTGAAAACGCCTGAGGATTTTCCGCCGCATAAACGCCGTGCCTCTTGTGCTTCATTGCCAGCCTTTCGCCGCCCCTGCAGTTCATTACCGCGACCGCATTTCCGGTTCCACTGCAGAATTCGCAACTTGATGAAGATGCGCTTTGTCGTTTTTGAGCCTTCGCGAGCTTACCGCAGTAGTCCTTGAACTCTGCAAGCCCCGGCTTGGCGGCCTTACTGTTCCCTTCTTTTTCGAGCAGATAACCGTTGACGAAATGACGCATCGTCTGTTTCAGTAGTTCAAAGTCTGCGCTTCTGGCGAACATTTCCCACAGGGGCCGTTCCACCGCCGATATTTCGCGGGAAAAGTTCGCGGTATATTCCGCCTGAAACGACTTCCACTTTTCATCCGGCCCTATTAGTTTCATCTGTCCCATTTGCCCTACCCTCCTTACAGCATCGGCGTGATTTGATTACTACTTACAGCGGCTTGATTGGCTCCAATACTTCCGCCCCTGTCCTGTTCTTTGCAGAGCCAGAACGTTATGAATTTCCTATAGTTGCTTTTCCGCTTTTTAGGATTGGCTTTCAGCCACTCGCGCATTTTATTTAGTTCGATTCTGATATCAGCGGCGGGATAAGCTTCACTCCATGCGGCGGTGTCTTCCTTTTGGATATTCAGCCATTTCCCTGTATTGAAGTCAAAATTTATTTTAAGAGCTTGGGAGTCGGTCTGCTTCGATGCGATTTTATCGCTCGGAGCTAAAGTATTACTTTCTTCTTTCTTATTTCCTCTTTCCTTTTTCTTCTTTCTTATTTCCCCCAATCCTTCCGAAGGGTTCGAAATGGTTTCCGAATCATTCGAAATCCTTATCCTGCCTTCGAAAGCATTCTCAAGCTCTTGAAATGGTTTCAAATCCTTAACAATCTTCTTGATGTTTTCCGGAAGATTGTATAAAATTTTGAGAACGCCTATTTTCATATTGTCATTCATTGACTGGTTTTTTAGCCAGTTTATTACAATGATATGCGAGTTAACGACAGCGACCTTTCCGGCGCTCTGAAAGCGTTCCAAAACCTTTTTAACGACATCTTTTTCAATGCCTGTTTCAAATGCCATTCGCTTAATCGATATCTCGTAAACGCCTGCAATGTTCGTCTGTGGATTTGTCAAAAGATAGAGATACAAAAGCCTCTCGATGGGGTCTAGTGTCTCGATCCATTCATCGAGCCAGAATCTAGTATTTATACTTCTTCGCGGGTCCATAGTTTAACCCTGCCTTTCCGGGGCTTTTTCTTTTTCCGACAATTGCGCTATTGCAAGGTGAAGACCTGCAAGATGGTATTTGACAAGTGTCGGAAGGGTATTACCGGCAGAATAAAGGCTCGCTTTATCGTCTGTCGAAAATTCGTCATGCTTGTACATGAAAGCAGTCCATTCATTTTCACTGAAACAAGAGCCGGAAGCGTCCTTAAGTATTTCCTCTTTGTCTTCATCGTCATATTCCGAATATTCTAAGTTTTCCCTCAGTGCTTCCATTGCTTTTTCATCGTCCCATTCGCGCGGCCTGTGGCTGTCAAGGCTGTTAAGTTTTTCATAAAAATAATTGAGGCTGCAGGTTCGAAGAAATTCGAAATTTACAGGATTCCCCCAGCTGTATATTGCATTGCGGCAATCTCCGGTAACAAATAAATGCCCGTCGCGGATCATGAACTGCATGGCGTAGATACAGCTTTTCGGATTCCGCCATTCAAGTATCTTGACCTCTCCTAAATCCTTCATTGTTGCGACATGATTCTCAAAATTCTTCTTTACCTTCATTCTGAATTCTTCGTAGCTTTCTTTCATTTCCTTCTTTCCTTTCCGGGACGAAGTCCCTATCTGATTGCGTTCAACGCCTTGCGTTCGGCAATCCAGTCCCCGTTGTCTTTGTCTATGGGTTCATTGGATTTTTTTTTCCACGCGGCGGCCCCGTAGGGTTGTGTGATAGTGAAAAAAGACTGTGGTATTCCGGTTACGTTGTAAATCTTGTCCATACTTGCATGATAAACCGCACCGCCCTTCATAATCTTGCGCCATGTTTCGGCGGCAAGTCCGCAGGCTTGACGCACAGCGTTTTCTGAATAGTTTCCGGACTGACAGAAAAGCAGAATTGCCTCATTCACGGATTTGCAATCTTTGTAAAAATCTGCCGTGAGGAAATCCGGGTCGAGGTTTGGTTTCTCTTTCGGTTCCTTCGCTGTTTCTTCCTGTTTTTCTTCCTCGGTTTCTTCCTCGTCCGTTTCTGTCTCAAGCTCCTCTGCCATCGCGGTAAAGCTTGCCTGAATCTCCCTGATGGCTTCTTTCATACCCGGGCGATCGTCTGCGAAACGCAAGGCGTTCAACCCTCCGATAATCTTCCCTTTGTAGAAACTGTAATTTTCTGCGTCCATCCTTATTTCTCCTTAGTTGTGTCCAGCCTTCGGCTGGTTATTATTGTTACTTCGTCATCGATGCTCTGAAGCTTGTTGAACTTTCTGAGCGAGTTTATAATGCCCATAAAATCACGATGTGAATTAATTTCATGGTGCGGAAATTCGCCGTCTTTTTTCAGGACTTCGAGCGGAATATCAGAGAGCCGTTTCTTTTCCATACCGATAATTTCAGCGGTGAAAAGAATTACGCCCATAACCGAAATCTGAACAAGCTCACCGATCTTATGCTTGTCGATCCGTCCAGCGCCTCGGACTGTGGTAAAAACAGGCTCGTCCAGCTTGTAATAACCATGAAAAAAATCTATAGTTTTCATTTCGTTAAATTCCTGCTGATACGGCTTGTATTTCTGATCTTCCAGCCACTCCGCCAACTCTTCAAGATTCTTGATTTCCCTATTTTTACTCATTTTTTACCCCGCTTTTCCTTTCTGTCTTGTCCCCATTTCCACGCATCGCGCAAGTCATCAAGGGAGATTCCTTCTGGATAGTCGTTTTTATATTCATCATCTGCTTTAATTTTATGCAGTAAGCCAGCGCATGATGGACACAGTTTCCAATCACCCAAATAATTATATTCATTTGCATATGTAACTCGTATATAAAACGCACCACACATAACTAATTTCCCACAACAGTGACAATTAAATCCATGCTGGGCCATGGGGTTTGCTTCTCTGTAAAAACTCATCGTAACACCTTATAGTTTAATTATTTTGCTGACACATTTTTCGGGAACTGATTCCATCTTTCGCCATCGAGCAATGGAAGATGTTCTATTTTAGATTTTCTGAAATAGACAATCCTTTTCCCATGAAAACCCTGTCCGCCAACGATATTTATACGGCAAACCTTTCCGGGGATTTCCGCAGGAATATTTCGCCAGTCGGGATCGTCAACGTCTCTATCGTAAAACGGCTCCCATTGCCCCCACTGCTTGAAGAAAAACGGTAATCTGGCGCTGGCGCACTGGTCACGCAATGAACGCACCCAGTCAGGATGAAGCGGCCTTGCATTCGTGCCGGATTCTCCGCCGCAGATTACCCAGTCAAGAGAAGCAAGCCCGGATATTTCAGCAATTTCCCTTACCGAGGTTGTAATAGGATTATTAAATAACGATCCCGTTACGGGCTTTGATGAAAACATGTATTTACTGAGATTTATTCCTTCCAGCATTGGTTCAACGCTGACAAATCTCAGAGTGGCAGGCGTTTGGAGCAGTAACGGTATGCGCTCGTCTGCCGCCGACTGATTTTCAACCGATACGCCGAGCCAGAGATTAGGGAGCGCCTGATACTCTACATCGGAGGACTTAGCAATGTAGTTCAAAAAATACAGATCTTTTGCCCTCTTCGTGAGTACAATAAACGTATGCTGTGGATTTGAGCGAATAACCGCCAGAACGCGCAAAAGAAACGACGGGTAAACATCGTCATGAAACAAGTCGCTCATGCTGTTGACAAAGATCCGTTTTCCTTTGCCGGAAAACTTTCTTGAAAGCTCCTCATCATGACATTCAACCTTGAACCCGTTCCGGTATTTATACAGTCCCATTTTCTGGAGTCTGTTTGCCATTTTCTCAGCATAGCAGTTCTGGCAACCCTCCGACACTTTGGAGCATCCCGTTACCGGATTCCAAACCTCATCGCACCAATCTATTTTAGTTTTTGACATTTTTACACCTACTTGCTTCTCATCGGCATTATGCAGCATTCGAAGGATTCACCACCTATGCCTACAACGTCAAAAGGTGTATTTATTTTGAACGTTATTTTTTCATCAGCGCAGGATTTAAGCGCGTTCAAAATAAACTCAGGCCGAAAACCCAGCTTTGATATGCTGCCGCCTACTACATCCATTGAATCCCTGTATTTGTTTGAGCCTGAATCCATTGAGAGCTTGAGCCTGTTTACATCGAAATCCAGATAAAGAACGCTGGAATAGTCAGAGAGTCCCGCCATTATCTCTATCTTGCGGAGCAGTGTTTTCCGATCAATGTCAATATGAGACAAAAACCCGGCGGGAATACATTGCTTATAATTCGGATAGTTGCCCTCGATTACTTTAATCATTATCGAAAAGCCGGGAACTGAAAATTCGGAATGCTTTTCCCCTATCTCGACGTGTACCATGCTCCCCTCGCGCTCAAACACGCTTATAAGCTTCTTGACTGCGTGATGAGGGATTATTGTACTGCGCTGTGTATGCTGAAGGCGTTCAACATGCTCACCTGTATAGTTGATACGCTTCCCGTCTGTAGCTACAACCCGAACCGTGTCGGCCTCCAGCTCGAATAATACGCCATGCAAGGCTCTTCTGCTATCGTCGAGGCTTACTGCGTTTAGAACCTGCCGGAGCATAGCGGCAAGGCGCTTCCCGGATATTGAAAAAATATCAGATAGCGGAATCTCTACAGGCTCGGGGAAATCCAGCGGGTCGAACCCGTCAAGAGCAAATTCAGCATTTCCGGCCTTGATGGTCGTCATTCTTTCGTTTGTTGAAATATTGACTACTTCATTCGGATCAATAAACTTCAATATCTTTTCAAGCACAGCTCTATTAACGACAGCCTTTCCGGGTTCAGTTGTAGTTGCTGACGGCATTTCTATCATGTTCCTGATATCCAAATTTGTACAACTCATCCGAGATGATAAACTACGCGCTTCAATCAACACACTGTTCAGGACAGGCAGGCTTTTTACCTTCTTGATTCCCTTCGACACCTGCCGCAATGCGACAGCCAGCTCTTTTGCTTCGATTTCGATCTTCATATTCTTTCCTTCTTTCCTTATTGGGACGGAGTCCCTAGTTATGTTCAGTCTTCGACTGGTTTAACTTTGTAATTAATCGGAGGCGGCACGAACGGCGCAATCCTGCGCCATTTATGACGCTTCCCGTCCTCGATATCGAGATAGAGTTTAATTGCTTTATTCAGGAGCGCGGGGCGGTCTAAATCGGAAACAAGCTTCATAGCGTTATCAAGCTCGCCCTCACAGCGAAACGAAATCCGTTCCTTCCCTCGGTCCGTAGCTAAACCTGCTTTGCAGGCGCAGGCGTCGGACAATGACGGAATTTTATTTTGTCTGACGAGTCTTTCGAAGCGGCGGAGCGCCCTGCGGATGATATCCGAGCGGTCGCGTCCATGCTCGGCCCCGGCCTGATCCAGCCGCTCAAGCAGACTTGTATATATATAAAACTCTATCTTATCTTCCATGGAGGCGGAGTCCCTTTCTCTTCTATTGAAATGCCTCTAAACAAATCAGGATGCAGTCCTCTTGACTCCTGACGCGCCTTGAGAATCCCTTTTCGCTCCTTGAAGAGCGCCCTGATCTCTCTATCAATTTCCTTCAGCCGCGACATCTTACGCCTTTGCGTGTACCATTGCCGGGATTGAAGCGTCACGATATCGCCCACAACATTTATGCCGCGACACCATTTCGCCCCATCCGGTCGCCTGAGCTTTTGCATTTTTTTTTAAATCTTTCAGCGTGATTATCCCCTGCTCTTTGAGGTGTTTTTTCTCTTCTTCAGTTAAATCTTTCCAGAACATTTTCTTCTTTCCTTTTTTTTATTATGCCTGCCGCCAGCGGAACCGAGCGGCCTATTTTCGCCAGAAATAAATGCTCTCCGGATTGTTCCATGCGTTCCGAGGCGGCTTTTCCTCGATACGCCTCGCGCTTTTGCGAAAAGCGCAATGCAGGAACGTTTTACGTGGGGACGAAGTCTCTTTTTCCTTTATCTTCACCGCCTGCCTCCTTTTTTAATAAGTGCGTCTAGTTCACTCGCCTTGAATCTGCGCTCTGATTTGACAATCCAAAACGGGAGGTCTCCCTCTTGCATCCATCTGTAAATAGACCGATGCGAAACGCTGAGATATGCCGCCGCTTCTTTGGCATTGAGGAATCGCTCACCCCCGGGGGCTGAAGACATCCCTAAATCCTTCGCAAGCACGTCTAACCCATAGCCCGGCGTATTCTCGATTAGTGTCTTAATTACTGCGCTGGTCTGGTGCATTTGTTTCTCCCTGTGTCGTAGGCTTTGAAATGTTTCTACACGAAACATTTATGCCGAAATTTTTTTTCACGGCTTGCCTGTAAATCTGCGATGCTGGTATGCCTTCCGCAAGCGCTTGACCCTGAACGATATCATAGATATCAGTTTCGAGATTAAACCCCACGTAAGTATAGCGGCCTTTGCGTCTTTTCTTTTTCATGTTACCTCACATTGTTTTCATCTATTATGTTTCGCGAAGAAACATTTTGCAAGTAAAATTTTATAAAATGTTGCAAAATAATTAAAAGTAATGTATTATTATAGGGGGGGTAATATAAAATGAGCACAGAAATGAAAATTGCAGAACGGATACGTATGCGCCGCGAGGCGCTCAATCTCAAACAGTATGACGTCGCAGACGAGGCAGGTATTCCGCGCTCGACATACAGAGGCTATGAAAGCGGGCACCGGGAAATCGGAGTAGGCGCATTAAAAAAGATTGCGTTCAGCCTAAAAACTACAGTTGCCGCATTACTGGGAGAGACTCCAGTTGCAGATACATCATCCGGTATCAGTAAAACAAGCGAACTAGAGGCCCTGATAATAAAAGAGCTGAAAACATTGCAACCAGAAAAACAAACAAAAGTTTTAGGGGCCATATACAACATCAAGACTGGGCACGAATTAGTCATTAAGGACTCGCCCTATGAATACGGCGAGACCAAACGCGACTACCCAAGCGCGGCGGAAGATAAAAAACACTATAAAATTTGATTTTTCGCTTCGTCGGGAACATATTTACAGAATTCGTCATACACAAACAAGGGGGCTTATGGAAAAACTAGTAGCAAGCGGCGGCATTGCGCTTGTCGCATTCGTCGGAATCGTCCTATTTGTCATAGGTGTTTTAGGGTTCCTCATGCCTGTCTATATCTACATGATCAAGAATAGGATGGATATTGTAACTGGCGAGCTTAAAAAATTGAACAGCGCCTTGTCTGATCTGAAATACGAAAACACTAAAATAAACATGAATATGACTGATTTTATTTCCCGGCTTGATGCTGGCGATCAGGGATAAGGAAACCTCACCATGAAGACACTGTTTTTCCTTTTTGCGCTTACACTCGCGGCCTTCGTCCTCGCTGACGATATAATCACCACAGAGGGCGAGATATATAAAGACGCGGCCATCATCAAAAAAACGCCGATAGGCCTCGAAATAAGCTACTCCGGGGGCATAAAGTTCCTTCGTTTCGAAAATCTAACAAAGCCAATGCAGGAAAAATACGGTTATGACCCGGCAAAAGCCCTGAAGCGCAAAAAAGAAAAAGCCGCCGCACGTGCTAAGATCGCAGAAAAACAGACACAGGAACGCGCGGAAAAACAACTTTCCGATAATCTTAATTCAAAGATCGAAAAAATCGAATCTAAGAAAATGAAAGCCCAGGTAATATTTGAACAAGTGCTTGCTGGAGGACGCGGACTCGGAAAGGGCTATCTTGCGCCAAAAGGCGGCAAGCAGAAAGGAGCCGGACTTGTCTATCTAACTGGTTTCCCGAACGGCAAATATGCAGACGGCGACACGTACAAGGGAGACGCTTACCCCTGTGGAACATTTTTATATGAGACGGTAGGCGGCTCGTCTAAAAACGTAAAAGCTTACGCAGTCACGGCGAATGATGCCTATAATTACATGACTGAAAATAATATCTCTTTTGAGGCTATCGAAGACGATAAAGACGCAGATAAGTAAAAACTGCCCTAAACGCCACTAAGCGCCACCTTAAATATAAAGAATGAGTTCAATCCCTATTATTTTGGGAGCAGAGGGTCGCAGGTTCGAATCCTGCTACCCCGACCATTTTCCTTACCTTAGAGTCAGCCCCCAACTAAACGGAGGCCGCCCCGATGCGGCGTATATTATCAAAGTACAATGACGCGCAAGGACGAATTCTGGCAAGAGTAATGCGTCAGTGGGGGTTTTGAATTCAAAATAAGTGTTTTGGGCAACGTTTAAGCGGCAGATTTGCCTTCTTCTGTCGTTTTCGGGATTAGCAGATGGGAAATGTCGGCGGATTTATCCTGAGCAAAAATATCAAGGAATTCTTCCATGAATTCAGCCGGATCACGCCCTTTGCATTTTGCCGTATGCATGACGGTCATC
>Ga0154591_1118_pt2 | contig 21735 bp, 22 predicted proteins | sample RifGroF2_FD_116020 | JGI IMG/M metagenome (GOLD analysis project Ga0154591, IMG submission 116020) | Lentisphaerae bacterium GWF2_45_14
CCGAAGAGTCTCATTCTGCCGCTTCGTTTTGTCCAGACCTGTACGGTTGAGCCTTCTTCGCCGTCACCGAGATTTTCGATTCTTCCCTTTGTTCCGATTATCGAGTAGTTTCGCCACGGTTCCGGTGTATAATGGCACTGCAAATAACATGCCTGTACACCGTTATCCAGCTCCATCATAATCATGCTGTGGTCTTCCACGTCGATATTCGGACTGAATCCTTCACATTCCAGAGGCGGCCACTGTTCGTTCGACCATTTCGCGCATCCGGGTGTGCTCACATCTCTTCTTTTGCACTGATTGTAAACGCTTAATTTGCCCATGCCGCTGACTTTTTTCGAGAATGACTTGGCGAGCCAGTGGATAACGTCGATATCGTGTGCGCCTTTCTGGAGGAGGAGGCTTGTAGCGTACTGTTGTTCAGAGTGCCAGTCGCGGAAATATGCGTCGCCGCCGTATGAGACGAAGTGCCTGCACCATATCGCCTGAATGTCTCCGATCACGCCGTCGTCGATAAGTTCCTTCATCTTGCGGGTGAACTGCATATAACGCATGTTGTGTCCGAGGAAGAGCTTTGCTTTGTTGTCGTAGGCAGCCTTCATTACCCTGTCGCATCCTTCGATTGTGATAGCCATCGGCTTTTCAAGATATACGCCAATGCCTTTTGAGAGCGCGGCTACTGCCTGTTCTTCGTGACAGAAGTCGGGCGAGGTTATGAATACCGCGTCGAGCTTTTCCTTTTCGAGCATTTCCTTGTAGTCTGTATATCCTGCGGGTTCCGCGTTAAACTCTTTTTTGAAATGGTCCTTAAAGCTCTGGAGGTTAGCCGCTGAAATATCCGCGCCGGCGACTATTTCCGAACCTTCCTGCGGTCTCTGTGCCCCGTAAGAGAGCCTGCCGCGCCCCCATGCGCCGATTACTCCGATTTTCAATTTTTTCATCTTCAAACTCCTTTGTATTTAAATAGTTCAGCGTATAAATGACGCCATTTTATCTTCTTGTTCCCCAATCGACTGCACGAGCTTGAATTGGGTGCGGCAGCGGTCGAGGTTATGCTCGGGTCGCTTTGTCTTGAAATAGACATCCCCCATCAGGAAGTCGGTAAGGAAACGCACTCCGATTTCGAGTGTTATAAGTTTTCCAGCGAAGGGAAGATATTCTTTTTCCCTCGGCGTCAGGAATGCTCCGGCGGATTCAAGATAACCTTTTATTAGCCCCTCGAACATGTTCATCTGCATCTTGACCTTGGAAAGGTCTTTTTCGTCCTCGGCCGCCGGGCTTGTGCTTGTCCTTACGAGGTCCCCGAAATCATAATGCACGAGGCCGGGCATGACGGTATCGAGGTCTATTACGCAGATGCCTTCATTTGTCGTGTCGTCGATCATTACATTGTTAAGTTTGGTATCGTTGTGGGTTATGCGTTCGGGGATTTCGCCTTTTGCGCACATATCGATAAGCAGGCCTGCCACTTCCTTTCGCTTCATCGTGAACTCTATTTCCGCCTTGCATTCAGCGGCCCTGTTCTTTACGTCGCGCTGAATGGCTTCTTCGAGTGCCGCGTAACGCTTCGGGGTATTGTGGAAATCCGGAATAGTCTCAAGCAGTCGTCCGCCGGGCAGATCGACAAGAGTCTTCTGGAATTCGCCGAACGCGCGTGCCGCCTGGAACGCCTGATCTGGTGTCTCTATTATATCGTAAGTCTTTGCCTTTTCGACGAATATATAACTTCTCCAGTAGTTCCCCTCATCATCGTTGCTATAGGCACGTCCGCAGCGTGTCTTGATGAGACTCAGCGCTTTGCGTGAAGCATCTCCCGCCGATGCGAGTTTCTTCTGCTGGTGGCTCGTGACCCTTTCAATATTTTCCATTAGCGCGGGGGGGGTCTTGAATATATTGTGGTTGATTCTCTGGAATATGTAACGTACCGGAGTTCCGCCCTGCGAGAAGCTCGCTGCGTAGGTATCGTTTATATGTCCGGAACCGTAAGGTTCGGCATGGATAAAGTCTCCCGCAATCTCGAAGGCCGCGGAGACTTTTTTCAAATCATGTTTCATTTCGTGCGACATTTTGTTTATTCCTTAATTATTGAATAATTTTGCAGGGTAAGCGTCTTTTTTCACGAGCGCATTGATGTTTTCAACCACCATATTCTTGTCTTCGCGGTAGGTAATTCCGAACCATGAATCTTCGCTCTTCAATACCTTTACTTTCGCCGCGCCTTCGCCAATCAGTGTATCGACTACCGACGGTATGAAGAATTCCTTCTTCGGGTCGTTAATGTTTTCTTCCAGAAAATCCTTGAAGAGCCTCTGCAGGTGTCCGAATATTGAAGGAGTGAAACCCCAGAGGTTCAGCGACACAATTTCATCTCCTGTAAGCTCGACGGCATTTTCGCTTTCGATATTTCTCGCCGAGTTTCCGGTCTTTTCAATCTTGGTCATTTCTATAACTTTTTTCAGGAAAGAGCCATTGTCGCAAGTACATACTCCGCGTGCTACCGTGCCGTGTTCCGAAAGCGTATTCCTGAGTATGTATCCGACCATGCAGTAATTTGCGGGGGTTGCTTCCTTCATGTTGCTTAGATAGTCGCCAAGAAGCTTGTACCCTGAACGCCCATAGAAGTCGTCAGCATTGATGACTGCGAAGGGTTCCTTGACGACATCACGCGCCGCGAGAATTGCGTGTCCCGTTCCCCACGGTTTGGCCCTGTCATCGGGTGCAGTGAATCCGTCGGGCAGGTCGTTTTTGTCCTGATACGCATATTCGACCGGGATTTTCCCCTCGAATCTTGTACCGATAGTTTCCTTGAACACCGCTTCGATATCGCGTCTGATGATGAATACGACCTTCCCGAAATTCGCTCTCAGCGCGTCGAATATCGAGTAGTCGATAATTATTTCGCCGGACGGCCCGACCGGGTCAATCTGTTTAAGTCCGCCGTAACGGCTTCCCATTCCTGCCGCGAGTACCAAAAGTGTCGGTTTCATTTTTTTGTCTCCGTTTATGTGATTCTATGTTGAATCTCTTAATATGAGATCACTTGCCATTTTTTCGTTCGCCATAGTTTTTTCTCCGGCAATCAGCCGCATGAGCTTTCTGAATGCATTTTTCCCGGCTTCCTGCTGATTCAGTGCCACCGTTGTCAGGGCAGGGGAATAGAAACGCGAAATCTTTACGTCGTCAAAGCCGATTACCGCCACGTCCTGCGGTACCCTGAACCCCTTTGCCGCCGCCGCCTTTATGAAGCCTATCGCGAGTACGTCGTTTGCGCAGAGCGCGCAGTCAGTTTCAGGAAGCTTTGAGAAAATGCGCTCGAATGCCTGATATCCCTGATTGAAAGAGCATCCGCCGTCATCGAATATAAGTTCGTTCGCTAGTATCCCCAGCCCCTCCTTGAATCCTCTTTTTTTTCGCGTGTCGAGATAGCCGCCAACGTAAACGGGCTTTTTTCGCCCTGTATTGAGGAAGTATTTGCCTGCTAGCCGGGCTCCATTTTCGTTATCGAATATCACGCAGTTTTCTGTTTCGCTTTTGATCCCGCCTATTATCATGTAGGGAACTCCTGCGTCTTTGGCGGTCAGTACCAGCTCAGATGATGTTTTTGAACCGGCCACTACGATTATTCCCGCAAGACTGCCGTTGAGGATGCCGTTTTTGAAGGATTCGATGTTCTCGCCGCTTTCATCAACAGGATATATCTGTAGGATTTTTCCTGTTTTCACGGCCTCGTCGCTTACCTCTGACATTATTTCGCTTATGAAGTAACCCGGGTCGCCGCTTTCCGCCACGGGGAAGAAGAAGCCTATCACATTCGATTGTCTTGTTCTGAACTGGCTTGCGTAAATGTTTGCTCTAAACCCGAGTTCGTTGGCTTTTTCCTTGATGAACTTCCGTGTTTTCTCGCTTATGCGCCCGGTATCGTTCAATGCGCGTGACACTGTGGCCGTTGAAACACCCAGCTTTTCCGCAAAATCTTTTATGGTTATTTTCTGCTTTTTCAAGAAAATGCCTTATTTGAGCAATCGTTTACTCAAGTATTTTAAACCCTTCCCTCTTTTTAGTCAACCCCTTTTTGAAAAATAAAAACCTTTACCTGGCGAGTTTTTATACTAATTTACGTGCGCAGATACAAAATCATCTATCCATAATTATACTGAAATTATAGATATTGTCATACTTTTGAGCGCTAAAAGAGATGAGAGCTAAAAGGACACAATCGATAATATGAAAGCGTCGTATTGTCGGTCGCGGCCTGTATTTTCCTGGTCTTGTCTTATGTTTCGATGATGGCGAAAGTCATTGCGGTTCTGGACATTATCTTGCCTTCAACCTTGATGACGCCTTCGCCTCTGCCGAAGCGTGATTTGCCAGGCGGGATGTCCACTTCGCAGACAAGCTGGTCGCCTGGGATTATCGGATGGAAGAACTCGGCTTCCTGTATCGACATGAATATCGGTGTCTTTCCCTTGTGTTCGGGACGTGAAAGCATATATACTCCGCCAGCCTGTGCGATTATTTCGGACTGTACCGCTCCGGGCAGTACTGGGTAGTCCGGCGTGTAGCCCTGGAAGAACGGTTCGCTGCCGGTGAGGTTTTTTACCGCCACCACGCGGCTGCCTTCAACGGATTTTACATAATCCACAAGCAGGAACGGGAAGCGGTGCGGCGTAAGCTCCATGACTTTGTTTATATCCATCGCGATGGTTTCGTTTTTATCTAGGTCTGTGTAGAGTTCCGGCATTTTTTCAGGTGTTATTATTTTTTCGCGGACCGCGAGAATCATTTTCTCCGCTTCGCATGTAACTCCTAAAACATTTCTGGTAAGGCACTTCAGATGTGCTTCGCCGTTTTCGATTTTCTCTATCTCGGCTTCAATCTTCATGCGGTCGCCGGGAAAGTTCGGTTTGCGGAACTTTACACCTTTGATGTATTTTATATAGACATCTTTTGTGCCGCTCGGGTCAAGCTGTTCTCTTACCGCCAGTTCAGCGAGCTGTTCCATTGCCTCCACCTGCATCACGCCGGGGAATATCGCGTGCGCCGGGAAATGCCCCTGGAACACCAATTCATTAAAAGAGAGGTTTTTTAGACCGACATATCTGGTGTCGCTTTCCTTGCGCGCCCTGTCCAGAAGGAGCATAGGGTAACGGTATGGGAGTATCTCCTTTATCCTGCTGATTCCTAAAACATTTCCTGACATAGTGCTTATTTCTCTCTTCCGTTAAGTTTATTGAAGCGGATAATCTAACGTATAAATCGAATATTTCAAGCTCCGGAGCTTATGCTTTGCCGCAATTCTGAGCTATAAGTTTCTGTGCAAGCTGGACATTTGTAGGGTGTCCCGGCTTGACTGCTATGAGGTGTCCGCCCACACGCGCGCCACAGAGGAAAAGGTCGCCTATTATGTCGAGGACTTTATGCCTTACAAGTTCGTTCGAGTACCGTTGTCCGTCCTTGCAGATTATTGCTCCGCTGTGGAGGATTACCGCGTTGTCGAGACTTCCGCCCTTCACAAGTCCCATTGTCAGAAGCTGTTCGAGCTCGCGGAACTGGACGAATGTCCGCGCCGGTGCCAAGTCGCGCTCAAAATACTCTGCGCCGAGCGTGCATGAGAGAAACTGCGTATCGAGCGGCGTGGCTCCGAAGGAGACGGTGCATGTGATGTGCAGAGGGCCTTCCGCGGGAATGAAGACCATTTGGGTGTCGCGTTCTTCGATGACTATTGTTTCGGAGGGCGCGATATAGCGAGCCGGTTCCAGCTGGGAGACTGTTCCGGCTTCCTTGATCATCTCTAGGTATGGTTTCGCGCTTCCATCGGCTATTGGCGGTTCGAAACCGTCCATTTCGACGAATGCGTTGTCTATTTTGCTTGCGTGCAGTGCGGCGAGGACATGTTCGACTGTATAAACACGCGCATCCCCCGACGCTATCGTCGTACCCCGCCTTACATCTACTACGTTGCTTGCGATTGCCCTAACGGACGGCGCGCCGGGCAGGTCAATCCTTCGGAAGACTATTCCCGTATTTTCCGGCGCCGCTTTCATCGTCAGGTGTGCTCTTGCCCCCGTATGCAGGGCAATTCCTGAATATGATACCGCACCGCCTAGTGTGTTTTGTGTTTCCATAAATTAATCTGAATTTTGATTTTCAATATAAACAAAGAGACTGTAATTTAAGCACCGTTTTCCATATTTCTAACTCCGTAAGGCTTTTTATCAATATAAATGAGCGAAAAAATTAAAATATTGACCGTGACAGGCCCGACCGCGACCGGGAAGACTTCTCTTGCCGTCCGCCTTTCCAGTGAATTCGGCGGGGAAATCATAAGCGCCGATTCCCGGCAGGTCTACCGGGGACTCGATATCGGTTCAGGCAAAGACCTTTCAGAGTATGGCAACATTCCCTGCCACCTTATCGACATAGTCGATCCTGTGACGAATGAGTATAATCTCAAGGAGTTCAGCATTGATGCGGTAAAGGCCCTTAAAGACGTTTCTTCGCGCGGCGCTCTTCCGATTATATGCGGCGGCTCGGCGCTCTATGTCAACGCCGTTCTTAACGGCTATGTGCTTCCCGGCGGCCCGCCCGACTCCGAGCAGCGCGATTTCCTAAAGGCCATGTCTGTCGAAGAGCTCAACGAGATGCTGAAAGCCCTTTCTCCTTCAACTTATGAATGCCTTCACGATAAGGAGAACCCGAACCGCCTGATACGTGCGATCGAAAAAGTCCAAGGCCTTTCATCCTCCGCTAAGCCGGGCGAACATGTTGAGATATCCCCGCTCGTGATAGCCCCCTATTATACAAGAAAAGATGTCCATGAAAGAATAAAATTACGCCTCGAGAAACGCTTTGACGATGGAATGATAGAGGAAGTCAAATCCCTTCATGAAAGAGGGCTTTCATGGGAAAAACTCGAATATTTCGGGCTGGAATATCGTTACATAGCCTTTTATCTTCAGGGAAAGACAGCTTCATTTTCCGAATTAAAGGAGAAGCTCCTCGTGAAAATAAGGAACTTCGCTAAATCACAGGACGTCTGGTTCCGGAAAATGGAACGAGAAGGACTTGACATATACTGGATAAAGGAAGGAAATTTCGATGAAGCCCGCAAGCTTGCCGCAATGTTCCTCGCCGATGAAAAACTACCCCCGCCCATTATCCGCCTGAAAGACATTATTTATGGGCCCCGGCAGAGTACTCATCCCGAGCCTCAGCTATGACTTACCGTTTTTTGCCATGCTTCGCAAATCGGCATGAAAGAAACTTTACCTCAATTGCCGAGGGCGTTTTTTACGAATTCGTCAAGTCCGGAGAAGACGTGGTCGGGGCGATAGGCGAAGCGTTTCATATCGTCAGGGGCGGTTACGCCGCTCATCACCAGGACGGTATTTATTTCCGATTCTATGCCGGCGATAATGTCCGTATCCATTCTGTCGCCTATTATCACCGCGTCTTCGCGTCTCGTTGAAAGTGTCTTCAGCGCGTGGCGCATGATGAGCGGATTTGGTTTGCCGACGAAATAAGCCTTTGATCCGGTGGCCAGTTCTATTGGCGCTATGAGTGCGCCTGTGGCGGGTGTGATTCCTTTTTCCGTGGGACCGGTCAGGTCGGGATTTGTTCCTATCAATCTCGCGCCCTTGATGACGAGTCTTATGGCGTGTTCTATTTTTTCAAAACTGTAGGAGCGTGTTTCACCGACGACTACGTAGTCCGGATTGACGTCGTTCATGGAAAGGCCTTCTTCGTACATCGCGTTGGTAAGCCCTGTCTCGCCGATCACGTATGCGGAGGCGGAATAATTCTGGCTTTTCAGAAATGACGCCGTTGCCAGCGCGCTGGTATAGAAATTTTCCTTTTCGACATTTATTCCGAGCCGACTGAGCTTTTCCTTCAGTTCCCGCGGTGAACGCTCGGAGCTGTTCGTGAGGAAGAGGAATTTCCTGTCATTTTTCTTGAGCCACTCCACGAATTCGACGGCGCCCGGGAGGAGGTGGTTTCCGTGATAGATTACTCCGTCCATGTCGGAGATAAATGCTGTTTTGTCTTTGAGTTCCATTATTTCCTTAAAATTTATCGAGGTCGATGTGAATGCAGGGATCGTCCTTCACGTTGATTTCTCTTATGGCATCGCGCTGGAGCATTTCGACTGAGGCTATTTTCCCCTGCGCCAGCACTTTTAGGAAGCTTATCCCGAGGACTCGGCATGACTCGGAAATCATAACATCGTCCGATATCGCCAGTTTTATTCCGCGGTCGACGACTTCCCTTTTCTGGAACCACGCGGCTGAGATAAATGAATCAAGGGATGCGCGGTCGCGCGGCTCAATATTCTTCTCGGATTCGATAATGATTATGTCATAGCCTATTTCAAGGATTCTTTCGGTTGGGACGAACATCGTGTTCCTGCTGAAAATTCCTTCTTTTCCAAGGCTTATGCCGCATACTGATTCAAAAGGCTGGTCGAAAAATACATCTTTGACTACACCGGCCTTGCGTCCGGCGTGAAAGGTATAAACACTCTTTCCTATAATGTCGGCATTTGCCCTGAGTGGAAGAAGCCCGTTGTCGATACCCGGAAGCGCCATATCAGTTCTCCATTGATAACATAGGGAAAAGATACAGTTGGAAAGACGGCTTTTCAATATTCCCTATACTGAAATCTTGTAGAATCGACCTTGATGTAGTCTATTACCTTCATTATGAGAATAATGCAGATAACAACTGAACTTAGACCGGCGGGGGCGGAACGGATTGTTTCGGAGCTTGCGCGCGGTCTGAAAAAAGCAGGGCACGAGCTGATGGTTGTTTCGCTGGCTCCGTTTCCGGATGAGTCTCTAATTCTTGACGAGCTGAGGGCTGCGATGATACCGATGGCAAGTCTGGGGCTTTCAGCGTGGAGCATTCCCGGAATATTCAAGCTTCGGGGGCTTATAAAGGGATTTCGTCCAGATATTGTGCACTCACACCTTTTTCATGGGAATTTGGCGGCGAAGCTAAATTCCTTTGGGCGCAGCTATAAGTTTGTCAATACCGTGCATATAGCGGAGAAACGGACCGGGAAGTGGTGGCATTTTATGCTTGACCGTCTGACGAACCGTTTTTCTGACAGAATCACGTGCGTATCGAGTGCCGTACGAGACTTCTATTCTAAAAAGACATCATCTGACAAGTCCCTCATCGATATTATTTACAATGGGATAAGCGTTCCAGTTCCTTTGAGCATGGATGAAGTATCCGGCCTTAGAAAAGAATGGGGCGTGGAAAAATGCTCGAGACTGATCGGTTCGGCGGGGCGGCTCGCGCACCAGAAGGGTTATGACAGGCTTTTTTTGGCGCTGCCCGCGCTTTCGGAGAAAATCCCGAAAGGTGAAAACTGGGCTGTCGTCATTATCGGCGAAGGCTCTGAGCGGGCCAGCCTGGAGAAATTGCTGAATAATGTTCCTTCAAATATTACAGTGAAACTGCCGGGTTTCAGGAGCGATGCTGCTCGCTGCATGGGGGCGTTTGATCTTTTTGTAATGCCTTCGCGCTATGAAGGTTTCGGTCTTACTCTTGCGGAGGCGATGGCACATGGGATTCCGGTGCTTGCGAGTGACGTTGATTCGCTTCCCGAGCTCATCAGCGATTATCCGCAGGGAAGAGCGATATCTTTTGCAAGCAATAATGCCCGTGAGGTTGCAGGCGCTCTTTCAGAGATGGTTTCATTGCCGTCTGGCGCGCCGTGTATAAAGTTCAGCATTGAAAAAATGCTCGAAGGATATTCAAATATTTACAGAGACTTACTTAAATGACAAAACATTATGCCGTGATAGGAGACCCCATAGCACATTCGCTTTCGCCGGTGATGCACAGTGCCGGATTCAGCGAGAGGGGATTTGACGCCGACTATAGCGCGAGACACGTGACGGCTGACCAACTCGGAGAATTCGTCGAAAAGGCGAGGAGGGAATTGTCGGGATTTAATGTTACCGTGCCTCACAAAAATTCGATAATGCCCTTTCTTGATGAAATAAGCGAAGGCGCCGCACTTTGCGGAAGCGTGAATACCGTGACGGTTTCAGGCGGACGCCTTAAAGGCGAAAGCACCGATGGTTACGGGCTGGAAACGGCTCTCAAAGAGTCTTTCGGGACAAACGTGAACGATAACAGTTTTTGTTTCCTCGGCTGCGGCGGGGCGGCGAGGGCGGCCTCCTTCCATTTTGCCGCGAGTTGCCCTGAAAGGATATTCTTCATAAACAGGACTGTTTCAAAGGCCGAAGAGCTGGCCGCTGAAATAACGAAGGCGTTTCCGATGGTACGCACTGCGGTTTGTTCTCTAGGGGATGAATCGGCGGTGAAGGATTTCCTTGCGGAATCGGCGGTGCTGATTCAATGTACGAGTCTGGGCTTGAAGCCGGACGACCCGCCGCCTATCCGGCCGGAGCTGATTCCAGACGGAATATGTTTTTACGATACCATATACAAGAATACGGTGCTGATAAAATATGCGTCTGAACATGGAATCAGATATGCGGACGGGCGTTCGATGCTGCTTCATCAGGGAGCGAGGGCGTTCAGCATCTGGACAGGTCTGCCGGCTCCTGTGGAAGTGATGAGGAAGGCGCTTTACGGAGCTATGGACTCAAGGGATAAATAAATGTATAACTTATGGCCTTATCAATACCCTTTTCTGCCGGAAATGATGAATTTTTGGGCGTTTGTCGTATTTGTGCTAGGGGCGTGCATCGGAAGTTTTCTTAACGTATGTATCTGGCGGATTCCGAGGGATGAATCAATTTTTTCGCCGCCGTCGCGTTGTCCTGCCTGCGGGCACTGGATAAGGTGCTACGAAAACATTCCGCTTTTGAGCTGGATATTTCTTCGTGGAAAATGTTCGCAGTGCGGTGTCAGGATATCCTTCAGATATTTTTTTGTCGAGCTTTTGACGGGTGTGCTTTTCCTTCTGGTATGGTTGAAAATAATTTTTGAGCAGCAGCCGCTGGTGCTTGCCGTGATCTATTTCGCCGTGACGATGCTTGTCGTAACAACTATTTTTATTGACATTGAGCACCGGATAATTCCGGATGAGACAACGTACCCGGTCATGCTGACGGGGCTGGTCATCCCTCTGATTTTTCCCGAGGTATGGGGAAGGCATAGCAGGCTGGATGCCTTTCTTTTTTCATTTGCCGGATTTTTCGTGGCGCTGATATTTTCGCTTGCGTTTTCCTTGATAGGCAAACGGATTTTTCGAAGGGAGGCGCTCGGCCTTGGCGATGTGAAGTTTTTGGCCGCGATTGGCGCGTGCTTCGGGCTTCCCGGATTTATTTTCATTCTTTTTATTGGGTCGCTTCTCGGTTCCGTAGGCGGAATAATAAAATCACTCATCAGGAAAAAGAAACTCAGGAGATTAACGATACCTTTTGGCCCATACCTTGCTTTTGCCGCTTATTTGTGGATGCTTTACGGGCAGTCGCTGGCGAAGTGGTATCTGGAATTTATCCACCATGCGGCGAATCTGTTGAAAAATGTGTAATAAGAGTTAAGTTTCCTTAAAAGAGGGCTGTCGTTTTTGGAAAAAGATCCCGATACACTGCTGAATCAGAACTTGGACTACGTTAAAAAGCACGCGTCCTGGCGTACAATCTCCGCGATAGAGAGAGCGCTCGCGGCCAGAGCCGTTCCATCCTTGAGGATTGAAAATGGTACTGCCTTTTATGCCGGCGAGATACTTCTCCACAGTAGGCGCGGGCCGGAGCTTGAAGCCAAGGAACAACTGGATAAATGGATTGCGGGTGAGAATCCGGCCCTTGACGGAATGGTTACAGTGCTTGGAGCAGGCGGTCTTTATCATATAATCGCGCTTGGCCGGAGAATGAAAGCCCGCGGCCTTTTATTTATAGCCGACCTTTTTCCTGAAAATTTCATTGAGCTGATGCGGAATCTTAAGCTTAAAAATATCTTTTCGTCCGGCGGCCCCGAGGTAGTTTTCAGCGTAAGTTCAAGTCCTGACGAGATAGCGCATGATTTTAGGGTGCGTTTGAGCGAACGGTCCGCGATGGACTCCTCATTTTTCATGCATCCCGGAACGTTCAGGGTCTGGCGGGCACCCTCTGAAGCACTCTTCGGGCAGCTAATCAATGAATACTCTCTAGAGGCCATGAACCGCAAAACCAGGGCGTTTTACGGGCCGGACTGGCACAGAAATACAACCCTTAACATGGCATACTCGTTCACGTGTCCGCGGATAGATTCGCTGAAAGATATATTTAAAGACAAGACAGCGATTGTGGCCGCCGCCGGGCCTTCGTTAAACGAGGCCATTCCCTACATAAGGCAACTTGCGGACAATGCCGTTATCATAGCGCCGGGTACCGCAATCAAGCCCCTGCTTGAAGCTGGCATTGTTCCCGACCTGACAGTCGCGGTAGATTGTTCTCCGAATGTGTTCAAGCAATACGCGCGAGCCGATCACCCCGATATTTTTCTTGTCGCGGATACAATTGTGATGCCGGAGCTTTTTGATAAATTCCGCGGGCGCACGTTTCTGTTTTCCTCTGACAGCGTGCCGGATGTGAGCGGGCTTCTCGCGAGTTTCGGGATGCTTCCGGCAAGAATGGCCAGCGGCGGCACGGTAAGCCTCAGCGCTATCGAAACGGCCCTTTATCTGGGATGTACCGAGATTATTCTCTGCGGGCTTGACCTTGCGGTCTCTGAAGATGGCATGAGCCATGCGATAGGAACGGTGTACGATGGTAAAAAATGTGAAGAAAATGAGCTTGTGGAAACAGAAGGAAACTCAGGGAATAAAGTATTGACAACTAGACAGTTCAAAAGCTATATAGACGTTATGCGTTCCTATTTCGGCAATCCCGCCAATACGTGCGGAATTAATTTTGTGAACGCGTCACCGACGGGGGCCCGCATCGGTCCCATTCGCGTATGTTCTGCCTCTGAAATTCCGGATTCAGCCGGGTTTAAATCCATTTCAGGCGCTAAGAAATCCCTTATACGGGAAAACTATGTTTCCGCTTCAAAAAAGATTGAAGAGGATTTGCGCGGGGCGGAATTTTTCGCTTCCGCATTGCGTGAGCTTTCATCACTGAAGATATTGTCGCTCAAAGCATCGGGTTTTGCGGCCTCAATAAAAGAAAAATATGCCAAGGCGCAGGATACGCGTTCCGCACTTGCTATGCTTGAGTCTTCCGAAAATGAGATAAAAAAGCATAAGAATGCGCTACGCCTTGTAAATACAGCTTTGCGCAGAGCATTGGAATCATTGTTTTCTCACGGAGCCGGAACTCCCTCAGAGGCAATGGGTAAAAGCGCTGAACTCTATTCGGAAATGTCGGATGCCTCAGCGATAACATATGATTTTCTGGCGGAGTCAGCTCAGAAATATGATGAATTGAAGAAAATATAAAATAGGAGAGACATAATGGACAGCGACGGAAGTGAAATGACAATCAGGGACGCGACCGTTTTTACACTCGAGAAATCACTGGATGAACTCAAAAAAATCAACGCGGATTTTAAAAAGGCAAGCGGCCTTTTTGAAGAGGCCAAGGATAGCGAGGCCCTCTCTCTGATAGCATCGGAGATCGTTCCCCAGATAAGAAACCTCTTTGAGTTCTGCCACACGATTCTCAGCATTTTCGGGGATGTCCTTGATCAGCCCCTGAGGGAGCAGCTTCAGAATAAATACCTTTCGCTCGAAGAGCTTATGAACGGCCTCATAGATGAAACCTCAAAAGGGAACCTCACAGAGGTTGGGGATATAATGAGATTCGATTTTGCCGACCTTCTCAATGATATATCAATGATTTTCCCAAAGGTGGCAGACTGTTTCAGAAAGTCGGAAAAGAAAGAGCTTGACAATTACTGATGGCAGTAGCGACTGATGAGTGAAGATTTATACAACATCAATGTCGAATATCTGAAAAAACGCAGCTCCAGCGTTTCGTTCAGCCATGTCGTAGACGATATGACGGAATCTGATATCTATGATCCGAAGCCTGCACAGGACGGCATTTGCTCCTTCATGGCCGGGGAGAAGACCAAAGTGCTCCTTCACAGCAGGCGGGATCCTGCCGGCGAGGCCGAAAGACTGGTCGCGTCGTGGATAGAAAAGAGCAATCCTGACCTGGACGGCGTATTGATTGTTCCCGGTTTTGCCGGGATGTATCACATTCAGGCAATCCTCAGAAGGATTAAGCCGGGCGCCATGCTGCTGGTCGTGGAAAAATACCCTGAAATAATCAGGAAAGCTATGGGTTACTGTGACTTTAGGGCGCTCTCAGGTCCTGGTTATGACCTCATATTTATAGCATCTACCTCGGAAGAGGAACTGAAGAGGGAGTACCGCCATTACCTTCAGACGCGAAAGAATCTCAAAGTTTCAGTCTTTATTCATCCGGGGCTGTCGCGGGCTTTTCCCGGAGTTTATGAAAAACTTGTATTTGAACTGAAAATGGAAACTTCAATTGAGCTTATGGAGCGTAATACGCGGATAGTCTTAAGCGCAAAGTGGCTTGAGCATGGAATATTCAATCTTCCCACAATCCTCAACTCGCCGGGAGTGAAGAGTCTGAAGGATTTTCATAAGGGGATGCCTGCGCTGGTCATCGCGGCAGGACCGTCACTGGACGAAAGCGCTCCGTTTATTCACAGCGTCCGCGACAAATGTATTTTAATAAGCGTTGGACGGGCATTAAAGCCCCTTTTGAGCAGAGGCATAACACCCGACTACATCATACATATAGACTCTGATTTCACGACATTGCAGCAGTTTGAAGGTATGGATATCGCAAATTCTGTACTGCTTGCGGAGCTTGTGGCATATCCTTCTATAGTTTCCATGTTCAAGGGGCGGACTTTTTTCTTCTCGGTGGGGGCCGCAAAGGAATTTGAAGGATGGCTTAAGATTGCGGGCGTAGAAACAGGGTGTCTTTGCGCGGGCGGGACAGTTTCTCTGAGCGCGATAGACGCTGCGTTGCGTATGGGCTGTTCGAAAATATTTTTTATTGGTCTCGATTTGGCTTTTAAGGATGATGGCACAACTCATGCGAGTGAAGCGGCATACAAAGAGAAGGAAGTTCCTGGCGGTATGATTGTCCAGGTGAAAGGGAATTATAAAGACAAGGTGTCTACGTCAATGCAGTTTTCAGATTATATAAAAATGCTTAATTCGTATCTGGAAGATGTGTCCCGCGATGGGAATACGGAGTTTTTCAACGCGACGACCCAGGGGGCCGCACTGTCGAATTGTGAATTGGTGGCGCCGTCAGAGCTGGAAAAGATACTTGAACGTTCTCCCGGAATAGAGAGGCCGCTTAAGTCGCCTAAGGCCGAAAGCCATACCGCGATTCATGGAAAGGAAAAGCTTTTGGGACACATTCAGCAGAGCATATCGGACCTTCGGGACTCCGCCGTGCTTGCGGGCGAGATGATTGGCGCTTGCAGTGCCGTTAAAGAAAAAGTAAATTATAAGAGCGTTGAGGACAGACTCAGAACAATTGAAAAGGACATTAAGAAGATGGAGCTGGCAAATCTGCTCGTGGCAGGAGCCCTGCAGGGACTTCTTTTCAAAACCATGGAGCGCAGTGCCGAGGCCCATGCCGAAGGCGGGTCACGTCATCTGCTAAAAGAATTTTATTCAAATTATAAAGGAGCGTGCGAATGGGTATCAAAACTTCTGTTCGAGTCAGAAAAAAGTTATAAAGACAATAAAGAACTGATATATTAATACCAAAACACAAAGGAAGATATCATGGCTAAAAGAATCATCGACAGCTATCAGACGATCCAGAGAAATACGGCGTCCCCGGGACAAAGAGTCATCATGGTCTATAACGCGATAGTTAAGAATCTGAATATCGCGTCGGAGGCCTTCGGTCAAGCCGATCCGCAGCGTTTTGAGACAATCAATAATTCAATACAGCTTGCGGACAAGCTCATTCTTGAACTTCAACTTGCGCTTGATCGGGAACGCGGCGGAGAAGTCGCTAAGAACCTCAGTGACCTCTATTCGTTCTGGCGTGAACACCTCTCCGGTGCCAATGCGGAGAAAAACCCGAAAAAAATAGACGAGGTACTGAAAATGGCTCAGGAACTCACAAACAGCTGGGTCGAGGCGGAAAAACAAACAAGAAAATCATGAGAAAAGATACCCCTGAAATAAGCGATATTCCCGAAATACTGGGCCAGTGGCGCCGCTCTTCGGACTCTATGCAGGAAGCCGCGGCCTCAAGGAATTTCTCTCTTTTCAGCAGGTTTTTCAAAAAGGGAAGCGATTCGCTGAATTCTCTTCTCCTGCTTATCGGAAAAAAGGGGAAAGAATGTGTATCCGAATATAGAGACGAGATTGACTCGCTCCTCGAAAAATGGAAGAGCTGTTCCGAATTACTTTCTCCCTGGATGAATGAAATAAAGGAGAAAATCAAGAAACAGCACAAAACGAATATGAACGACAAAAAAATACTGAACGCGTATAATTTCCTGAAAAAATCGGGCAATAATTTGAGAGTGAAGGCAAAATAATGGCAGAAGAAGATAAAAAAACTAAGACGCTGCAAAGTGACAGCAATGTTATTTCCGGCATCATCCTAGAGAAGGAAAGGGTCAAAATAAGACCTGCGATAAGCAAGATACTGCGTTCAGCGGATTTGCCCCGTTCCCATTCCACCAAGGTGCAGATAATAGGAGGAGATTCTGACATGGCTGAGCACGCAACTCCGCCTTCTATAGTCATAGAAAAGGAAAATGACAGGATTTCCAGGATACTCGTAAAATGTCCATGCGGAAGACATGCCGAATTAATGTGCGAATATAACGAGGACGAAAATCAGGAGAACTGACGATGAAAACCATGGCGGAAAACAGTAGAATGGCGCGCACCGCGGCAGCCCTTATTCTCTTTGCCTCAGCGGTGTTTCTTCAGAGTTGCGTATCAAGACAGATACACATGCATCAGGAGTTGCTTGCGAAACAGCGTTTTAACGAGTCAATACTCCTTTTTCCGCCACTTTCCTCCGATTCAAGGCTGAACTCCTTAATAAACGATATGGGAAAATACTACAATACTGAGATTCCCAAGCGCATGAAAGGTCAGGTTATATATGCCCAGAATATAGAGGCTTTTGAACAGCAGAACAATGTTCGAGCTTGGAACGGTCTGATGAAAAACGGAAGCATCAATATAGACGAGGCCGCCGCCATGGGCCGCACGCTCGGTACCAAGTCAGTCCTTACATGTCAGATTCTTGAAGTGAACCAGTATCCGCCGTTCAGAATGGTGGTGAAGCTTAATTGGATAGACACTGACACTGCTACGTCGATAGGCTCCCTTTATCAGGACGTGGACCTTTCCGACTCAGAAACAAACTACAGGTACAGAAATTTTGCTGGCGGCGGGCTGGTTGCCCAGGCCTATGAGCAGGTTTTCTACAGCGAAGATAAGTATCAGACGGCTTATCTTATGCCTCAGGAGTTCTACCGCTTCGTGGCTGCATTTACTACCGAAGTTCTTTTCGGACAGACCAAGGAATATCCGTGGTGGTGGTTCTGGCGCTCAGTCGGGTGAGTCGTTTCACTTGATTGATTCGCTTTCCGGTTCCAAGGCCAGAATTTCGCCTAAGCCGCGGAAATAGAGGGATTCTGCGGGAAAACGAGTTTTATGGTGCAACCTTGCTTGTTCTGATTGTTTTCCGCCTTTACGGCGCCGCCGTGGAGGAGCATTATCTGTTTTACGATTGAGAGGCTGAGCCCGTGGCCTCTGCCGTGGTGTGCCACGTCATCTATACCAAACTCATCAAATATTTTAGCAAGTCTATCGGGTTCGATGCCTGGACCCGAGTCGCTTACGGCGATAATGAAATCTCCGTGCTGGTTATTTTCGGCCTTTACGGATATTGAGCCGTCTTTTGGAGAGAAGCGGTATGCGTTGTCGAGCAGATATGAGAGCGCTGTTTCGCCCAGTTTCGGGTCGATGAATCCGCCCGCGTCTCCCGTCAGGTCCTCGACGGTGATATTTTTATGAAGCAGAGATTGTGGTATTTTTAGGGATGCCATTTCCATGAGTCGCTTTGCCATGAACATGGTTGTGTTGAGTTCTGTGCTGCCTTTTTTCAGGTTTGAGAGCAGGATGGCCTTGTTGCTGAGATTCAGGAGGCTGTATCCGCTTTCCAGTATGAGGTCTACGAATTCCTGTTCTTCGCCCGTGATGGATGGGCTGTCCTTGAGAAGTTTTGTGAATCCTATTATGGCGTTGAGCGGGGTTCTGGTCTCGTGGGAAAACACATTTATGAGGTCGTCTTTGACCCTGTCTATTTCTTCAACCGATTTCAGTCTTATGAATATTCTTACTTTGGCGAAGAGTTCGTCCCTGTCGAACGGTTTAGAGAGATAGTCATCGGCGCCTGCCTGATATCCGAAGAGCCTGTCTTTGAGGAGGGCCTTTGACGATATGAGGATTATTTTTGTAAAGGCCGACGCCTGGTTTGATTTGAGTTTTCTGCATAAATCATAGCCGTTGGTGAACTGCAGTGTGAGGTCCAAGAGTATGAGGTCGGGCTTGAAAATTTCGCATATGTTGAGGGCACTTTCCTCGTCGGATGCCGTTTTAAGCTCATAGTGGTCTCTGAGCATTTCTTCGACTATGAGTATATTCATAGGATCGTCATCAACGACGAGAATTTTATTTTTTTTAATTTCATCAGCCATAGTGACGCCTTGGTTCTAATAAGAATAATAGAACCTGAACGGATATTTTGCAACGTTCTTTAGCGAAAGGTCCTGCCAAATTCGTGGAATTCGGCGTGTATTTTCGTGTGTTCTGCGAATTTGGAATCTGAAACCGTTTGCGTTTGCGCTGTAATCATGATATAATCACTACAGAGTAATGGATAGGCGAGAGGTTTTTCCTATGGGGCTGTGGTCTGTGATAAAATCTTTTTTCGGAGGCGCCGTTCGCCGCAGGCAGCTTCCTGCGTATTTGAAGTGTCTGCCTGAAGACGAATTGCAGAATCCGGATAAAACTATGATGTTTCATTTTCAGCCTCCGAAGGAGCAATACATCATCAAAAACGGCAATGATTATTATGTTTACTCTTCGAAGGACGATATGCCGGAGTATGTAAGGGAAGGCGTTGAGGCGATGGAGTCTTCCGATGAGGCTGCTTCGTCCGTCCGGCTTATAGTCGACGGGACAAGGACGAACTATTCAAGTATTGAAGATATCCCTGATGACATCAAAAAGGCTATAGAAGGTTCTCAGGCCTGACCGCCCCCATTCTTCGCTCGTACCACTCGTCGAAAACGCTTACGGGAAAATAATATGACCGATGAAAAAGATTGGATAAGAAAACTGGCCTCTGTGATGCGCAAACTGCGCGGCCCTGACGGCTGCCCCTGGGACAGAGAGCAGACCCATAAATCCCTGAAAAAATATCTGATGGAGGAGTGCGCGGAACTTCTTGATGCGTTGGATAGCGGCGAGAATGATGCGATTATGGAAGAGCTGGGCGATATCCTGATGCACATAGTACTGCACTCTACGATAGCGGAAGAGCGTGGCGGCTTTGACCTTGATGCCGTGGCGAAATCCGTTACCGAGAAGATGATAAGGCGTCATCCCCATGTGTTTGGTACGGAAAGCGTCAATTCTTCAAGTGATGTTGTCGATCTTTGGGAAAAGGTGAAGAAAAAGGAAAAGGAAGGCCGCGAAGACCTGATAATGAACGGGATACCCTGCCACATGCCGGCACTGCTTCAGGCTGAAAAAGTCCAGAAAAAGGCGGCCAAGTTCGGCTTTGACTGGAAGAGCGAATTCCAGATAGTAGAGAAAATAGAAGAGGAACTCGCCGAGCTTAAGGAAGCGATGGACTCCGGCGACAATGTTCATATCGATGAGGAAATAGGCGACCTGCTTTTCGCGATAGCCAATCTCAGCCGTTTTCGCAATGGGCCTTCCGGCGAGGAGCTTCTTGCCGCATCCGTGAGGAAGTTCAAGAACCGCTTTACCCACATAGAAAAATCAGTCAATGCCGCGGGCCGCGGGCTTGAAGAAAGCAGTATTGACGAAATGGAAAACCTGTGGCAGGACGCCAAGCTCAAAGGCATCCGTTGACCAAATTTCACCAGGATTTGGCACACGCATTTGAAAAAAATCCCAATATATGTTAGTTTCAGTACATATTCTCGAACTATAGATGCTAATTAACAGGGGGCATTATATTATGCTTTTACGTACGGTGTTTCTCTTTTCACTGCTTTTTGCCGCGTCCGTTATGTCGGCGCAGGACAAGAAGGCGGACGCTGTCTTCAGCGGTGCGCTGGAGTCTGTAATAAACCTTGACGGAGCGTTGTGGAATACGTCTGGCGATGATTTCCTTTCCGGCGAGAGACTTAAATTCTTCAAATGGAACTCCGAACAAAAAGATTCCGCGCGAGCTCCGAGATATTCAAATACTCCAGATATGACATTTCTCGGCAAGAAAGTTTATGAGTGCATATTCAGGTTTGAGGACGGCAAGGTCAGCAGCGTATACATTTCCCTTTATAACAGGGGCGATGCCGGAAATATTGAGTCAGGATCCGTGCTTCAGAAAACCATAGGCGGCTTTAAGGAATCCATTGGCAAGTGGACAGGCGTGGAGGGTTCAAAAGCCCAAAAGGACAAAATAGCTAAAGCCAATGTTTACTCTATAACATGGAAAAAGGGAGATGTCGAATTGTCCATGAAATGGAGCTACAGCGGAAGATTAAGCGAAAAAAGCGGCAGAACCAGCGATGATTTCCGTGCCGAATATATTAAACTCGATATAACGAAGAACGCTTCGGCATCCGGGAATGATAAGACTTCTGGCTCTAAAGATGATGCTTCCGCAAAATCAAGTTCTTCCAAAAATGGAGGACTCAAGGAAAACCTTAAAAACGAAAACAACGATGTTTACATAGCTGATATTCCAATGGTCGATCAGGGCCAGAAAGGATATTGCGTTGTTGCTGTCGTGGAACGCGTGCTTCGCTACTATGGGCAGGATATTGATCAGCACCAGATTGCTCAGAAGGCCGGGACAGAAAACTCTGGCACAAGTCTTTCCGAATTTGAAAAGGCCCTGAAGAGCCTGGGAAAGAGTCTGGGTGTCAAGTACAAAAGTCTCTATGAAAGCGAAATTGCTAAAATCGGCGAACAGGCTGAGAGGGGGGATCTGCGGTGTATCCCGGATACTATGAAGCTGGTTTCTCAATATAACCGGTATGCAAAAAAAGCAGGATGTTCAAAGGTCGACAAAAATAAATATATTAATGGAAATATGTACGATATTGGCGGTATGATGAATGCGATGAAACCTGAAGGTTTGAAAATGCTGAAGGTCGAGGGCGATAAAAGCGCGTATGCCAGGTTTACGAAGCAAATAAAAGAGTACATCAATTTAGGCATTCCCATTCTGTGGAGCGTAAGACTGGGTATGGTTCAGGAGGAAAAGCTTAATCCGCAGGTGAATGGCGGGCATATGAGGCTTATTATCGGCTACAACGAGAAGGATAAAAAATTCATATATTCGGATACCTGGGGTGCCGATCATACTTTCAAAAAGATGACCATGGACGATGCCTGGCTGATGACTACGGGCGCATATGTCCTTATTCCCAGAAGAAACTGATTCTTAATGAAAAATACTCCGGCAGATTTCATGAGGCTGGCAGTCTCTCAGGCCTTGATGGCATGGGGCCGTACCAGCCCTAACCCGCTTG
>Ga0154591_1031_pt1 | contig 21519 bp, 19 predicted proteins | sample RifGroF2_FD_116020 | JGI IMG/M metagenome (GOLD analysis project Ga0154591, IMG submission 116020) | Lentisphaerae bacterium GWF2_45_14
CCTCCTTTATCTTTTAGTGAAAATAAAGGTGCTGTGAATCCGCCTTTTTGTCAAATCCTCACATTTTTATGGGATGACTGTGTTTATTTTTTGGGGATATGGAGTTTCTGGCCCGTATAAATAGTATCGTTTTTCAGATTGTTGGCTTTTTTGATGTCGTCAATGCTTACTTTATAAGCTTTTGATATGGAGTGAAGATTCGTTCCAGACTGCACAATATATATATAAAAATCACTTTTCAGATCTGGTGGAGGGTCCGGCAGAACATAGCGCTGAGCTTTGCTTTCCTCTTTACCCTTGAATTCGGCTGTAAGTTGTTCGGTAATTTTTTCATCGGCTTCTTCTCTGGTTTTTCTTTCTTCGTAAATTTCCTTTTTGATTATCAATATTTCCTCAATAATTTTCTGATTTTCGATACTGAGCTTTTCAAGTTCGAGCCTGAGTGTCGAACTATCCTTCTCCTCTGTGATCAATTTTTCTTTAATCATCGTAATCTCTGTTTCAAGCCGGACTGTTTTATCCTCTACCGGAGTGGTCGGTGCGACTGCGACAAAAGCGGGAGCTTGTTCTTTTTTTGTGGTATGGTCAGGTGTTTCACAGCCTGTTACTATCAAAAGAGAAGCTGCCAGCATCAATATCTTTTTCATTTCACTGCTCCTTAAGGAATAAAGTATTCTATATTATTCTATATAGACGGACAATAAGAAACTTTCAATGCGCTTGGCCCCCTAAGCTGGAGTACTTTTAAATCAAAGATTGGTGTAAAAGCTCCGAATAATCATATCGCATTAGAGCCCGGATTACAAGCCACCTTTTTTCTCGTTTTTAGTTTTCGTACGTTTGTATAGGGCGGCAGAACTACTTGGTTCCGATGCTGAGTGATTCAAGTTTTCGTTCGCAGTCGATCTGGATTATCTGATCCAGAAGCGGACCGAGATAGCCGTCAAGAAGTTTAGGAAGGTCGTAAAAATTGACGCCGAAACGGTGGTCGGTTACTCTGTTCTGCGGAAAATTGTAGGTCCTTATTCTTTCGCTTCTCTCGCCGGTACCGACCTGGGCCTTCCTCGACGCGGCCTGTTTGTCATCCTCTTCCTTCTGTTTAAGTTCGAGGAGTCTTGCGCGCAATATTCTCATTGCGATTTCGCGGTTGCGGTGCTGTGATTTCTCCTGTTGGCTGGCTACGCTGAGTCCGCTAGGGATATGAGTCACCCTCACTGCGGAGTCAGTGGTATTTACACACTGGCCGCCAGGTCCTGACGAGCGAAAAACATCGAACCTCAAATCCTCGGTCCGTATATCGATTTCCACATCTTCGGCCTCGGCCATTACCGCGACAGTGATAGTTGAGGTGTGTATTCGGCCTCCGGACTCAGTCGAGGGAACCCGCTGGACGCGGTGTACGCCGCTTTCGTATTTCATCTTCGAATAGACATTGTCGCCGGCAAGTGAAAATATAACTTCCCTGATACCGCCCAGGTCGCTCTCGGCAGAGTCGAGTGTCTCGTGTTTCCAACCGCACTGATCGGCATAACGGGTATACATTCTGTAAAGGTCGCCTGCGAAGAGTGATGATTCCTCGCCGCCGGCGGCGGCACGGATTTCGACTATTATATTTCTGGCGTCGTTAGGATCAGGAGGAATAAGGCGAAGGCTGATTTCCTTTTCAAGCGCGGGAATCCTTTTTTCAAGTTCCTGGATATCGGAAGCGATGAGCTCCCTCATATCGGGATCGCTTTCATCGTTGAGCATTGCGGTATTTGACGCGAGCTCATTTATTGCGTTTTTCCAGTTTTCGAAGAGGCTGAAAAGGCTTGAAAGCTGCTGGTGTTCCCTTGATACTTTTTTAGATTCCAGTGGATGGGAATATATGGAAGGATCGCTAAGCCTTGCCTCAAGTTCGGTAAAACGTGAACGTAAGCTGTCAATGTAGGACGAAATATCTTCGGGGCTCATTTTAGCGGCTCCGGCGAATAAAAAAAGCCTGCCGTGCCGCAATGCGGAACAAGGCAGGCTTTTCTAAGTTGAACTATTTATCCTTCATTCCATAACGCTGGCGGAATCTTTCCACGCGGCCAGCTGTATCAATGTATTTCTGTTTACCAGTGAAGAAAGGATGGCAGGCGGCGCAGATGCCGACCTTTGTTTCCTTCACGGTTGAACCGATTTCCCATACTTTGCCGCATGCGCAGGCGACTTTTGCTTCGTCATAGAACTTTGGATGAATCTCACTCTTCATTTTGCCAAATCCTGTTTTAAAGTTATATTTAACAATATATAAATTCGTTAATACACAATCAAAAGGTGGAAATATAGTCCGGTTCTGTTTTTATGCAAGGATTTTTTAGGAAATTTTCAACTCTGTATCATGGAGGCATTTGCTTATGCTAGAAGAAAAGAGGCCGCTCTGGGCGCCGTGGAGAATTGAATTCATAAGGTCCAAAAAGGATGGATCTTGTTTTCTCTGCGGGCAAAAAAAGGGGAAAAGGGATGATGAAAGCACGCTGGTAGTGGCCAGAGGTGAAAATATTTTTGTAATCCTTAACAAGTTTCCATACAACTCAGGACATCTGATGATAGCGCCGTATCGGCATACGGGGGATATTTCAGAGCTTTCGGCAGACGAGAGGCGCGAGCTTCTCGATCTTACCGTCGCCGCAAAAAATGTCCTGGCAAAACTGATGAGACCCGATGGTTTCAATGCTGGATTCAATCTCGGACTCGCTGGGGGAGCCGGGGTGGCGGACCATATACATTTTCACATCGTGCCGAGATGGAACGGAGACACCAATTTCATGCCGGTCATAGGTGGTCCGCGGGTTGTCCCTGAGGCGCTGGAAGATACAGCACAGCTGATTCGTGAAAACTGGTCTTTCGACATTTAACAGTAATGGAGAATGTGGAATTTTGGAAGAGATTGCTTGCAAAGTCAGGATATCGGGAAGGGTTACGGGCGTGGGGTTCCGCTATTCCGCGTTGAACCAGGCATGTAAATATCAGGGATTGAAGGGGTATGTAAAAAACGTGCAGTACGGAGAGGTTGAAGTCCTGTTGCAGGGCGAAAGAGAAATGGTCGACAAAATGCTCTCGTGGCTGAGTCGCGGTCCTTTTACGGCTCGCGTAGACAATGTTGAAATCTCGAAGGTACCCTGCGATGACTCGCTTCGGGATTTCACCATAGAATAGCATAATTAAGGAAAATATAGATTGCAAATCTTAAAAACAATCCGCTGGCGCCTTGTCCTGCCGTTTATTTTTGTATTTTTAGCGTTTCTGCTCCTGTCTGCGGGGTATTGCTTCGGAAAGTACCGCAAGTTCGGCTATGGTTACTCAGGAAAATCCTATCTAACGCTTTATTACCCTCTTGAACTACCCATAATCAAAAATATCGAGAAGCACGGCGACAGGCTGAAACTTCAGATTTCGCCATTAATTCAAGGACCTTGGACTGTTTCGATCGATGGCGGAAGATCATACACGGTTGAAGGACCCCGCCCCGAACTGAAACTCATTGAAGGACGCCACGAATACAGCTATTTCTCATGCAAATACCCGCAAAACTTCTCGATAAAGCTTAACTATGTAGACGCAGGAATCTATAAGGATGCCGGACACTCCGATGCCGATGTTGTCGACATAATGTATTCAAGCATACCCGTCGGCGATTTTGAAAGGTATCCATTGAAATCCTTTGTCCCTAACTATAAAGAGGAGGACCTCGCCGAAGCGGCCAGACTGATAAAGGCGGAAATCAATATAACCGCCAGGGATACAACGGAAATTAAAATAAAGAAACTCGCCTCCTTCATTCTCCGCAATCTCTCGGACAAAGGCGGCATTCCTACAAAGGAAGGCGCAAAGATGATACCGCTCAAGCAGTATTTGAGTGCTCTCTCGGGGGACCTCAAACTGTGGTGTCACAACTTTTCCGAGATATATGTATTTTTCGCAAATGCGGCAGGAATACCTTCGAGAGAAGTTTCATCGACAGGCTCTCTTGACGGTTGCCGATTGAGCGGACACGCCTTTGCAGAAAGTTATATAAAGGAAAAAGAGCAGTGGGCCTTCGTGGATCCGACGTCATACATTCTCTATATGAAATACCCCGACGGTACTTATGTCAACACCATCGACCTTTTTTCGCTCTGCATAAAGAAGACGTTTCCGGGCGACATAACCTGCTTCTCATGGGTTCCCGAAACAAACAGCATAAAGGAATTCCCCTTGTCCGATTTTGACATGCACTCGTCGGTCGCATATTATTTCAGGCGTGACGCGATATTCAAATTCCCGCTGGCCTCCCCTTCAAATATAGCAACGATTAAGTTGACGGCTGACTTCTTCAAACCGACTCCGGTATATTCTCTGAAAGATACAGCCGAAATCAATTGAAAGAGTTGACACGATTGAAGTTCTACTTCAAAGGGAGCAAAAGACGTCGAGTTTTTTTTCAGTGCGCGGTATCCCTGAAAACTTTCGGTAATTTCACCCAGCTCATGTGATTTACGGCGCGGTCTTCTTCGAGCCAGCGCCTCTCGAAATCCGTCTTTATATCTGATAAATCGCTAATGGCTGACGGCTCCTCCCTGAATATACCCGAAGGTCCGACAATGGAAGTTACCGATTTGTAGTAAGAGTCGTCGTCAGTGGCAAAATGAAAAACGCCACCGTCTTTAAGCACCCTGTGTATCTGTCCCAGAAACTCCGAGGAAACAAGCCGGTTCCCCCTGTGTTTATTTTTAGGCCATGGGTCCGGAAAAAGTATATGGAGCCGGTCAACCGAGGAATCCGGCAGCATGATTGTAACAAAAAAAGATGCCTCGCCTCTCAGCAGAAACATATTGGCGATATTTTCGCGGTTCTTGCGTTTAACAAGTTTTCTGAGTCTGCCTATCATCACATCAACGGAAAAAACCATAGTTTCCGGGTATTTTCTGGCCAGTGCCGTTGAAAACGCCCCCTTACCACAGCCAAGGTCAAGCTCTATAATTGTAGAAGCGGGCGGTTCAAAAAACTTGTCGAGACGTGCGTATTCGCCATTAAGATTGAATATCTGTGAATCTTCTTTAGAGTTTTTCATTGTATAGACCATAAATAAAAGCTATATTAATTCTTTCACTATTTAACTTATACGGGATTATAATTATTTCGAGAGGTTTTTCCGTTTCATGCAGATACTTTTCATATGTACCGGGAATACATGCCGAAGCCCGATGTGCGAAGGTTACTTCCGCAGTCTCTGCGAAAAAGCAGGACGAAACGACGTGAACGTCGTCTCCGCCGGTGTGATGGCGGACTTCAACAGCGCCCCATCGCCAAACGCAGTCAGGACGATGGAACGCTTCGGAATAGACATCTCCGGCCTGAGAAGCACACCGCTCACACCCGAACTGCTGGAAAAATCCGATATAATCATAACAATGACACCATCGCACGCCCAAGGAGTCGAAACCGTCCTAGCTTCAGCTCTGGGAAGGACTTTCAATCTGATGCAGTTTTCATCAGGTGGCCCACCAGCAGTTAATGACCCATTCGGCGGAAACGAGTCCGATTACGAGCAGTGTTTCTACCAGATGAAGGAAGCCCTCGACAACCTTTTTCTAGATATGGACAAATTCAAACTTTAAATATAAGGAACATCAATAATGAAGAAAATCACAGACTGGTGCGGGAAAGATTATGTAGTAGGACTGGCGACTGACCACGGCGGTTTCGAAATGAAAAACGAGCTGGCCAAGCGCCTCGAAGCCAAAGGCATAAAAACAAAAGACTTCGGCGCATATGTATGCGATATGAAAGATGATTATCCCGACTTCGCGGGCAAGGCGGCTTTTGCTGTCTCCAAAGGCGAAGTCGACTGCGCGATACTGATCTGCCGCTCAGGCGTCGGAATGGGTATTAACGCCAACCGCTTTCACTACGTAAGAGCGGTAGTCTCAAGTGATCCCGCAGTAATCAAGGGAAGCCGCGACCACAACTGCACAAACGTACTCGTTCTTCAGGGCGACTACCTTGATGTCGACAAGGCATGGGAGCTTGTCAATATATGGCTCTCGACACCGTTCTCAAACGGCGAAAGACATGCCAAACGCCTTGAAAAAATAGAAGTCAATTCATATGACGAGATTGCCGCGGTCAGAGCTGAAGATCCCGAAGTAGCATCATTTCTCGACAAGGAAGCCGCTCGCCAGGACGAAGGAATCGAACTCATCGCGTCCGAAAACTTCACAAGCGCCGCCATCCGCGCCGCCCAAGGCTCAGTCCTCACAAACAAATATGCCGAAGGCTACCCCGCAAAACGCTATTACAACGGCTGCGAATTCGTTGATGAAGTCGAAAAACTCGCCATCGAACGCGCCTGTAAACTCTTCGGGGCCGAGGCCGCGAACGTCCAGCCGCATTCAGGCAGCCAAGCCAATATGGCCGCCTACTTTGCACTGATCCAGCCAGGCGATACTATCCTCGCAATGGATCTTGCTCACGGCGGGCACCTCACCCACGGGCATCCGATGAATTTCAGCGGAATGCTCTATAAAATAGTCCCGTACGGAGTGAGCAGAGAAACTGAAACCATTGACTATGAAGAAGTTCAGAGGCTAGCCACAGAAAACAGGCCCAAACTCATAGTCGCCGGTGCCAGCGCTTATCCAAGGTCTTTCGATTTTGCGAAATTCCGCGCAATCGCCGATTCCGTAGGCGCAAAACTCATGGTCGACATGGCGCACATCGCCGGACTCGTCGCGGCCGGAGAGCACCCCAATCCCGTACCGTTCTGCGATGTCGTTACCACAACCACCCACAAGACACTCCGCGGCCCGCGGTCAGGACTCATCCTCTGCCGCGAACAGTACCTGAAAGAAGTCAACTCCAAGCTCTTCCCTGGACTTCAGGGCGGGCCGATGATGCACACGATTGCCGCCAAGGCGATATGCCTCAAGGAAGCAATGTCCCCGGAATTCAAGACCTACCAGAAACAGGTCAGGATAAACGCTGCAAAACTCGCGGCTGAACTCACATCGAAGGGCTTCAGAATCGTATCAGGCGGCACCGATAACCACCTCATGCTCGTAGACCTCCGCCCGAAAAGCGCAACAGGCAAAGAAGTCGCGGCAATTCTCGACGTAGCTGCAATCACGGTTAATAAGAATATGATACCGTTCGATCCCGAAAAACCATTCGTGGCAAGCGGAATACGCATCGGAACACCCGCCGTCACAACACGCGGAATGAAAGAAGCTGAAATGGTTAAAATAGCCGATTTCATTAACCGCGCGGTCGATGTAAGAAGCGATGAAAAAGCACTCAGGGAAATAGCCGCCGAAGTGAAGGCATTTACAAGAAACTTTCCAATGCCCCATTTCTAAACGAAAGAGCAGGAGCCTTTTAAAATGATTGACATAAAAATAGTACGCGAAAGACCCGAATTCATAAAGCAAAACTGCGCCCGACGCGGCTGCAACGTCAATATCGATGAAATACTGATCCTTGACAAAGATTACCGCGAAGTGATATTCAAGGCAGAGCAGCTCAGGTCCGACAGGAACCGTCTAAGCAAGGAGTGCAAAGATAATCCGGAAGCTCGCGAAAAAGTCAAGGAAATAAAGCAGGAAATCGGAGAACTCGAAGCACGCGAAAAGGAACTCGAAGCCGAATTGAATTCCAGACTTTCCTGGCTCCCGAACCTGCTTGATCCAGCGGTTCCCGACGGCGACACAGATGCCGCAAACGAAGAGCTTAGAAAGGAAGGCACGTTGCCCTCTTTTTCATTCAAGCCCCGCGACCATCAGGAACTCGCCGAAATGCTTGACATCATTGATACCAAGCGCGGCGCAAAAGTCGCACAGTCCGGTTTCTACTACTGGAAAGGCAAGGGAGCACAGCTCTGCAACGCTCTCTTCTTCTGGGTTCAGAAAGAACTTATAGCCAAAGGCTTTACATCCTTCATAACCCCATGCGTGGCGAAAGAAAAGACTCTCTTCGGGACAGGATATCTACCTTTCTTCGCCGAACAAACATACTCGCTCAAAAATGAAGACCTGTCACTGATAGGCACCTCAGAACAGACACTCGTAGGCTACCACGCAGATGAAATACTTGACGCAGCCAGCCTTCCGCTCTGCTATACCGCGTTCTCGCCCTGCTTCAGGACGGAATCGGGCAGCTATGGCAAGGAATCCAGAGGCATATTCAGGGTTCACCAGTTCCACAAGGTCGAGCAGATCGTATTTTGTCTTCCGCAGGAATCTGAAAAATATCACAAGTTCTGCCTGGAGAATGAGGAATATCTGCTGAATCAGCTCGGAATCCCATACCGTGTAGTCGAGGTATGCGTCGGCGACATGGGTGCGCCGGGTTACAGGAAATATGACGTCGAGGCCTATTTTGCGGGCTTCGGTTCATACAGAGAAGTAACCTCAAACACAAACCTCACGGACTTCCAGTCGCGCAGACTCGGTATCCGCTATAAGGACAAAGACGGGAACAAGGGTTTCGTCCATACAATAAGCGCCACTGCCGTAACAGACAGGGTAGTAATCGCAATTCTTGAAAACTTCCAGCAGGCTGACGGCTCCGTCGTTGTGCCGGAAGTCCTGAGACCTTTCACCGGCTTCGACAAGATAACAGCTCCTTGAACCTATCGTCGCGGTTTTAGAGACTTTATTATTTGACAGGGATTGCCATTTTAAAGACGGTACCCCTGTCAGATGTCCTAAAGCAAATATTCCCTTTGTGCCCTTCTACAAACTGTTTCACGATGGCAAGTCCCAGTCCGGTACCGCCGCCTTTGCCAGAAGTTACAAAAGGTATAAAAAGACTCTCCTGTATTTCCCTTGGGATACCCGGTCCGTTGTCCGCTACTTCGACTACCAGATTCGTTCCATCCTTGCGGGCTGATATTCTGATATGCGGATCGGGGGTATGCTTTTCGGTGAGCACCTCAGCGGCATTTTTGACAAGATTGAAAATGGAACGAAATATCTTTTTTTCGTCACCGGTAAACAAAAGATCTCCCTCGCAGTTTATTTCGAACGGGATTTTAATACCGTCAAAACACTGCCCAAACTTCCACCGTACATTTTCGATAACGATTTGCATATCTGCGTCATTCTTCTTGATTTCCTTATTCCCCGCGAAGTCGAGGATATCGTTAACGAGAGTGATGCAGTCATGAGACGCGGTTTTCACTGCGTCAAGGGTTTCTATTGCGGAAGGGTTGTCCTTTAGGTCCTTTTCCAATATTTCCAGGCCCATCTCCACGCCTCCGAAAATATTTTTAAGGTCGTGGGCAATCATGCTGGTAGCCTGACCGACGGCTGAAAGTTTTTCTTTCCGGATAATAGCTTCCTGAAGGTCAACATTTTTTATAGCCATCGCTGCCTGTTCAAGGAAAAGCCTTACAATATATATTCTCTCGTTATTGAAGCTTCCGCATGTTTCGAAGATTGCCAGTATCCCGAATTTTTCTATATTAAAATATACTATTCCCGAATCCTGGTAGTAATACTCGCAGTCTTCAAAGGCATCCGGAGGCAGCGCACTGAGGTAGCTTTCTGCAACAGCGTTGTTAAGCAGAGACCCGATGGCGAAAAGTTTTTCAAAATGCCTTTCCGTTTTCAGCGCGATAAGAGCGGATTCCGCGCCGAGAAGGTCTGCTACCTGCTGCAAAATATTGCTCAGGAGCGGTTTGAGCTGCCAGCGCTGCGCCCGCAGTGAAGAAATATTATTGATAAGCTCCTCGAGATTACTGATCTTATTCCATTCATAGACAGCCTTAGTCGCTATCTGCGCTATTTCCTCGGAGGCAAAGGGTTTGCAATGATAGCTCACATTATTTCCGACGGCATTTACAATTTCATCAATTGAATGATCACTGTAGGCTGTGACGAAAATAACTTCAGCCCTTTTGTCGACTCCGCGAAGATGCTGAACCGTCTCAAGCCCGTCCCATCCAGGCATTCTCATATCGACAAATATGGCGGCGTACGGAGAATTTTCGGCCATTGCTTTTTTGACCATCTCGAAGCCTTTTTTTCCGTTAGATGCCTCGCTAAATATAAATTCAAAGGTTGCGCTTGACCTTTTATGCCTTGGCTCGCTAGTTTTGTTGTCGTCAAAAAGGGCTGATTCAGCCTCCCTGAGTCGTTGTGCCGAACCGTCATTTCTTTTCTGGGGACAAAGGATTTCCCTAAAACTGTCCCTTATCGTCTCATCGTCATCTATTATTAGTATTTTCGAGTTAAAAGTCCTCATGCCATCTCGTCCCCGTGTGAATTATTTTTAGATTTATTATTTTCAGCTTCAAGTTCAATGATAACTTTAGCGCCGGTTCCTTTCCCGTCACTCTCCATTCTGATAGTTCCGTTATGGGATTCTATTATTTCCCTGCATTCATAGAGCCCGAGTCCGGAATCCCTGTCCTTGGTTGTAAAACCCTTGTCGAAAAATGTTTCAGCTGATGCGGGATCGAATCCTGTAGCATTGTCCTCTATCTCGATTCTGATTTGGTTTCCATCCCGACAGATGCCCACTTTGAGATACCGTCCTTCATCTCTATCCTCTTCGAGTTCATCGAATGCCTCGCACGCGTTCTTCAGAATATTGATAAAGGCTTGAAGCATACGGGTATGATCTCCGAAAATGACAAGGGACTTCACTCTAATATCGGTTTTAATCATGATATTTCTTTTCCCAAAACTTGAAGAAAGCATGAAAAGCGCATCCCCGACAAGCTTGATCATATCCAGTTTTCCATTGGCCACAACGACTCCCCTCGCATAAGTTCTCTGCAAGTCCAATATCGAATTTATATGGAATACTGATTTTGTGATTTTGCTAAGTATCTCGCGGTAGCGGGTTGACCTGTTGTGCAGGTTTTCGTTCAATATTTCAACGTACTTCCGGAGGTATCCGGCTTTTTCCGCACCCAGTGCGGAGGCAAGCGCCTCCGCACTGGCACCAAGGAATGCTGAAAGCTGGTTGAGCGAATGGAATTCCTCCCAATCCTGTTCGGAAGATATCCTGACAGAATTGGTGCCTATGCTTGTTATGGCGTTGCCGATGTCATGGAGTATGTTGTTAGCCATATCAATGCGGCCCCGCTGGACGGCGGACTGTTTTTCAAACGCCTCTGTCTTTTTGCGTTCGGTTATATCTTTGAAGTTTTCAACAATGCCGATGATTTCGCCATTCGGGGTAAAGTATGGCGCACATGTCTGGAGAAAGGTCAGCTTTCTGCCGTCGGGCACTGTTTTTATGACTTCCCTTTCAATTGCTTCCTTCCCTCTTATCACAATATTAAGAGCGCAATGCTCAGTTCCACAGCTTTCATCAGAAAAATAGTCGCTACACTTTGAACCGATGAGCTTTTCTTTGGGTATTCCTGTTATATCTGAAAATCTCTTGTTGACATAGAGGACATCGTGATTTAGGGCTATCCCCCTCATTGCGTCGCCTGCGGAATCGAGTATCTGGCGTATGTCGCTTTCCAGTTTTTTATGTGCTGTCAGTTCCTGATTCAGTATTGAGTTCACCTTTTCGAGTTCGGAAGTCCTCTGCTTGACCAGTTCTTCGAGACGCTCCCTATATTCCTTTATTTTTCTTTCGCTTTCCTTGCGTAAGGTAATATCCCTCAACGAGGCATACAGAAATATTCTGCCATCTTCAAGGTCAATGCCTGTCAAAATGACATCTACGGGAAATAAAGAACCATCCTTTTTCTGATGAGTCCATTCAAAAGATAAAGTTTTCCTTTCTCTTACAACTTCGTTTAGAATCATGTCTGCTTTTTCATACGAGTTTCGTCCATCCTGCTGGAATTGAGGCGAAAGAGCCGCGGGATGCTTCATCATTTTAGATTTACTTTCATACCCGAACATTTTAACAGCCGCATCATTACAGTCGGCAAAGCTGAACGCATCGTCAAAAATGAAGACGGCATCTCCAGATTTTTCAAAAAGGTCTCTATATTTTTTCTCTTTGATTTCTAGTTCCCGTTTTGCAGCGCGCAGGCGGCTCTCAGATTTTTCGGCCTGTAAGATGACAAAGATTGAAATCAGCAATATGATTACAAGAGCCGATATGCAAACAATAATCTGCTGCCGTACAAGGCCTGAAACTTCTTTCTGCACTCCTTCTAGGTAAAGCCCCGTCCCGATCTGCCAATTCCACGGCTTGAAAACTTTTATAAAAGTAAGCTCTTCAAGAGTTTTTGATATATCTGCGTTCGCAAACCAATCGCATTTTACAAAAGCTTCCTCCTTGCCTTTTGTCTCTCTGACTAATTTCTCCGCAATATCCCTGAGCACCGTGAGGTTTTTCTGATCCTTCAAGTCAAGATAAGGATGCATAATGACGGTTCCGCTGATGCTGTCATTAATCCAGAAATAGTTATCGTCTGCGGGGCCATAATGAAGATCTTTTATATATGCGAATGCCTGGGACTTGGCCTCCTGAGTTGTCATCTCGCCACGCTGGCTTAACAAGTAAAGTCTCTGAATAACTGAATATGCGATGTGAGTATTTTCCCGACATTGGGTCTTCTTCTGATCAATTATTGATTCTTTGAAGCGCGGAATGAGGAAGCCGAATATTATGGTCACGAAAATGAAAAAGGACGCAAAGACAGGAATAAAGAACCTGATAAATACATTTTGCCCGGTAGTCTTGAGCATTTATATCCCCCCGTTTGCAAAAACTGTCCCAATCCTATTGCACAATAGCAGTAGAACTGACGAAGTCAAGATGAATCCTTTTTTAGAAGAGATATTGACAATGGCGGAAAATTGGCTATACTAGAATAATATCGGTTTTATTTATAATAGTAATGTTTACCGGTAAAACAAAGAAGGAAGAGAAATGAAGAACCCGATAATAATGCATGTCAACTATTGTGAACAAGGCCAGACAATCGATGAAATGTGCCGCAAATCCGTATCATGGGGTTTTGACGGTATCGAATTCAGACGCAAGTCGGCGGCTCTCAAATACGACTGCCAGGAAAAATATCTCGACGATATCGCAAAGGCCAAGGAAAAATCCGGATTGAAATATGTACTTTTCGGCTCCCCCACGGCAGACATGGTACTCGCCGACTCCGAAGCGCGCAAAAAAGAAATCGAAGGCGCTATCGAGTTCTTCAGTTCGGCCCTGAAGCGTTTTCCTCTGACAGTCGTCAACGCCCTCGCCGGCGGACTCACCGATAAGTCTGTCCCCTACGGCGATTACCACAAAAACGGGTCCTTCATTGCAACGGAAAATCACTGGAAACAGGCGGTTGAAGGCTTCAAAATCCTCGGACAGTTCGCAGAAGAGCACGACTTCAAATTCGCGTTCGAGACCCACATGTGCTACCTTCACGATACCCCACAGGCGACCAAAAAACTCGTTGACATGATACAAAGTCCAGCGGTCGGCGTAAATCTCGACTACGGCAACGCAGTATATTTCCCGAAGGAACACATCCTTTCGCTTGCCGACACTATAAAGCTCCTCGGAAATTCCATGCACTACCTCCACCTGAAAAACTCTCTCGCTACTCCCGGCACCGACAATAAGCGCTTGCCGACCGCTCTTTCCGAGGGCGAAATAAACCACAGGGAATATATCGAACTCGTCAAAGAGTCCGGTTTCGAGGGCCCAATATGCATCGAAGCCCCCAGGCCCGGAGACCGCGAATGGTTTGCCGTTTCGGATTTGAACTACATAAAATCAGTCATTGCATCTATCTAAAGGGAAAAAAGCCATGAAGAAAAAAGCCAGAATAAAAGTCGGCATAGCAGGACTCGGAAGAAGCGGATGGGACATCCACAGGAAACTCATAGAACCACTGACAGATAAATACGAAATAGCGGCGGTCTTCGACAAGTCGCCCGAAAGGCTCAAAGAGGCCGCCGATAAGTTTAATTGCAAGACTTACAAGACTTTCGGAAAACTTATCGCGGATAAGGACATCGAACTGGTCATCATCGCGATGCCCAACAAACTGCATTCAAAACTCAGCATTGAGGCCATGAACGCGGGCAAGGATGTCGTCTGCGAAAAACCAATGGCAATGTCACTCTCCGCAGCGAAAGAGATGGTTGCATGCTCGAAGAAAACCAAAAGGCTTCTCGCCGTCTTCCAGAACGCTAGGTATAAACCAGACTTCGTCAAGGTGAAAGAAGTCATTGATTCAGGAAAACTGGGGCGCATAGTCCAGATAAAGGCTAACTACCATTCATTCGCAAGGCGCTGGGACTGGCAGACGCTCAAAAAATGCGGCGGCGGTACCCTCAACAATACGGGACCACATCCAATCGATCAGGCCCTCACCTTCTTCAATGGAAAAGAACCACAGGTTTTCTGTCTCCGCGACAAAGCTCTCACGCTGGGAGACGCGGACGATCACGTAAAGGTGATTCTTTATGCAAAAGGCTTTCCATCCGTCGAAGTCGAGATTACTGCCGCAAGCGCGTTCCCGCAGAACAACTGGGTCGTAATGGGGACACGCGGCGGACTTTCGGGAAGCTTCAGCGAACTTAAGTGGAAATACTTCAAGCCGAACAGCCTTCCCAAAAGGAAAGTAGAAGAAGGCCCCGCGCCGGACAGAGGATATAGCAGCGAAACAATTCCATTCATCGAAGAATCGTGGAAAGTCGAGAACGACAAAACCCCCGGACAGACCGGGTTCTATATTGACCTCTTCGAAACTTTAAGAAACAAAAAGCCGTTGTATATTACGCCGGAAAGCGTATGCATCCAGATGAAAGTCTTGGATAAATGCAGAAAACTCGCGCCCGTTTAATAAACAAAGGAACCCATGGCTTCTCCAAAGTATCTCAAGATACGAGACTCCATACTTAACGACATAAGGAAAGGTCTTCTCAAGCAGGGAGATATCCTCCCGAGAAGAGAAGACCTTATACAAAAATATTCCGTGACGCGCACTACCATGGACAAAGCGCTGGGAGAACTAATATCTTCCGGCATTCTCAAGACCGTGCGGCGACTCGGGACATTTGTGGCGCAGAGCGCCCCTCCGCTCAAGACTGCCGTCATCTGCCGGCTTGATGATACGTACGTCGAACGCGGCGGCGTTATCGCTGAGTCATGCCAGCAGCGGCTCTTTAAAATACTGATAAGCCATGCAGACGAATTAAACGTCAAGTTCATCGACTTCTCGACTGCCATGAAAAGCCCCGGGCAGCTTGACCAATATGACCTTATCGCCGCCATTCAGCCGCCGGAACCCATTATCGAAAAACTCCATAATTTTCCCGATAAGACAATAATGGTCAACAGGTACTTCGACAATATTTCATTCGTAGCGACAAACCACCATCAGGCAATGTTCGAGGCAACCTCCCGTCTGCTTTCCGCCGCTCCTTCATCGGCACAAGTCTTCTATATCGACTGGGAGCTGGAGTCCTTCGTATCGCGAGAGAGGCGCGAAGGCTTCATCGAAGCGTGCTCACAGCACAAACTTTTTTACAGGATATGCAAACTCCGTCCATCAGAAAATGAGTTCAACTTCAATGTTCTCAACTCTCTGCGGCTCAATAAGTCAGTCCCGGTACTGATGACCGCAACGTCATGTTTGGCCACCGGCGCAGTTTTGAGATTCCAGAGGGAAAAACGTCTCGAATTCGGAAAGAACTTCTTCTACGCCGACTTCGAAAACATCGACTCGCTCGAAAGAACCGGACAACTCATCCCAACGATTGTCCAAGACTACAATATGATGGGCATGGAGCTCATAAACGCAATCCGTGCAAAAAACGACTCTTCGGCCCCGGTACAGGTCTTCATCCCTCACAAATTGCTGAATTTCAATTTTTAAGTCTCCAATTGATTTTAAAAGCTCCCCAAATGTGCTAAAATATACTGGAGGACATATTTTAGATGGCCCAATATGTATTTAACTGCCCGCACTGCAAATCGGGAATAGAATCGGACGACAGCTATGCCGGCGGAACGGCGGGATGCCCCATATGCGGAAAAAGCATCCTTGTCCCTATGCCGGGCATCCAACCAGATAGGGTGATTGGAAATTTCCGGATAATACGCAAGCTCGGCTCGGGCGGAATGGGTGAGGTATGGCTCGCGGAACAGCTGGCAATGGAGCGGAAGGTCGCACTCAAGATACTATCCCCCTCTCTCGTGAACGATCAGGACTTCGTGAACAGATTCATGTCCGAAGTCAAAATGACAGCAAAACTCCACCACCATAATATGATTACCGCATTCGATGCAGGAAATGATCAGGGAATATACTACCTGGCTATGTCTTATGTGGACGGCATCGAGCTCGGCGACCGAGTAAAGATAGACAAAAAAATACCTGAAAAAGAAGCACTCCATATAATAAAAAGTATCGCCGATGCTCTTAACTACGCTTGGAAAAAATTCAAAATACTGCACCGCGACATCAAACCCGCAAATATAATGATAGACAGCGATGGACAGCCGAAGCTCATGGACATGGGAATATCAAAAAGTCTCTCCGAAGAAAGAGGACTCACCATGACAGGCGCAATCGTAGGCACCCCTCACTACATGAGCCCCGAACAGGCTCGCGCCGAAGAACTCGACTGTCGGTCCGACATATATTCGCTCGGCGCCACATTCTACCATATAGTGACAGGAGATGTCCCTTACGATGCCAGTACTGCAATGGGCATAATAACAAGGCATATAGCAGATCCGCTCCCGCCGCCAGAACTTAAGAATCCCGAGATTTCCGGTCCCTGCTCCGCACTTATCCACATAATGCTTGCCAAAAAACGTGAAGAAAGACAGGAAGATTGGGACAAAGTAATAGAAGACATCAAATTGGTCCTCCATGGTAAAATGCCTGCGACTCCTCTCCCATCATCCGCGGCAACAGAGATAACAACAACAAGCCAGGCCTTCAAGCAGATAAAATGCATACCAACTGAAAAACCGCTTACGCCTGTCCATTTATCGTCCCTGCCGAGTTCCATTTTTTCAGCCCGCGACCAAGAAGTAAAAAAAACTGGAATGCTTTCTTTTAAAAATATTTTTGTTCTCACGATATTTCTTGTTTTTGCGGGACTAACTGCCGCTATCTCATTCATTATCGTGCGAAACAGGCCGCCACCCTACCAGGAAACAGCATACAAAGCCCCCGAAATAATAAGTCAAAGGCTGGACAACATCGAGAATTCCGGCAGTAAGGAGACGGAGTCCTTTATAAAAAAGGTTCGACGCGACTCAGAAAAGGCATCTAAATTGCTTGACAGCATGGACTTCAGTGTAGAAGACTCCGCTGAAAGCCGCAAAGAAAAAGAGCGCAAGGGCCTTGAGCAATGGGAACTTTCAGTCAGTTTTGCTGATAAAAATCCGCTTCAAACAGAACTGGCCTCCGCCAATTTCGAAAGAATAATGAAAAAATATCCACAGACAAAGTACGCGGTCATGGCGGCCGACAAAATAAAGGAAATAAGAAACAAAGCCGACAATTTGAAAAAAGAGAAGATTAACGCGGTCATGGATTCTCTCAACTCAGCATCCGCCGACCTTGTAAAGTCGGGAGAGTTCCAGAAGGCCGTAGCAGTATATCTTGAATATAAAGGAAACTTGAGCGAAGAAACTCAGCCCCTGCGAAAGGAAGCCGCACAGGGTATTACAGACAAAGCCGCACTCCTTCGGGAAGAGAAGGAAAAGCAAAAAGCGGCCGATGAAATAAAAAGGAACGAGTTTTTTGACACATATCTGGATTACATGCTCAAAGGCGATTATAAAGCAGCCGCCGAACATAGCCGGATCTCGGAAGAAGACAGTCGCTTCCCTGAGTTGAGGAAATATGCTGAAGAACTCCTGGAAGCCGACAGAATTATAATTAACTCGCTGGCAAATGACAGCGGCAAATATATCGCCATAGAAAAACCCGAGGGGCGAAAAATGGTGAAGTTCAAGAAATTGAAGGGCTCATCTGTGTATTATGAAATAAAAATAGGTAAAGGACTGGCTCAGGAAAAAATACCTGTCAGAAACTTGGCTTTTAGCGAAAAAGCCAGAAGGCTTTCCGGAAAGATACAAATGGGAGCCTCGGCCCTCTACAGCATGGGATACATTGCCAGAAGCGGCAAACCTGAACATATCCTCAAGTACACAGACCCCCTTTCGGAGCCTCTGAAAGCCGCAGCGGGAAGAAGGATAAAGGCTGCGAATACGGAAAAAGCTGAGGCCGAAGCCGAACTCGAATTCACCAGAATGCTGAAAAAGGCAGGCTTCAAGGCACGCAGCGTCAACCTTCGCGAAATAAATTCCTTTCTTGCGGAAGTGCCGTACACGGAAGAAAAACAGAACGAGCTAAAAAAATTACTTTCGGATTATTCCATAAAATTCGGTGAATCCCTTTTCTATGGCAATTCAAAAGATATGATAGAGGCATTCGCGTTGCCCGATCCTGAAATAAAAAAAGCTATCAATGGCAAACTTCTCTATTTTAACAAGTCCACATGCGAGATAAGCGTGTTATACGAGTTTGACAACGATTCAGAACTCAAAGATTGGCAAAGCATGGAGCCGTTCAGGAGGAGAAACAGACCTTTTATCTCCGAGGGCTATCTTGTGGCTGGAGGCTCGGGACCGACTGCAATTGCCTGCAAAATCCCGTTCAAGAGCCTCGAGGCATCCTTTGATGGAATACTCGGCGGAGACTTCAACGAATTGCTTTACGGTAAAGCTGACTGCCTTATCTTTGTGGTTGCCGGAATGGGAGGCCATAACGATGGTTATGGCACAGTAATGTTTCCTTTTAAACCAAGGGAAGGACAATTTTTCAGAATCGGCCCGTCTAGCCTGAAACAGGGCGATAAGTTATCTGGCACACTGACATGGAAGTCAGGCAGCGCTTACTTCTCATGCAACGGAAAGAAATGGAAAGATTTGTCATACAGACAAGAAACTGTCAAATTCGGAATAATGGCTTTTAGAAACGAAAATAAATATAACTCGATATTGATAAAGGGCATTGCTGACAAGGAGTGGTGCGAAAAAGCCACGTCCTCTTCCGAGACGGAACAAGAAGGAACCGAACCGATTGATGAAATGGACGAGACAGCCGATGACATCTGGAGAGAGAATTAAGATTTGCAAAAAGGACATACACACTTATCTTTAAACAACTACCACAAGAGGTGAGAATTGAGCGCTAAAACAGAACTTCTCAGGAAGATAGAGCAAATAGATTCGTTGCCCACACTTCCTGCCGTCGTGACGAAACTCAGCAAGGCCCTTGAAGACACGAACGTAAACGCAGAAGACATCGGGAAAATTATCTACGATGACCCGGCCATGACGGCGAAGATACTGAAGGTTGTCAACTCCTCTCTTTACGGACTTTCCCAGCCGGTCGCCTCCATATCGCAGGCGGCAGCCCTCCTCGGCTTCAAGTCGGTAAAAAACATAGCACTCACCGCATCCGTATTTTCCACCTTTGACATGGATGCGCAGAGCCGTTTCAACCGCAAAGAATTCTGGAAACATTCCATCATAGTCGGCATCGCGATGAACGTTCTTTACGACTACGTAAAGCACAATATAAAAAGCGTTTATACGAGTGATGTATTGCATCTGGCAGGTCTCGTACACGGCATAGGCATAATAGTCTTTGAACAATTTTTCCATGTTAAATTCACGTTCTCAATGATTCTCTCGGCAAAGGAAAATATCCAGCTCAGTGCGGCCGAACGCAACACAATGGGCGCCGATCATTGCGAAATAGGTGCATGGCTCGGGGCAAAATGGAAACTGCCGGTCGACGTTGTTGAGGCGATACGCTGGCACGAGACGCCCGAAAATGCGCCGGAACAGTTTGCGGACATAGTGAATCTCTGCCATACGGCAAAATACATATGCACCTTGAAAAAGCTCGGAGATTACGGGGACACCGTCACATCGTTCAAGTCCGATGTGTGGAAAGCGCTCGGACTTACGATGCAGGAAATAGGCGATATCATTGATGAGATACTCAAACGTGCAGGAGAATCAGAGACCTTCATTGCGATTGCAAAATAATTACGCAGGCATCCCGCAAGAATCTGAGGATTTGACAAAAAGCCGGATGTATTGACGAGAAAGCATAAGATTCAAGCCCGCAGCTTTGACTCGACAAACCATCTTCGTGGTAAAAATGGTTTTGCCTTTCCCCGTGTTGGCCGCGGAGCGAAAGCAACACTAGCTTTGTGCAGACATCGCTTGGTGGAAGGGAAGTTTTTCGAGTTTGAAATGTTCGTGGAGGCCTTCTTCGTAGAAGACTTTCATGAGGAAAAGCCCTTGAGGCGGGGCGGTCGCAGGGGCTTCGCCCCGGTCGAGTGATTCGAGGATTCTTTTCACGTCAGGCGGAGACATTCTGTTTTCGCCGACTTCTTTCATCGCGCCGACGATGCACCTGACCATTTTATAAAGAAAACCGTTGCCGATAAGCGTTATGCAAAGGTATTCATCGACGAACTCAGCGTCTGCGGAATAAATTGTCCTCACGGTGTTATCAATCTCCGACCCCCTCACGCTAAAAGCAGAGAAATCATGAGTCCCGACAATATGATTGAGCGCTTCTTTTATCGCATCGATATTGCGGCATTCGCGCCTACGCCATGTCCATTTACAATCAAAAGGCGAGGCATCCCCCGTATTTATCACATATGTATAGGCCTTGGAGATTGCGGAAAATCTCGCGTGAAAGGAGGATTCGGCATAAGTAAGAGACTTTATCCTTATATCGTAAGGCAGGAGGCTGTTCAAGGCGTCCTTTATTTTTGACGGCGGAAGATTTTCATTATCAGGAGCATCGAAAGAAACGGTGAATCCAAGAGCGTGAACACCGCTGTCGGTACGGCTGCTTCCGGTAGTTTTTATCTTCATCCCGGCAAAGAGCAGGGAAATTTTTTCCTCAAGGACGTCCTGAACGGCGCGGGAATTAATCTGCGACTGCCAGCCGGAGTAGGCCGTACCGTCAAAACAGAGTTCCATTCTGAATCTGGCCGATTTAATGCACGCACTATCTCCGGTTGTATCCATAGTCAGGCTTTCTTGTAAAGGTAGAAAGATACAATATAGCGGTTTTGATTTTTTTAAAGCCAGGATTAAAAGGACTTAAAAAGCTTTATGGTATATTTTATGCGTGTAATTTCTCAAAATATAAAAAACATGGAGATAAACTATGAGTATCGAAGCTCTTTCGCCAGTAGCAGCAGCGGGTGGAACCAATCAACTACATATCACCGAAGCGGATATAAACATAAAGTGCATTGAGCAGATAATCGCGTCGAAGGATTTTGACAAGGATGGTTTGCTCACCGTCAGCGAAGCCAGCCTTCCCAAAGACCTCTTTGAGGCAATGGACAAGGACAGCGACAATAAAATTTCCAGCTCCGAGCTTATGGAAGGGTTGACGCGATACCAGGAAAACACTAAGACTTTCGAAGAACTGCTTAATTCCACTGGGGCTGGGGAATTTGCTCCGGGCAAGACGAGACACGGACACGGCGGCGGACACGGCGGCGGACACGGCGGCGA
>Ga0154591_1059_pt2 | contig 21208 bp, 17 predicted proteins | sample RifGroF2_FD_116020 | JGI IMG/M metagenome (GOLD analysis project Ga0154591, IMG submission 116020) | Lentisphaerae bacterium GWF2_45_14
CTTACCAATCGGAAGGATGCCGTCCTTCACCAAATTTTTTTTGATGTTTACTATTACCGCGTCCTCGCCGAGTTCCTTTACTATGGCCTCGCGTATTTTCTCCAGAGTCGAACCAGTATATTTTTTTACTTTCATGCAGCAGCAAGCCTCTCATTTTTCACGCTTACGGACGCCAGTACTTTCAGTGGGATGTCATCTGAGACCTCCGCGTAAGAAAGCACGGGCAGATCATGGATCTTCCTCTGTACCATTCTGCTCACATGCAGCCTGATAAGAGGCGATACCAAAAGTACTATATCATAATCAATCTGACTTGACAGCTTTTCATATACGTTTTTTATTTTTTCGGTTATTTCGAAAGCTTTTTCCGGCTGAAGGCTCAGTATTCCCCCGCCACTTCCGTTTGACACGGACTTCTGTATCTCGTCTTCGAGCATCGGATCGAGTGTCATGGAATAAAGTGTGTGGTCATCGCCTAGGTGCCTTGAAACTATGTGTCCTTTAAGAGACTGGCGTGCGAATTCACAGAGAAGTACCGGGTCACGTGTCTGACTGGAAAAGTCGCTCAATGTCTCAAGAATTGCCGGCATGTCATGGATTGGTACTTTTTCGTCAAGAAGGTGCTGAAGCACCCTGTGTACCACACCTATGCTCAACTGGCCCGGAACAAGCTCTGAAACCACTGCCGTGCTTGACTCCCTTACTTGTTCGAGCATATTGCTCACATCCTGACGCGAAAGCAGTTCAGCCGCATAATCTTTCACTACTTTGGTCACGTGGGTTGTTATGACGCTGGACGCGTCTACCACTGTGTAACCCATTCTCTCCGCAGCGTCCACTCTTCCGGAATTTATCCATACCGCGTTGAACCCGAACGCCGGGTCGAAAGTTTTTACCCCTTCTATCTGGCCTGTCACGTCGCCCGGATTTATCGCGAGATGCGAGCCCATGTGTATAGCCCCTCTCGTTCTTTCGAGTCCTCTTACGAGTATTCTGTACTCGTTATTTCCAAGTTCTATATTGTCCTGTATTGAGATCGGCGGGATAAGGAAGCCCATTTCCTCTTTTATCTGACGCCTGATGAGACTTATTCTGTCAACAAGGTCGCCCTCCTGATCCGGGTCAACCAAAGGTACCAGGCTGAAGCCTATTTCAAGCGTCATAGGACTTATCTTCGGAAGCTGCTTGTCCTCTTCCTTACGTTTTTCTTTTTCGGACATTTCACCGCCCGGAAGCAGTCCGCCTTTACCATCGGAAAGTTGTCCTCCCGCAAGCGCAAGCGCAAGCTCCTCCGTTTCGGCTTTATTATGCTTGTAAACAAACATGCCTGCCATAAAACATGCCACAGACAACATTGCAAACGGAACGAATGGGAAGCCGGGTAGTATCGCCAGTACCATAAGCATTATTGACGAAAGAAAAAGCGGCTCATGTCTTCTCAGGAACTGCGCAAATAGATGTGCTCCCGTTCCGCCTTCTTCGTTCGAGGTTTTTGCCACGAGCATACCAGCCGAAACCGATATAAGCAGCGCAGGAATCTGTGAAACGAGTCCGTCGCCTATGGTAAGTACTGTATATGTCTGAAGCGCCTCGACCACATCCATCTTCATCTGGAAAACACCTATGGCAATGCCGCCCAGCACATTTATCACGGTAATTATTATACCTGCGACCGCGTCCCCTGTTACGAATTTGCTCGCACCGTCCATCGCTCCATAAAATTCCGCCTCATCATTGATCTCTTTTCTTCTCCTCTTGGCTTCAACGTCGTCGATTATCCCGGCATTCAGATCTGAGTCAATACTCATCTGCTTACCCGGCATGGCGTCGAGGGTAAACCTTGCCGCGACTTCCGCTATACGGGTTGAACCCTTCACGATAACTACAAAGTTGATAACTACCAAGATGAGAAAAACGACAGCCCCAATAATATAGTTGTTTCCTACGACAAATTTGCCAAAGGCGTCAATAACGCTTCCGGCGTTCGCATCCATGAGAATCAACTTTGTAGAAGCCACGTTAAGTGCCAGGCGGAACATCGTAAATGTCAGCAATATCGTTGGAAAAGCCGATATCTCAAGCGCCTTTTTAAGATAGAAAACTATCAGCATCAGCATCAGACTGAGTGAAATATTGACTACAAGAAACATCGAAAGCAGTGATGTCGGCAGCGGAAAGAGCAGTATAAAGAGTACTGCGCCTACAAAAAACGCAAATAGCACGTCCGCATTAAATATTTTTCCCTTAAGCATTGCCATGTTTAACTCCTTTTTTCAAGGCCCGATTTGGGCGTCATGTAGAACTTTACGCAGGATTCGGGCCTATTTTTAGATAAACTTTTTCGAACCGGTTTTCTGCAGTTTCGCCAGTATCGCCGCCACCGCTCCGAAAAATTCGGGAGGTATAAAGCCGCCAACCGGCGTGTTTCGGTATAGACTCCTCGCCAGAGGCGGTGCCTCAATTACCGGTATTCCGTTCGCCTTCGCGAGAAACTTAATCCTCTCAGCAGTCTTTCGCAGCCCCTTGGCTACAACCTTCGGAGCATAGGTCCCAAACTCATATTTCAGGGCTACCGCTACATGAGTGGGATTGGTTATTATCACATCAGCCCTCGGAACCGCTTTCATCATACTCGCCCTCAAAAGCTGACGCATCTTCGACCTTATTTTTGCCTTGATCCGCGGGTCGCCATCCTGATTCTTTCTTTCATCTTTTACTTCCTGCTTTGTCATCATCAGATCATCAAAATATTTTTTTCTCTTGACTATGTAGTCAATCACTACAATCACTACAAAGACAATTAATATCTTCAATATCATCGCGAAACATCTTTTTCCCATCCAAATCCCGGCAGGCAGCACAGGAATGAGTGGGAGCTTGAGATAATCGTCAAAATCACCTTTTATCGAATAATAAACAAAGCCGCCGACAAGCAACACTTTTGATGCCGTTATCCCAAGCTTTATCGCATTTTGCTTATTTGGAAGAAGGGACATTATCCCCGACTTAGGGTTCAACCCGCTAAACTTCCATTTTATGGCCTTCGTTGAAAAATACTTGCCGACCTGTGCCCTCATCACCAGCAGGGCCAGAAGGGAAATCGCAAGGCAAAACGGACCCGCTGACTTCGTTAGCAGCCAGCCGAACTTAAATAACCAGTTAATGACCTCTTCCTCTTTCCAGGTAGCCCTGCAGTCTGTCTCGGTAATTGCCAGGAAAAATTCAGAAAAGGCGCTTGAGATCGTGGGAACCGAAAGGAAAAGCATAATCGTACCGCCAAGCAATATAACAAAGGACGACAAATCGCGCGATGTCATGACGTTTCCGTCCTGCCTCGCCTCATTTAACTTTTTGCCTGTCGCATGTTCTGTTCTACTGGGGTCTTTGTTTGCCATAGACATCCCGCCTTTCTAAGGGACTTTATCAATATATCGCAGGAAATATACCTATCAACCAATTAAGGACCGGACATGTGCATATCATTTTAGCTCTTCGCTTTTACCGGCCACAAGATATGCATGTCAATATTCAATGTCAGAGGGGAAAAGGGTTTCGACGTCGGGGTAAACAAATACGACCTGCTCGTCTTTTTTTACTTCGCGGTTTTCCATATTGATAAAAGGCAGTAGGGAAAAAACGGATAAATCCACCGCAAGATGCCCGATTACCGCATTTATTATTCCGTATGGAATAACAAATACACATATCATAAACGCTATCGCGCTCGTCGCCGCGCACGCCGCCCTGCTCTTGTAACCGATATGAGCAAAACCAAACAATAGAGAAGCGCCTAAAGCCGTGAGCGGGTTTATCCCCATATAAAGAAGCGGAAGAAAAAACAGCCCATCCTCGCCGGGAATAAGAAACAGCTGCCAGGGTTCCTTTTTTATCAGACGGATTATTTGCGAAAGGCTTCTGGCTGCTTCAATATCTTCCTCAGATGCCTTTTCCCTATACTTATCTCCGCCAATCCGGAGCATGACCGCATGAAAAACAAGCCATAGAAGAGAAAACCCTCCGGCAAACGCCATGTAAAGAATTATATACCGCGGGTTTACCTTTTCAAAGTCTTGAACATTAAACGAAAAATGCAGTACCAGGAGTGCGATTCCTGTAAATTTTGAAATAGTTATCAGTCTTTGTAGGAACACACCCTTCATTCGGCAGACTCCGATGCCATTCTCTCATCTTCGGGCCGCTCTGCCCCTTCGTTTCTCGACCAGTAACCGGCAAGAGTTATCCCCGAAATATTGTGCCACAGGCTGAATATCGCCCCCGGCAGTGCGCTCTGTACGGAAAAGAATTTCGCCGCAAGTGTGGCTGCAAGCCCCGAGTTCTGCATCCCCACTTCTATTGCTATAGTCCTCGAGTCTTTGATGGAACAGCCGGAAAGCCTCGCCGCCGCATAACCCAGCGAGAGCCCCGAAATATTGTGAAGTATAGCCGCGCATATTACTATAACCGGAAAACTTTCAAGCATTTTGCAGTTAAGCGCCGCCACAACAGCAATTACAACTACTATCATTAGTATCGAAAAGGATGGCATGTAAGGGCAAAGTTTCTTTGCTGAAAAGGGACTGAAATGCCGGATAAGAATTCCGGACGCGACAGGCAGCATTACAATCAGGCACATGTTTATCAGCATTCCCCAGAATGGGACCGGCACGCTCTTTCCTATATAAAACTCGACAATAAGAGGCGTCATCAAAGGGGCCGCCAGTGTAGAAACCAGCGTCATACTCACCGAAAGCGGTAAATTCCCTCTTGCTATGTATGTGACAACATTTGACGCCGTTCCGCCCGGACAGGCCCCCAAAAGCATCATGCCTATGAGCGCGGCTTCGTCGAGCATGAATATCCGGCTTACCAGATATCCAAGAAACGGCATTATCAGATACTGCGCCGCAATGCCGATAAAAAGAGCTTTGCCGTGTTTGAATACATTCGAAAAGTCGCTGAGTTCCAGCGTGAGTCCCATCCCGAGCATGATAAGCCCTAGCATAACTGGAAGAAAAGCTTTTGCCCACGTAAAAGCATGCGGAAACACCATTGCGGTGGCGGTCATCGCCACCGCGATGACAATAAAATTTTTTTCTATGAAATTTCTCATTCTTTTATCTCGGACTCCGTTCCCTCTAATATTAAACGCCAAAAGAAGCAAATCCAAATTTTAAAAGATATTTAAGATGTTATATTACCGGGTTCAGATTTCAGAAGGTCAGTTAATGAGAAATATACAATTCCCGGAACACGAAACATTAGCCGCAAAGAATTTCCACGAAGGAAAAAGTCTTCTCGTCTACGCCGTAGGTCTTATTATTACGGTGGCTGTAATGGTCCTTTTCGGATTGACCATGCTCTACTCCACTTCATTCGGAACGGCGGGATCCGCGTTTTTCATGAAACAGTTTATGTGGGCATGCGTCGGGCTTGCCGGAGCCACCGCAATATTTCTTATAGGATACCAACGCCTTTCTGACTATAGTGTACCCTTTGCTTGTTTTGTCATGTTCCTGCTGGTCATCGCCGACTTCTTTTTCCCCGCCGTGAAGGGCGCCCACCGCTGGATAAAAATACCGGGACTGGGAAATATTCAACCATCTGAGTTCGCCAAGGTCGCCATGATCCTTTTTATTGCCAGAAGCTGTTCTGACAGAATGCGTTATATAAATGATATTTTCAAGGGCCTTTTCCCCGTCTTTATTATCATTGCTCCGATTATGGGGCTTGTCCTTCTCGGCAAAGACCTGGGAACAACGACCCTTCTTGCGGCCGTTGCGGTCCTCATGCTTTTCGTCTCCGGTCTCAAGCTTAGATGGCTTATTCCTCCATTTTTAATCGTTCCGCCGACAATCCTTTTTTATCTTAAAAACTTTGACCCTGAGCGATGGTCGCGTCTTACTACCTACACAAACCCGGAAATATGTCAGAAAACTGACGGCTATCAGCTCTGGAATTCTCTTCTCGCGCTCGGCTCCGGCCATTGGGGCGGGCTTGGCTTCATGGAAAGCCGGATGAAAGCCAAATATTTACCAGAAGCTCATACTGATTTCATTCTTTCAATCGTTGGCGAAGAGCTTGGCTACGCCGGGCTTCTCCTCATTATCGCAGGCTATCTTTCATTTATGTATTTCGCATTGAAAATAAGCATCTCCAGCCAGAATAAGCAGGGAATGCTGCTCGGCTTCGGCGCCACAGCCGTAATAATAATACAGGCATCCATTAATATCGGTGTCATCTCTGGAGCCTTTCCGACAAAGGGCATGCCTGCCCCTTTCATAAGCTACGGAGGAAGCAATCTTGTTATGGCGTTCATGTGTGCCGGGCTTCTTGTGAGCATTGCTATTGATTCAGCCTATCCCGGCTTCAATAAAGAGGTCATTGTCGATATTAAGAAGAAGTTTTCTTCGATATTCTGATGCTGACTTTTTTTGCCCTGAAGTTTTTCGGCGAGACCCCCGTGAACTTCTTGAACTGGCTGGAAAATTCATAGGCCGAAAGATAACCCAGAGCCAATGCGATTTCGCCTATATTCTTTCCAGAGTCCATCAGCATCTGGCATGCCGTGTCGATTCTTCTTCTTACCCGGTAACGTCCTGGCGATATTCCCATTTGCCGTGTGAAAATTTTTCTAAAACTCTCATAGCCCCAGTGCTCTTCCGCACAAACCTCTTCGACCTTTATACGCTTGTCAAGGTTTTGGCCCAGAACACGGCAGGCCTTTTCCACAATCAGCGAGTCTTCTTTTTCTTTTCCAAGGCATGTGTATCTGTTGAATATACTCAAGGAAAGTTCCGCCGCCGAACATACTATCAAGGGTAAAGTTTCCTCGCTCGCCGCCTCAAGACGCTCTGTCAGTTCTTCTATCGACCGCACAAGCCCCATGTCCAGCCCGATATTGCCCGACACATATTCCGGCCTTATTATCCTCGCAAGAGAGAACGCGCTGAAAAGTTCCTTTCCAAAATCGATGAAGCATTCCCTCCAGCATTTTTCCGAGTTTATGTAATTTGAATGCGGCACATCGGGAAAGCGCTGAAAAAAATATCCGGGACGCAGAATGAAACGATTCCCCTGACGGTCTACATATTCGCCCTCCCCCTCTATCACATAAACGATTGAATAGCAGTGCGTCGAACTGTTGACAAAGTCTTCTTTTCTGCCCGTCTTGTCGATAAATCCCGCCCCTATTCTTTCCTGCGAGCCCGTCCCGCCGAGCGAACGGTATACCGATCTTGGACTGAAATTCCATACGCCTTTTTTCATCTTTTACCATTTAACATATTATTTTTACCATAAAAGCTATTCTAATATAGAAAGTATCGACTATAATATCAAATAAGCAATACCAATTAACTGAGGTTATAAAATTATGAATCTCTGGGAAAATCCTGAAGTCACAAATATCGGAAGAATCACGCCTAGAACGTCTCTCGCATCATTCTCTTCAACCACCGAATCTCTGATGTGTCACAGGAGACATAGTCCCTTTTTCAAATCATTGAACGGCTCGTGGAAGTTCAAATATACCGGAAGCCCGCAAGAGGCAGCCGAAGAAAATTTCCATGAAAAAAATTACGATGTGTCAAAATGGGACAACCTGGAAGTCCCTTCATGCTGGCAGATGAAGGGCTACGGCAAACCCCATTACACCAATGTAATGTACCCTTTTCCCGTCAACCCGCCTTTTATTCCTACAGAGAATCCGACCGGATGCTATGTTAGAAATTTCAGTGTTCTTCCCGAAATGTTGAAAGATCGCAAGGTATACCTACGCTTCGAAGGCGTAGAGTCCGCGTTCTTCGTATGGATCAATGGTGTTCAGGCCGGTTTCAGCAAAGGCAGCCGCCTGCCCGCCGAGTTTGACGTTACGAAGCTTCTCAGAAGCGGCGAAAACAGCATGGCCGCTCAGGTTATGCAGTGGTCCGACGCAACATACCTCGAAGACCAGGATTACTGGTGGCTCAACGGAATTTTCAGAGACCTTTATCTTCTCTCCGTGCCAGAAACTGAACTCTACGATGTATTCGTAAAAACCGAATTGGATTCAAAATACAAAGACTCCGTCCTCGAAATAGAATCCATTGTTAAAAACCATTCCAAGGTGGTGAAAAAAGGCCGCATATGCTATAAACTTATCGATAAAAACGGCTCTGAAGTCATTGAGTCCAAGACTTCTTTCAATTGCCCTGCGGGAAAAGACGTTAAAGTAAAATCTTCCGCAAATGTCGTCAATCCCGAAAAATGGAATGCCGAAAATCCCGCCCTTTATACGCTTGCTATTACTGTCGAAGAAAATGGAAAAGCTGTTGATTACAAGGCTCTTAAAGTCGGATTCCGCAAGGTAGAGCTTAAGAACGGCAATATGCTTGTCAACGGTAAGGCCGTGATGATAAAAGGAGTCAACCGTCACGACTTCCATCCCGATTCAGGACGCGCGGTTCCATACAGGACTCTCCTTCAGGATGTGCTCGTAATGAAACAGCATAACATAAATGCAGTGAGAACATCACACTACACAAACTCGCCGGAGTTCTATGAACTCTGCGACGAATATGGTCTCTACATGATTGCCGAATGCGACCTCGAAAACCACGGATTGGGCTACGAAACTTCCGTAATAAACGACGACCCTAAATGGGAAAAGGCCTACCATGACCGCATCGAACAAATGGTCGAAGCCTATAAAAACCACCCATCAATCATAATATGGTCGCTCGGCAACGAATGCAAATTCGGCGAAAATATGAAGAAAAACGCGAAGTGGACAAAGAAACGTGACCCCAGCCGCATGCTCCATTTCGATCGCGATCTTGAATGTGAAGAAGCCCAGTTAGCTTCCCAGATGTATATGTCTCCCGAAGCGTGTGTCGAAGCCGCAGAAAAACACAAACATAAAATCCCCGTCATCCTCTGCGAATATGCCCACGCAATGGGCAATGGACCCGGAGTCTTTAAGGAATACTGGAATCTCTTCTACAGCCATGAGAACATGCAGGGCGGTTTCGTCTGGGAGTGGCTTGATCATGGCATAAGAATGAAAGATGCGAACGGCAAGGAATATTTCGCGTACGGGGGCGATTTTGGAGACGTGCCCAACGATGGTAATTTCGTCTGCGACGGACTCGTTTCGCCTGACAGGGAGCCGTCCCCCTCACTTCTTGAATATAAAAAGGTCATACAGCCAGTAAATATCCTGCCCATCAACATGAAAAAAGGCGAGATCAAAGTCATTAACCGTTATGATTTCATAGGGCTCTCTCATCTTATCCCTCTCTGGGAAATAAGCAGGAACGGTGTGGTTGTCGAATCAGGCCGTCTCGAAAGTCTTGATATTGCGGCTGGCATGGGAAAGGTACTGAAAATCCCGTTTAAATCAAAGATTCAGGCCGATGGCGAATATTTTATCAACATGAAGTTCATTCTCGCCGAACCGCGCTCCTGGGCGGAATCGGGACATGTCATCGCCTTCGAACAATTGAAGATCGCCGGTGAATTGAAGACAAAGTTCAGCTCCGCGAAGACAGCCGGAAAACTTAGTGTCTCCGAAAAGCTTAATTCCATAGAACTTACTGGCGAAAACTTCTCGTTCGTCTTCGATAAAATAAACGGACGCCTTGCGTCCTGGAAACTCTGCGGCGAAAACCTTATTACCGCAGGGCCCCGCTTCAATTTCTGGCGCGCCCCCATCGATAACGACCGTTGCTTCATCGCGGAGTGGAAGAAAGAGAATATGAATATTATGCAACATAAAACATATTCTTCGGAACTCGTTTCCCATTCTTCAGAAAAGGCCGTCATAAAGGTTAAGGCTCATGTCGCGCCTCCATCCTACACTCCCTGCGGAATAGAGTGTGAATATATTTACACATTCTTCAGTTCCGGCGAAGTCCTGCTTGAATGTTCGGGTGAGATTTCGGAAAATATGCCGCACCTTCCGCGAATCGGGCTCCAGATGCAAATACCTATCAATATGGAGTTTGTGGAATGGTTCGGTCACGGTCCCGGCGAATGCTATTCCGACAGTATCCAGGCTAATCCCGTCGGCTTATATTCGAATACTGTTGACGGTCTCTATACGCCATATCTCTATCCGCAGGAAAATGGAAACCGCGAAGCCGTAAGAAATGTTTCCTTCCGCGATCTCAAGGGAGCAGGGTTCAAAGTCGAAGGGCTGCCGCTCATCAACTTCAGCGCGCACTATTTCACGACAAAGGATATTGAAGAAGCAGGGCATACAAATGAACTGCCGAAACGCGATTTTATCACCGTCAGTCTTGACCATAAACAGTGCGGACTCGGCAGCGGTTCATGCGGCCCGGCAACATTCGACAACTACAAAATAACCGAGAAGAAATTCAACTTCAAGCTCGCTTTTTCGCCGCTTGTCAGCTGATGGCAAACTTTCTGTCAATAAGTACGTTCTGGCTTTTCAGAAGGTCTTGAAGCCGGGGTATATCAAGTTCGGCAAACGACTTTTTCCTTGCGGAACAAAGCATAGCCGAAGCTGCCCCGGCCGCCTCTCCGGTCACCGCACACGTCGGGATTACACGCATTGTGTCCCATCCCTCGCCTTTTGCTGAAATACAGCGTCCGGCAGTTATGAGATTCCCGGTTTTGACTGCAGCAAGCGCTCTCAGCGGAATATAAAAAACTGGTCCGTTTTTGCGCCAGTCGCCTGTCATTCCAACGCAATCGTCGAAGTAGTGCTTGTCATGCGATTCTTCCAGTTCTATTTTTCCCCGGAGCCTTCGTGTCATTCTCATTGCTGGAATTGACGTCATGAAGAGCGGATCAATCTTCGGATTTTCCTTCTTGAGGCTGATTAGTTCCTTTTTAAGCATCTTTCTTGTTTCAAGAACAAAATCCGTAACATCATCAGCATCGGTTCCGCTGAATGCGCGGCCTGATTCAGAACGGAAGCTTCCGTCGGCGTTATACCATTTCGTAAACGGCTTGAGTTGAACTTTCTTACCATCGAAATAGTAGAACCAGCCCGCACGCACGTTTGTATTAAGTGATACCGTTTTTTCTCCGGCGTGAAAACAGACATCCGCATCGCCCGATGCATCGACTACGGCGCCGCAGGCTATTACGCTGCGTCCGCCCTTATTTTCGACGATGAGTCCTTTTATCAACCCCTGATCCTTTATGACTGAGCAAAGTCTCGTATCATAATAGAGCTTGACTCCATTTTTGCATATGAATTCTTCAAGTTCAAGCATATATGACATTGGGTTGAAATCCACACGGTATCTCTTTTCTGAACGCTCCTTCTTGTCGCCGTTCCTCTTTTTCCAGCAGTCGGGAATCTCGTCGTAGCCGTCTTTTATCGAAAGCTTGAGCAACTCTTCGCCGAGGCCTTTTATTACCTGATTGCCCATTCCGTCACAGAGCGGAAGATAGATAATTACATTACCAAGTGTTGCAAGTCCGCCAAGGCCGTATTCTTTTTCGATAAGACAGGTTTTAGCTCCGTTTCTTGATGCCGCGGCCGCAGCCGCGACTCCCGCGATTCCGCCGCCGACAACGACAACGTCATAAGCCCCCGATACCGGGATTTTTTTCTCTTTTTCAACCATTGATTTCATCATATCTCCTATTCTTTCATATATACACAATATTGCCTATTTCGGATGCCGTTTTCGACACATCTCCCAAGGTCTCTTTACGTTTGGATTTTTCAAAGTTCTTAAGGTCGAAGGTTATCGCTGATGCAATCATTCCGGATTTGTCCCACACGGGCATTCCGACCTTAAATGTTGTCTCCGGCACGATGCCGGGAGTTTCCGCATATCCTTTTTTACGTGCCGACTCAAGGCCGTCTGCAAATTTCCCCATTGTTCCCCATGCCTGAAGTCCATGATATTCAAAAGGATTTTTCATGCGCAGCGCAACAAGTTTTTCATCCGGAGCGAAAGCCAGAAAAACCAGCCCCCCAACGGTCAAATACAGGGGCAGAGTCATAGTATCAGGATATACCGCGATACCGGGCCGACCAGGAGTATAGTGAAAGCGCACTATCACATCAGATGCTCCGAGTTCCGAATAAAAAATATGTGAATCAGGATACTTTAAGTGGAGTCGGCGAAGTATTTTTTCAGCTTTTTCGAGTCGTCCCGTCGATTTGCCTGCAAGTTCGCCTATCGTTTCTCCTATTATATATCTGCTTTCCGCAGTCTTCGCGAGAAGCCCTTCCTGGACAAGCGTTTCAGCCAAATTATAAACGGTGTTACGGCTCATTTCGCAGGCGCGGGAAAGTTCGCAAAGGCGTATTCCACTTTTACTTTCCGCGGCGAACCTCAGTATTTTTACCGCTTTTCCTATTGATTGAATCATTTTTGTTTCACATTATAGAACAATATGTTTTACATTGTAAACATATAATAACCGCACTCCCCCTTTTTGTCAAGTTTTTTTGATAAAGATAGTTTTGGGTATAGGGTAATTGTAAACGGGGGGAAATTTATGGACACTATTTACACGATTCCACTGAAGACCATTGACGGAAAAGAATGTGACTTGTCGCAGTATGCCGATAAAGTCATGCTCATTGTGAATACCGCAAGCAAATGCGGCTTCACCGGGCAGTACAAGGGCCTTGAGGAACTCTACAAAAAATATAAAGACAGAGGCTTTGTTGTCCTTGGCTTTCCTTGCAACCAGTTCAATCATCAGGAACCTGGCGCCGAAGAGGAGATAGGCAAATTCTGCGAACTTAACTACGGAGTTACTTTCCCAATGTTTTCAAAAATAGACGTAAACGGCGACAACGCCCACCCTCTGTACAAGGAATTGACACAGAGAGCTCCCGGAATACTGGGAACGGAGGCCGTAAAATGGAATTTTACTAAATTTCTTGTTGGCAAGGATTCCTCCGTCATCAAGAGATTTGCATCCGCCACCAGTCCCGCATCCATCGAAAAAGAAATAACAGCTATTCTGTAAACAAATTATTTTATCTTTGCCTGGTACCATTTGGGGATGCCGAGGTACCTTAGTTTTTCAACGGTTTTTTTACGGATGGAGAGTATTATTTCAGGACTTGCGGTCAATTCAGGATCGCGGTAGGAAAGCCCTGCCGTCGAAAGTGTCACAATATTTCTTTCCTTCGGGTCCATTGCCTTATCAATAAAGGACTCCTTGAGAGAGGCCACAGCACCTCCATTTTTCCTTCCGAAGGCCGGGGATTCGCCTGTATGAAACCCGGACCTTATGAGTGCTCCTTTCACCGGAAATGCGGCTGAATAGGTCGCGAGTACCGCATCTTCCTTCATAAGGCCTTTAAGCTTTCTTATGAAGTCATAAGTCCAAAGCTCGGGGTTTTTGTCGGGCGAAAAAGCATCGAGATATACCGCGTCAAATCTGCGCTGACATTTCCTGACACTGCTCCTGGCATCGTTAAAAATTACCTCGACCTCTGTTTTTTTTCCTTTCCAGATATTACCATTGAGAAGTGTTGAAAGTATTTCGGCATGAAGAGCGCTTATCTCCGGCAGCGAAAGCGCGGCCTCAAGGGTTTTAACGTCCTTTTCCAGGGAAAGTATTTTAAGATAACCAGTCCCCAGACTTTCCGAAAGTTCGACACTTTTGACAACGTTCCATCCGAGTCCAAAACCGATATCGAGAATCTCAACGGTTCTTCCTTCCTCGAGCTTTTCCTTTATCCTGCAAGGATTTATAAATTTAAACAATGACTCTGACTGCGCTCCGGCCCCTGAATGAAAATTCTGCTTGTAGACCGGGTGGTAGAGAGTGTATGAGCCGTCATCGGTCTTTACCGATGATATTTTGCTTCCCCCGTCGGTCACGCCCGAGAAAAAATTCTTGAAATAATCCAGAAACTGCCCTTTCTTCATCCACCATTTAGGGGCGATTATGTCCGCTTCGGGAGCGTCTGACTGAATCCTCATTATTATCCTTTTTTCGGGCGTCTCGCGCAGAAAATCCCTGAGCGCTGAGGCATATTCGTATTCATTGAGAACTTTGAACTTCTCCTTTTCATAGATTGACGCCAGCGGTGTCTTCCTTAAAACCAACAGATTATGAATTTTTACGCCGGAAAAAGGAAGTTCCGCTAACTTCCGCGCCGTATATATGAAATCTTCTTCCGTTTCGCCGGGCAGGCCAAGAATCACATGCGCCGCAGACTTTATATTCCTTGAATTCAGTTTTGCGACAGCATCCTCGACGGCGGAAAAATTGTGCCCGCGGTTTATCCTCTCAAGTGTTTTGTCGTTTGCTGACTGTACGCCAAGCTCGACCCACAACTCATATTTTTCGTTCAGCTCTTCGAGATAGTCAAGCACTTCATCAGACAGGCAGTCCGGCCTTGTCGCCGTGATAAGTACGGAAAATTCCTCGCAGGAAAGCGCCTCCGAATATAGTGAACGAATTGATGAAATATCCCCAAAGGTATTTGTAAATGACTGAAAATAAATTATATACGGGCTTTGAGTGTTGTAACGGTTCTTAACATATTTCACACCGCTATTTATCTGCTCTTTTATGTTGAGATTGTTCTTAAGATGCCGTGCCCGTGCGCCGTCCTCCGGACAAAACACACAGCCACTCCCCGATTTTTTCATCCTGTGCGGGCAGGAAAAGGGAAGATCGACCGGAACCCTGTAAAGGGGTCGGCCATACTTTTCATTAAGGTAATCACTGAAAAAATAAAGTTCTTTCACAATAAGTCCAAAATAACTTTCCCGTTTACATCAGCAAACAGTTATGTTCAGCCGAATGGCTGTCGCATTCTGATATGATTGGAGAACTTAAGCGCCTTTTCAGATTTTTCCATTATTTCTATGGCTTCGGAAGAGAAAAATGTCTTTGTAAAACGGGCAAATATTATTTTGCGGGCCAATTCGTTCGGGTGCAGCATATCCTCATTATAGAACCGGTAATCTCTTAATTCATCCATAACTATCTCGTAAGAAGGGAAATATACCATATCCGGAAATTTCTCCATACAGCTTTTGAGCGCAGCAAAGAGCAGCGACTTACTTAAGGTGTTTAGTGTCAATTCGCCCGGATAGTGCCTTACCGGCGAAACAGTAAAGACTATCGAGCAATCCTTGTTAAGCCTCCTTATCGCCTCCACTATTCCCTTCAGTGCATTGAGGTTCTCCTCATATTCCAGGAGGCGTCTCGAAAACTCTTTGCCCGGCAGCTTGTGACAGTTGGCGGCAATTCTTTTTTCGGGAAGGTGTTCATAAACAACTGACGAGGAAGGTGTTACAATACACATTGAGCTTTTTTCAAGAAGCGTTCTAAACTCTACCAGTTTTCTATTGGAAAGCTCAACGGCTTCTTCAAGCGAGGCTTTTGAAAAACTTCCGTGATGTTCCCAGCCGTTCCAAAGCCCGTTATATTCAAAAAAATCCGCCGCCGAATAGAGTCGTTTTTCGGCGGCACGTTCGAAGTGATTATACATTGAAACGGCATTGTAGAGGGTCCCGCACGGATTTGTCAAACCTTTTATACCCAACGAGAAAAGCCGCTCAAGCATATCTTCGGCAAAACACGACCCGCTTCCTGTGACCACGGAATCCATGTCCAGACTTAGGAGTTTTTCCGGCGCGTTGACCGGAGTCATGAATTTAAATTCAGCGTTTTTCACTTGTCTCTCCCTGAAAGTTTTTTAAGGCGTTCGATAAGCATTGAATATCTCGGTTCTTCGGCGCTGTTCCTAACAGCCATTCCTATAGCCTTACGGCTCCCGATCAGGATAAGCAGCTTTCTAGCCCTGGTCATACCGGTATATAACAGCTTACGTCTCAACATCATATAATGCTGGGTCAAAAGCGGTATTATGACGGCCGAAAATTCGCTGCCCTGCGACTTGTGGACAGTGATGGCATAGGCGTGGACAATCTCCTCGGCCTCTCCAAATTCGTAAAGCACACGCGTTGAATCGTAAAGCACCGTGAAGCTCAATGCCTTGTGGTCTATATTGATAATCCTGCCCATGTCGCCGTTAAAAACATTTTTATCGTAATTATTGCGTATCTGCATTACCCTGTCACCCGACTTGAATAGCCTTTCCCCGGCTTTGAAAACTACTTTCTGCCCGTCGTTCAGGCTTTCCTGAAGAAGTTTGTTTATCGCGAATGTTCCGCAGTTTCCGCGGTTCATCGGGGTAAGCACCTGTATTTCGGAAAGGGGATCGAAGCCGAAGCGCAAGGGGATTCTTTCAGTAATCATTTTTCTAATAATATCAAGTACTTTTTCAGGATCTTCCTGCTCTATCCAGTAGAAGTCCGCGAGTTCTTTTTTAGAACTTATCTCGGGTAGTTCCGGCATCCTTCCGTGATTTACTGCGTGAGCATTGAATATGATCCTGCTGCCCGCACCCTGACGAAATATTTCGGTAAGTTTCGTAACGGGAAAAATCCCTGAGTCAATGAGGTCGTTCAGTATTCTTCCGGGACCGACAGAAGGCAGCTGGTCGGCATCGCCGACAAGTACGACGCTAGTCCCCGCACGCAGTGCGCGGAAAAGACAGACCGCCAGAGGCAAATCAAGCATCGAGACTTCGTCCACGATAAGAAGCCCGCATCTGAGCGGAGAATCGATGCCATGCATGAATTTTTTTTCGGCAGGTTCCCACTTGAGCATTCTGTGAATGGTCATCGCGCTGAGTCCGGAGGATTCAGAAAGCCTTTTCGCGGCGCGCCCCGTAGGAGCACAGAGAAAAACTTTTATTTTCGCGGCAAAGGCCTTTTTTACGATTTCGCCGACAACGGTTGTTTTACCGACGCCGGGACCTCCGGTAATAATAGTTAGAGGCCAATTACTTACGGCTTCGACGGCAGACATCTGCTTCTCGCTGAGGTGTGCTCCGCTCTGAACAACTTTTATCTTAGCGAGCCGTTGCCCGTAATGACGCCTCGAAGAAGCAATTCTGTCGAGAAGAAGCGGAAGCTCCGTCTCGGCCTTGAACATTGCCCTGTCGTAAATCATTCGCATTCCGGGAATTAAACCATCGTCAATAACAGCTTTATTAAGACTCACGGCCTCTTCGAGTCCGGCACGCGTGCCAGATTCGTCCACTCCGAGAAGGTCGCATGAATAATTTATGAAATTTTCTTCCGGGCAACAGCTGTGCCCGCTCTGTGAAAGGCGGGTCAAGGCATAGAGGATTCCAGCCTTCAAGCGACGTATGTCCTTGTGTCCGATCCCTAACTTGTCAGCGACTCTGTCGGCCATCAAAAATCCGATCCCGTTCACATCGTCGGCGAGGGCGTAGGGATTTCCCATGACTGCGTCAGCGGCGTTATCCCCGTAAGTTTTTATAATTCTCGCGCAATAGGCCGGTGTTATGCCCAGTCCTTGGAGGAATATATGTATTTCCTTTTTTTCGGCATGCTCCTGCCAAGCCTTTTTTATGGCTTCGATTTTCTTTTTCCCAAGTCCGGGTATTTCTTTAAGGCGAGAGGAATATTTGTCGAGTATTTCCAGTGCTTTCAACCCGAAATGACCGACGATTGCTTCCGCAGTTTTAGGTCCTATTCCGGGAACTATTCCTGAAGCAAGGTAGCGCTTAAGCCCCTCTTCGGTAGCAGGTAATGTAAATTTATATTCTCTTACCTTGAACTGTTTCCCGTGTTCTTTGTGATTTTCCCATGAGCCGGTAACTTCAATGCCTTGTCCTGCGTAGACTCCGGTCACTGGGCCGGCCGCCGTGTGCTCCACTCCCTGAAGATCGACTATTTTGAAAACGGAATAAGCCTCGTCGCAGCTTTCGAAAACAACTCTGTTGACTTCTCCCCTAAGCGTATTTTCCGTAAGGCTTCGCGACATTTCAGGCTGTTCTTTTGATTCCGTTGTAAACATTTGATCAGATGTGCTTTCCGGGGATTGACAAGAAAAATACTACACCTTATTCCTTTATGTATTTCTTCCGGATATTTTTGATTTCCTGCAATACATCATTCATTGATGACGGTCTGTCCGATGAAAGCTTCCTCATGCATTTTCCGATAATAAGTTTCTCAAGTTCTATGGGAATATCTTTTACAAAACTGCTTATCGGCTCGGGTTCCTTGTTTTTATGCAGATTGAAGAGCTCCGTATTCGTCCTCGCTGTAAAGGGCGGAGCGCCGGACGCAAACTGGAAAAAAGCTACGCCAAAGGAATAAATGTCCGATGCCACAGATGCCGCGCCTCCGCTGAAAAGCTCCGGGGCCATGTAAAGAGGAGTTCCTACAATAAAGCCATCCCTTGTTATTGACGGGTCCTCTGTCGTAAAGACAGCTATCCCGAAATCCGTCAGCTTAACATTGCCACTACCGAGTTCTATCATAAGGTTTTTCGGCTTTATATCCCTGTGTATTATACCGTGTGCGTGTATTTCCGATATTGCGGAGGCCGTCTGCTCCATGACGTTGATCAGTGTTTTTAAATTGGGGCGGCCCTTTGTTATAATGAATTCCTCAAGATTGATGCCGTAGACATAGTCCATCAGGATATAAGGGCACCCGTTGTAATTGCCCATCCTGTAAAATCTTATGATGTTGGGGTGCTGCAGCCTGGCCATGATGCTGACTTCATGCTCAAAGCGTTCCACCACTTCGTCCATATCCATTGCGTAGCGGGTGAGCAGCTTCGCGGCAAAAGCCTTTTTTGATTTTTTTTCGATAACCTTGTAAACAATGGATGATCTTCCCCAGCCGAGCGAGTCAATAATCTGAAATTCGTCAACACTATCGCCGATGTGAGGCACACTGTTTCTACCATCTGCCTGGGCTAGCTTTGGAGTTTCCTTGAATGCCACGGAGTAATGGATATACTTTTTTATGAGAAGGTCTATTCGCGCCACAAGCTCTATAGGGCTGAAGGGTTTTGTCAGAAAATCGTCAGCATCCGACTCCATTATTCTTTGGTGCAAGTCGTCTATGCTGAATCCGGAAATAAGTACTACCAGCGAATCATGAAATTTGTCTTTTATCTGGCGGCAGAGTTCGAAGCCATTGATGTCGGGAAGCATTATGTCAAGAATTATAACTTTAAGCCCGGCAAGCTGTACGGTGTCATTATTCTTTACCGCGCCGGAGGGCAGCTTCAGCAACGCTTCGGCATCTTTACCGCAAGTAGCTACCTGTATATCCATATAGCCATTCATTTCGAGCGCCTTGCGCACGATAAGGACGATATTTTCATCATCATCAATTATATATATTGGTACATTCGATATTTCGGCCATCTGCTTCCCCTGGCAAATTATAAGTCGGTTATTAAATTTAAGTTCTCGGTGGAACTATTCAAGTGACGGAGCGTAAATAAAGATAGTAGAGGAAAGGGCGGTTTTTTTGTAACGCCGCTAGCCCTCAACTGCCTTCAAAGCCATCCTGATTGGGCCTATTATCCGGATCAAGCCAGGAATGGACCATCTCTGGATCCATGAATGCCTTAAACATCAAAGGATTAAGGGGTTTCGGAAGCTGGTTCCGCGGATTCCGCTCCTTGCACGGCTTCCGCAACTTCCGTCTGCTGCTGCTTTATATAATCATTGTTTAGAAAGAAAATAATCGCCATTACCGTAAAGGGAACTGAAGCAATATCCATAATCGTTCCTGATATAATGCCCATAAGCACATTATTGGGTATACGCCCAAAAGGAAGTCCGGCCAGCCGCGACGCAAGAAACCCGCAAATCCCTACCACCAGCAAATAGGAGAAGACTTTCCACCATTGCCCCTTCACAATCACCTTTGAATAGTTAAGCGCTTTCTTTCCTGAAAGCCCGCGAAGAGCAACAACATATATAAAGAACGTGTAATAAAGTCCCCATATGATCCCGGGAATAATCAGAAGCAAGAGCAGGCCGAACACAATCAAACCGCAGAGAATCCCTGTTCCGACAGATGCGCTCCAGCGGCTGAGAGAGAAGCCGAATGCCCGCTTCCACGTAATTTCCTGACCGGATATTGACAGCTCTATAATCTTGGCAACAGACATTGTAACAAGTACTCCGAAGAAGAATTTCAGCAGCTGAACTATCCTCAGATATATCTCAAATCCTTTTATTCCGTAATTCTCAATCAGGTGATCAACCGGAACGAATGAGAGAACTATATTCACAGGGATATATACCAGCAAGGTGATAGGAATGATGGTATTAAAATTCTTAAGGAACTCGAGCCAGCCGGTCTTTATTACCATTCCAAGACTATAACTCGAACGTCTGATGTCATCGCTCATTTTCTTTACCCCCTAGCTACAATCTCCCATTAATAAACAACATTACGTATCAGAGTCAAGTGCGCAAAAAAAAAAGAACAGCCCCGGCGCCATCCCATCCTATCCTGACCTAATGGATGATGCCGCCAAAAGTCATTTTGGCGCGACAAGCTCAATAAATTCTAATATCTATTAGCTTATACGGTTGACTTTCCCTCGAGATCCTGTATTATATCTATTTATCCATAAGGAGTTTATAGATTAAAATGATTACAAGGCGCGATCCCCGGCAAATACTCCTCTTCGACCATTCGGATGGTCGAATGAAGAAACCGTCGATAAATATCTTTACGATTTGAAGATTCAATATGCGTTGAAAATCCAGCCTGATAATTTGAAGCTGGGAATCCGCACGCTGGAACGCTATCTGAAAATATTCCGGGAAAAAGCGCTTGCTCAGAAGTTGATGGAGGATGTCACCGAGACAATAATCCGCGAGTTGAATATTGAAGTTGACAAACAGCGTCTGGACTCGACTCATGTTTTCAGCAACATGGCTGACTGGAGCCGTTCGGTGTTGTTGTTCCTGACTACGAAACGTTTTCTTGTCCAGGTAAAACGTCACGAATCATGAATGCGACAATCGCGAACAACTCGGATGGGACATGCTGCGATTGATCGAACGTTTTGAAAAGCATCCTAAGTTGTCGAAGATGAACACCTTCAAAGACATGGTGCGAATATTCGGCGAGCAATGCGTACTTGATGATGAATCCCGAATTGTTGAATGTCCCTGCGGCAAACGCCCTCTGCACAAAAAATATGACGGAGAAAAAGGTGGCTTGTAATCCGTGCAGAAACGTTATATGATTATTCGGAGCTTTTACCCCAATCTTTGATTTAAAAGTACTCCAGCTTAGGGGGCCAAGCGCAGACCTGAATGAGGTGGTAAATTGGGCTCTGTTTATAATTTTGTGTAAATGGTAAATTCATATCGCTACCTTGTTATATTAGCATTTGTCTT
>Ga0154591_1068_pt1 | contig 21001 bp, 18 predicted proteins | sample RifGroF2_FD_116020 | JGI IMG/M metagenome (GOLD analysis project Ga0154591, IMG submission 116020) | Lentisphaerae bacterium GWF2_45_14
TTCTTTTGTTAATGAAAATTTTGAATACAGTCCGGAATCCGATGGTGCTAAAATATATCCCAAGTTAGGGCAGAAAATATATGCGATAATTTGTAAACTAAAAGGCGGATATTTTGTCGAATTTAAGGATATGCCGTCACCTTGCGATAGTATTACAATCTCTGATGATATTGGTAAGGGATATTATGATATTGCAGGTGGACCAAGAACGGATCATCCTATATTTTTATGTAATAATTTTGAATTCGTGGTTCCAGAAAATTTTATAGAAATTGCATCGAAATTTGGCAATAATGCTGATGGCGTTATAACCAAGTTAGAGGAATCATTATTCAGGATGCTACAGAAAGACCGCTTTGCATCTAAAGGGCTACATCATTTTTATGTTATGCCGTTCAATGAATATTCGATGTATTTAGAGATATATTGGGTGGAAAAAAAGGCCATTGTATATACCAAACCCATTGATCCGAAAAAAGATCTTGGAGAACGTGATTTTGTTGATTTTAAGATTGATTCTTTGAAATTTGATGAAAACTATGGAATGGTTGTAAGTAAAAAGGAAGAGAATATACATAGGATATTAACAAGGTTTCATTTTTCAAATGTAAGGATAGCAAATGCTGTTAGAGATGGCAAACTAATCAGTCTGGAAAAGGACGAAAATGAATAATTCGATTCAACAGGAAATATCATTAAGGGGCGACAACTTGACAAAAGGGCGATTTGCACGTAAAATATGTATAGCAAAAATACGTAAAGGAATCTAATCATGACCAAATTGACCTTGAGCGTCCCGGATAAAGATATCGTTCTGGCTAGAAAAAGAGCTAAAACACGAGGGACAAGTATTTCCGCAATGTTCTCCGAATGGCTCCACGCCGAAACACCGGAAAACGCAAAACACAATAAAATAGGGCCGTTGACACGTTCCATTTCAGGAATCATAAGTCTGCCGGACGACTTCGACGAAAAAGAAGCCATGTCCGAAATCCTTTCCGAAAAATACGGCCTGAAATAATGAAAATATTTATAGACACCAATGTGCTTCTTGATGTTCTTGCGGAACGCAGGCCGTTCTATGACGCCTCTGCCGAGATAATCAGTCTTTTTGAAAAAGATCAGGCGGAAGGCTTCATCTCGGCAATGAGCTTCAATAACACCCATTACATACTCCGCAAACGTATCGGAAAAAACCGGGCAATCAAAGCAATGCGGACGCTCCTAGATACTTTTCACGTGGTCTCTCTTGACGAAAAAATACTCAACCGCACAATCGATGCAGACTTCGGCGACTTCGAGGACGGCATCCAGTTCTTTTCAGCTATCAGGTCTAGCGCTGATTACCTCATTACCCGCAACGTCAAAGACTTCCCGCATCGGGACATCCCAATCCTCGCCCCCGAAGAATTTCTAAAACTGAAACTTGATTTCAGCTGAATGCGCCTTGTCCCATGCGATATTTCAAGATAGGAAAAATATCGCAGACGGACTTGAAATTTGGGGGAAAAGGGGTTCAATTCAAGCCGTTACAATTGCTGAAAGACAATATGCAGAAAATTACTGAAATACTGGATAAGAAAAAGACGACACTGAGTTTCGAGTTCTTTCCACCCAAGACGGTGGAAGGCTCGGTAAAGCTTTTTTCAATCATCGGCGAACTTAAAACGCTTAAACCGTCCTTCGTAAGCGTCACTTACGGCGCGGGCGGCTCGACACGCGAAATGACTCACGATCTCGTCGTCAGGATACAGAAAGAGCTGGGAATATGCGTGGTCTCACACCTGACATGCGTCAGCGCGACCACCGAAGATATAAGAAACGTCCTCAAATCATACCACGATTCGGGCATCCGCAACATCATGGCGTTGAGAGGCGATCCGCCGCAAGGCAAGAATTATTTCGAAGTTACCGAGGGCGGCTTCATTTACGCAGGGGAACTCGTCGGATTCATCAAGAAAAACTTTCCGGATATGGGCGTAGGCGTAGCGGGCTTCCCCGAAGGACACCCTTCCACCCCGAACAGGCTCATGGAAATTGAACACCTCAAGGCGAAAGTCGACGCGGGCGCGGACTACATCTGCACGCAGTTGTTTTTCGACAACCACGATTTCTACGATTTCCGCGAACGCTGCGAGCTGGCCGGAATAAAAGTCCCCATCATCGCAGGCATCATGCCCGTTACATCGGTAAAAAATATGCAGAGAATGGCCGATCTCGCGGCGGGATCAAGATTCCCGGCGGGGCTTCTCAAAGGGCTCAAGCGCGCAGGGGACAAGGAAGACTACGTGAGAAAAGTAGGGATTCACTGGGCGGCGGAGCAGATACGCGACCTTCTGCATGAAGGAGTTGCGGGAATACACTTCTACACGCTCAACAAATCCGAAGACGTGCTTGAGATCTGCATGTCGGCAGGTATCCACAGCTCTGAATCACTCTAGCAGGGCGAAAGCAACACAGATTTAATGCCGGTCGCTGACCTGCTTCCTCATTATAACGTAGTACTGGATTGAACTCACGAACAACAGTATGACACATGCCTGAATTATTGAAACGGCGGTGGTCTTTTCGTCCCCCCACATCAACGGCAGGACGCTGAGCCCTATCATAATCTCCAGAAGATGAACAAGGAAAACCGACTCCCTGCGGGTCATTCCCATGTGAAGAAAACGGTGCGATATGTGATTATTGTCGCCCACATATATCGGCTTATGGTTATAGAGCCTTATCACGACAACGGCAGCGGTGTCGAAAAGCGGAATAGCCAGAACGAAAAGCGGAATGAGGACAGGAAAACGGGTCAGCGCCATTTCAGGATTGTAGAAAGTAGCGCCCGCGCTGACGGTGGCAAGGATGTAACCAAGAAAATGACTTCCGCTGTCTCCCATGAATATCGATGCGGGCGAATGATTGTAGAACCAGAATCCGACCACGGCGCCTGCCGCAGCGGCTCCAATAGCAGCGACAAAATACTGCTGACTGAGGGCTGCTGCAATAGTGAAAAAGCTCAAGGCTATCGCGGCAGTCCCGGCCGCAAGCCCGTCCATATTGTCAAAGAAATTTATCGCGTTGAATAGCAGGAGATACCAGAACACTGATATCATCCACGTAATGACAGGATCATTGAAGAAGACAGTTATTCTCACCCCGCCCCAAGTCACGGCAATCGCCGCCGCCGCTATCTGTCCCAGGAGCTTTGCCTTAGCGCTCATACTGAAGCAATCATCGTAAAGGCCTACCAATACGGCGACAAGAGCGCCGAGGCAGATAAAGAAAAGTTTCCACGAAACAGCGGACATACCCGGCAGATTTGACGTTACGATATTTGAAAAGTGCGTATGATCGATAAGACGAGCCGCACAAATTCCGAGGCTTATCGTAACCAGCCATGCAATAAATATCGCCAGGCCGCCGAGAAGCGGAGTTACCTTCTGGTGACTTTTATGGGCCTGTTCCAGAGGCTTATCGTAAAACTTGAGTTTTTCGGCGAGTTTCTGAAAAAGCGGAGTAAGCGCAAGCCCGAGGGCGAGGGCCATAAATACGACTATTAGATAAATCTGCCACCAGCCCATCATAAAAAAATCATCTCCTATTCCCAATAATTTTTGTTTTTTTAAACAGTGAATGTATTATAGCAGAAAGCTTTCACGTTTAAAACCCCCGATTGGCATATAAAATATGGAATCTGTAAAAAAACATATATTCGGTCCGGTGCCTTCACGAAGACTCGGCATATCGCTCGGAGTTGAAATTGTTCCACACAAAACCTGCTCGATGAACTGTGTTTACTGCGAATGCGGCAAGACAAACGCGTTTACAATGGAAAGGCGCGAATACGTCCCTGTATCTGAAGTCACAGAGCAGCTCGACGAACGGCTTTCCTCTGGACCGGAACTTGACTACATAACTTTTTCGGGAGGGGGCGAGCCGACACTGAGCTCCGGAATCGGAAAGATTATAAGGCATATTAAAAAGGGTTATCCTCAATACAAGCTATGCCTTCTCACCAACGGTACTTTGCTGGGGAACGACGAAGTAATCAAGGAACTCAAGGGGATTGACCTTGTAATCCCGTCATTTGACGCCGTCAGCGCTTCCGAACTCGAAACCATTAACATCCCCTGCCCCGGCATTACCGTGGAAGACCTTATCAAAGGATATGTAAAATTCAGAAGCCGCGTAAAATGTCAGTTCTGGCTGGAGATATTCATTGTTCCCGGCGTAAACGATTCCGATGAATCGATAGCCGCCTTCGCCGACGCGGTAAGACGCATATCACCCGACAAGGTACAGCTCAATACGCTTGACCGCCCTGGCTGGGTCGACTGGATAAAGGCAGCGCCCGAGGACATTATAAGAAAATTCATAGGTCCCATCGAAAAATTTGCCCCGGTTGAGACCGTAGGAAAATTCAAATATAAAACACGCGGCTCCTCACTCCGCCAGCCCGCAGAGATTGATGAGGCATTGAAGGTTCTTCTTGGCGGAAGACCTTCCACTATAGAGGACATATCCTTTTCTCTGGGGATCGATCAGGCCGCCGCCGCGGAATCACTCGCCAGGCTCGAAAGAACGGAAGCCGTTTCCCAGGAGCGCCGCGAACGCGGAGTATTTTTCATGATAAATAAAAGACGCTGAGCGGAAACGCCGCTTGTCTTTATTGTCGCGGCAGTGCATATTTCAGAGTCAATATTCAATGAAAGGACAATATAAATGTTTCGTAATTTATCAGTTTTTCTCTTGATCCTTCCGCTCTGCGCTTTACTAAGCGGATGCGCTGAAACCATATATCCCTCCGTCGCGCTTCAGATGCCGCAGGGGGCAAAGGTATATACCGCATATAATATATGGTATGAAAACCCTGCCGATATCCCCGCCGTTAATTACCACAAGGGAAAGATAATCCCATTCGGAACGGAAATTGAGTTTATCGGCGTAACGAAAGCCCCCTTATTTTTTCCGAACACCGGCAAAATTGTTTTCAAGGTCAAGGAAACCAACGAAGAATTCCGTATCGAATATGATCAGACATGGATGCTCATCCCCATCGAGGACTATATAACGAGGGCCTTCTCCATTAAAAATGTCAGTGAACTTTCCGAGGGGATAAGCAAAACCAACCTCGAAAGAATTAAAAGGGGAATCGTCGAAGAGGGTATGACGAGAAGAGAAGTCCTGCTCGCATTCGGCTACCCTGTTCCCCACAGGACACCATCCATCCTTGACGATACATGGATATTCTGGAATGAAAGGCTTGATTCCGTCAGGGTCGTGTTCCAGAAGGACAAAGTCATCGCGATACTTAAACTGGATTGACGGCCAATAACTTAAATCAGGAGGCCTGAAATGTTGTTACGCAAATCAACGGTACTCGTCACCGGCGGCGGCGGCTTCATAGGTTCGCATCTCTGCGAAAAACTGCTCAACGACGGACACGACGTAATATGTGTGGATAATTTCTATACCGGCTCTAAAAATAATATCCGCCACCTCATCTCAAGTCCCGGATTCGAACTCATCAGGCACGATATAACCTGGCCGCTCTACCTAGAGGCCGACGCTATTTACAATCTTGCCTGTCCGGCCTCCCCCATCCACTACCAGCGAGATCCCATTCAGACTGCAAAAACCAGCGTGATTGGCGCGATAAATATGCTCGGCATGGCCAAGCGTCTCAAAATACCCATACTCCAGTCATCGACCTCAGAAGTCTACGGCGATCCCAAAGTTCATCCTCAAACCGAAGAATACTGGGGCAATGTCAATCCCATAGGCCCCAGAAGCTGTTACGACGAAGGCAAAAGATGTGCTGAGACACTTTTCTTCGACTACCATCGTCAGCTCGGCATCAATATAAAAGTAGTAAGAATATTCAATACCTACGGCCCGAGAATGCAGCCGGACGACGGCAGGGTCGTCAGCAATTTCATTGTGCAGGCGTTGAAAAATGAGGATATAACCATTTATGGAAACGGGTCACAGACAAGAAGCTTCTGCTTTATCGACGACCTCATCGAGGGCCTTGTAAAAATGATGGACACCCCGCCCGGGGTAACCGGCCCAATAAATCTCGGCAATCCCGGGGAGTTCTCCGTAAAACAGCTTGCCGAAATGATTGTCGAACTCACCGGCTCAAAATCAAAAATAGTCTACCACCCCCTGCCCCAAGACGACCCGGTTCAAAGAAAACCCAACATCTCTAAAGCTATTGAAATTCTTGACTGGAAGCCCAGCGTACAGCTGAAGGAAGGACTCGAAAAAACTATCGAATATTTCAGAGAGCTTCTCGCTCATCTATAAAAAAGTAAGGACTCTTATTTCTAATTATGAAATGCATTTTCACATTCGACGAGATTAAACGGGCCATGACTGCGCAACTGCTCAATGCGCCGAAAAACGGACTCGATGGGCACATAAGTTCAGTCGTTACAGACACCAGGGAGGACTGCGCCGATTCGCTTTTCATAGCAATCAAAGGAGAAAATTTTGACGGACACGCCTTCTGTTCCGCTGCCATTGAAAAAGGTGCCGCCGCCTTGTGCGTAAACAGTGCTGACGCCCTCTCATCACAAGTCAAAGTCCCCGTTTTCGTTGTCGAAGATACGACGAAGGCACTTCAGTCGCTTGCGCTTTTTCACAGGCGCAGACTTGGCGGCCTCACCGTCACCGCTCTCACCGGAAGTTGCGGAAAAACCAGCACCAAGGAAATGATCCGGTCAATTTACTCCGCGGCATTCGGCGAATCAGCCGTCTATGCAACCGCAGGCAATACGAACAACCACGTGGGCGTCCCCCAAAATATCCTGAACCTCAATGAGAAACATAAAATATGCGTGCTCGAGATGGGAACAAATCACCCTGGAGAAATAGAGGTTTTGAGTAAAATAGCCGAACCCGATATTTCTGTAATAACAATGGTCGGGCACAGTCATCTTGAGTTCTTCGGCGACCTGAAGGGCGTGGCTCAGGAAAAAGCCGCCATATTTTCGCATATGAACGCGGCCGGAACAGCCATCATACCCGATGATACACCGAGCCTTAAAGTTATCGAAAAGGCCGCTTCAAAATTCAATGTTATGCGCTTCGGTTGTGGAAAAAATTCCGAAATTCAAGTCAAATATCTCGGCGGAAATATCAGCGGCAGCTCCTTCGAACTCTTCTCGAAGGAAAGCAAAGAAACTGTAATCGTCAACTGGAAACTCTCGGGCCGCCATCAGACAGTGAACGCAGGCGCCGCCGCGTGCGCCGGACTCGCAGTCGGCATAGACCTGAAAACCATCGCATCCGGACTCGAAAACTGCGTCCTCCCGGGAATGAGGATGAAAACAACCGTACGAAATGACACGACATGGATAAACGATGCCTATAATGCCAATCCGGACAGCGTAATCTCCGCATTGACATGGCTTTCAGAATTCAGCAATCCCTCGCATCTTGTTATAGTGCTCGGTGACATGCTCGAACTCGGCGAGACCACTATGGAGTCCCATCAGAAAGTGCTTCGCTTTGCCGCCGAAAAGTTCAAGGACGCAAAAGTAGTAGCCATAGGGCCAAAAATGATAGCGGCATGTGCCGACAGATCGTTCAAAGCTGGCGAGGAAATACTTACGTTTGAGTCTTCCGACAAGGCCGCTGAAAGCGTCAGGCTCCTTGCCTGCCGCGGATGCACTGTTTTTCTGAAGGGCTCACGTGGAATGAAACTGGAGAAAATAGAGCCATCGGAATGAAAACGCTTCAGGAATATCTCGACTGCCTCAAACCGTTAGTGCTTGAAGGCTCAAGTCTTCACCTGTCTCAGAAAATATCGGGCGTTACCAATGACTCACGGAAAGCCGAACCGGGCTTTTTATTTATCGCCATAAAGGGCGCCTCGTCCGATGGACACAATTTTATAGGCAACGCCCTCACGCGCGGCGCTGTCGCGGTCATTCATTCAAAGCCGCTCGAAAAATACAGTCCCTGCATAAGTTACCTCCGAGTAAATGATTCCTATACCGCCTACGCATTCGCCTCCGAATGCTTTTTCAATTTCCCGGCACGGAGCTTTGAGCTTGCCGGAATAACCGGCACCAACGGCAAAACGACAACCGCGTATATCCTGAAGTCGATGCTCGAAAAAAGCTTATTCAAATGCGGATTCATATCAACTGTGGCATATTCCACGGGAGAAAGTTATATCGAAGGCTCGCGAACGACGCCCGAAGCCTGGGAGCTTCAGAAACTCTTCGACGGCATGAGAAAAAATTCCTGCCAAAAGGTGGTTATGGAAGTGTCGAGCCACGGACTTGACCAGACGAGGACGGCATCGGCGCGTTTCAAAGCGGCCGTCTTTACGAACCTCACCGGCGACCACCTTGATTACCATAGGGATATGGAAAATTATTTCAACGCGAAAAAAAGGCTCTTCACGGAATTCCTGCATGACAATGGAAAGGCCGTCATAAATATCGATGACCCTTACAGTCAGAAGATCGTTCAATTACTTCCGCCTGAAAAAGTTATCAGCCTGGGCACTTCGTCTTCAGCCGATTGCCGCATATTTCTCCGCTCCGCATCGGCGGCAGGTTCGGACTGCGAATTCCTTTTCAGAGAAAAAACCATACACTTCAGAAGTAACCTTATCGGCATTCACAACATGTATAATCTCGCATCCGCCTTCCTCGCCGCGATTGCGATGGGAGTTCCGGAACAGAAGGCAGTGGATGTCCTTGAAGCCGAGCATCATGTCCCTGGCAGACTGGAAAGATACGAGTCGCCCTCCGGTGCCTTTTTTTTCGTTGACTACGCCCATACAGATGACGCGCTCCACAATGTTTTGAGCGCAATGAGAGCGCTCAATCCCCGAAAAATAATCACCGTCTTCGGATGTGGCGGGGACCGGGACAAAACGAAGCGGCCGAGAATGGGGCTTGCCGCCGCCAACTACTCAGACCATCTCATCGTGACCAGTGATAATCCAAGGAACGAGGATCCGTCCTCAATATTGAACGATATCATAAAGGGCATTCCGCCGGAAACTTCATTTGAAGTGATTGCAGACCGCGCAGAAGCGATAAAAAAAGCCGTAAAAATGGCGCAGAAGAATGACGTAGTCCTCGTTGCTGGAAAAGGTCATGAAAGCTATCAGGAGGTCAAGGGAAAGCTCTTCGATTTTTCTGACAGCGCCGAGCTCCTCAAAGCCTTCAAGGCTCAGGAATCATGATTTTCCAGAAATAGCGTTTTAAAATAATAATCTTACTGGATTTTTCAGCTTGCCAGATTAATTTAGAGTTAAACACTGGAGGTTTAAGTTCAATAGACAGGATCTGAACATCACAAATATTTTTTGACGTGACCATGTGTCCGCTCTTATAACAAAACTAGCACTTTTGACAAAAAGAATCGGGCAATGGGAATGACGTCCTATATTATATAGGGCGCATTCCTTTTTGCAGTCTTTTTGGGGTTGCTAGTACCTTGTTATAAGCTGCAATAATTGGAATGCGCTCTTTTTATATTTAATAGAGTCATTCCATTCCCACAAAACCAAAAGGAGGAAAAATGGGAATGAGATTTGAAAGGATCGGCCTGCCGCTTGCGACAGCAATGTGTACGGGAATGCTATTTTTCGGGGGCTGCAGGACAAATATTGCCGAGCTGCCAATAACAGACCGAGATCGTGAAATTTACAGCAATCCTTACGCAAAGGAATATAAACGGGGAGAAAACAGCAAAGCCATAAAGTTGGCAATAATCCCTCAAGCAGCCGAAAGTTCGGATAAAAATCTGAAAACACTTACAGCTAATTTCGGAGACGGACTGGAAACCGCATTCTCAAATCTATCGGATTTCCAGGTTGTGTCGAGGTCGGAACTGGGGGCGATTCTGGCAGACAAGGAGCTCGCAAGCCTAAGCGGGAACGAACCCCCTGAATTGAAAATCAAAAACGTCAACTATCTTCTTATATACAAAATCAACAGTTATAATTTCGAGAGCTTCAATGTCCTCGGCTCCGATAAACCTAATTTCAGAGCTTACATAAAAATCAAAGTAACGCTTGTCGACACCATAGAAAACCAGAAAGAATTCACGAAAACAATCATAGGGCAATCTCAAGACAGTGCGCCGTCAGGCAATATAGGACTATTGAACCAGGCCGTTGAAAATGCCGTAAAAGATTTCGTAACACAGTTTGCAGTTGAATATGCGCCTCCGGCAATTGTACAGCAGACAAAAGGAAGCGGACAGGTCGCGCTCCTGAATCTCGGAAAAGACTTCGGACTGATGAAAGAAATGAAGATAGAATTTTTTGAAATTAAAATCAAAGACGGTAAAAAGATGGCTATCCCGTTTGGCTACGGGAAAGTAATCGAAATAGCCGAAGATACCGCATGGGTGGAAGTTGACAACTTTGAAAAAGCCGGGGTCAGGGAAAATAATTTTGCCAGAGTCAGAAAAGACCAGTCGAAATCTTTCCTTGAAAAACTGGGTGAAAAAGTAGAGTAAAGAGGCCAGAAATGAATCTACTCAAAATTACGGCTTTCAGTGCATTTATTTCCATTTTTTCAATGACATCTTTTTCAGATGATCTTGATGTCATAATAAAAATACGCGATAAAAAGCATCAAGAGGCCGATACGGAAGAACGTGTGTTTCCTGCATACAAAACAGAAAAGGGACTCCTTGATGCCTATTTCGAAGCATGGTACAAAGGCGACTATGAGCTTATGTATCATCTTATTTCAGAAAGATTCAGAGAGGAAATGTCTTTTCCCGAATTCACACGGCTGCTCAATGAGTCCAAGTCGGTAACGGGCGGCGTAAAAGGATACGATTCCATAAGCAAAATTGCCAACAACGATGGCGAATCGGAATGGTCTGTCATCATCCGTTTTATGAAAAAGACAGCAGGAACACGCAATATAAAAACAAAGCTAATCAGAGACGGAGCATTCTGGTACATTCACAGCGGAGGCCTTCTTCCGACAGACATGAGTCAGTTTGACCGTTAAATATATAACATAGGAGAAATTATTATGAATAAAAGACTTACAATCATGATGCTTGCAATATTTTTTACTGTGGGCGGCAAGTGCTTGGCCGAACAGGAAAAAATGATAGTCAGTATAGGAACATTCAAAAACAAGTCAACAGGAGATGCGAAATACTTTGAAAGCCTGATTGACAGAATTACCAACAGCATTGTGAATACCAGGAAATTCAGAGTTGTCGACAATGCCAGATTGAAAGAAGTATTGAAAGAACAAGAAAAATCAGACATGGGACTTTCTGATCCGGAAAAGGCTCCGGCAAAAGGAAAAATAAAGTCCGCCGGATTTACCATTTATGGAACAGTCATGACCATAGGCGTATCAAGAAAAGAGATTCAGCATGACGGGATCAGCGGGTCTCAACTAACTGCAATGATTGAATTAAACTTGCGCTTTTCAGACGTCGAAAGCGCGGAGGTAATAGCCAGTAAAACTGTCAAGGTAACACGGTTAAAATCTGAATTGGAAAGTGCTGGTTCGAAAATCATGAGCAACCTCGGCGACGTTCTAATACAGGAAACCGTAGAGGAGGCCGCAAAGCAAGTAACCGACAAACTAATGGAACTTGCTTATCCATTGATGATTATAAAGTTAGGACAACGCGACGTAACAATAAACGTTACAGAAGAAAGAGCAAAAACAGGAATGCTTTTTGAAGTTTTCATGCGGGGAGAAGAAATGAAAGATCCGGAAAGCGGAGAATCGTTTGGCTCCGATGAAGAAATTGTCGGTGAAGTAAAAATTACCAGGGTCTTTCCGAAATTTGCAAAAGCTGAACCTGTCGGGACTTTGAAAACAGAGACTCTCAAAGAAGGCATGATCCTGCGTCCGATAAGCGCCGACTCAATCAAAAAAAGAGAAGACGAAGAAAGAGAAAAAAGTAAAAGCGAATTCAAAAGGCGTTTCTGAGTAATACAGTAAAATGTGATAGTCAAAATATCATCTAAAAATCCAGTGTTTTTTTGACTATCATATCACTCAGGGCTGGCAGAGCAGTTCCCGTGAGAAAATGCCGGACTTCAGCTCCTTGTGGAATTCCTCGAAGCCGTCGGGCCAAACAAGCTTAACGTCGGCAGGATGCTGAAAATCAAGTTTTATTTCCATCTCTCCGCACTCGGTCGTAATCCATGAAACCCCGGCCATATTGTTTCCGGCGGGAGCTTTGCCTGATGCCTTGCGTATTCCGCCAGGCATGGGTTTGACAAGAATATCCTTGAAGCCCGGACTAAGCGGCCTTATCCCCAGAACACGCGAGACAAATTCATAGAGGGGAGATGCGCTCCAGCCATGACAGTCGCTCCTCGTTTCGGGAGACGGGATTTCCGGAAACGTAGTAAAATTCCACTTAAAGATCGACTTCCATTTTTCGAGTTGTTTCCAGAAGAACCGATAGTTGTCGGAAAGTTCCCACGCCCTGAAAAGATAGAATGAAAAATAAAGGGATGCCTGCTGAAGTTGAGGATTCTCAGCAAGCCCTTTGACGATGCTTTCGGTTTTTAGAGAACCCGCAGCACCGGAAATTATGGCCCACGCATTCGTATGCTGGCTTGCACCCTTATTTCCCGGGATATCAACATAGAGACACAAGTCCTCGTCAAAGCAGTATTTATCAACGGCGCAAATCACGTCCTTATAGTTGCTCTTGTATTCATCGGAGGGCAATGCGCACTCTTCGCAAAGGAAGGCTGCCCGGCGGCACGCCTCAGCATATAAAAGGGAATTTATGGTGAGGACATCCTCCGGATTTCTGCCGGGGGAACCATTTCGCCATTCATCCACCCAGTCGATGAAGTTCCAGTAGTTAAGACCTGAGATTAATCCGCTGCCCGACCTGTTTTTCCCAAACCATTCCATCACGGACTTGATTCCCGGCATGAGGGAAAGAACTAGCTGCTTGTCGCCCGAATACCAGTAGTAGTCATCTATCATCATTATCCAGAAAAGGCTGAACTGCGGAATGACCTGCACCCATGAGGAGGGGTAGCGAGACTGCGTGATTCCTTCCGGCAGCATGGACCAGTCAAACTGCCTGACAGCCTGCAATCCCAAGCGTCCGTCACCGGTAAGTGCATAGGAAATCAACGCCTGTATCCTTGTATCTCCCGCATACTGAAGCTGCTCATAATAAGGACAGTCTTCATAATGCTCATGGGCGCAGAGCCGGGACGTACGCCAGGCGGTCTCCCATATTTTCGGAACAAAATCCACGTCTTCCATGGCACTGAAAGATGCTTTAAGTTCAAACGGGTACATGAATGACCTTACGGAAATTTCCTTTATCTCAAAAGGAGCCGTTACATTCTTTATCGATATGCCTATAAATCTGAATGTGCGAAACCAGAAAGGTTCAAAGTGGCTGCTGCCGGAATCAAGAGAAAGATAATCGGAATAGCCGAAAACAGTGCCTGACTTATCATCTCTCACTTGCTTTTCCCCATCAACGAAAAGCGATTCCGAATAACTTATTACAAGCTCAGCACCGCCCGATGAGACAAAGCTGAAAAGAGGAAACCCGGTACAAAGCTCTCCCATGTCCATTATAAATGAAAGCTCACAGCCAACCGAAACACTGAGGCCTTTCAATTTCCCATCTTCGAGCAGTGAAGGATCCCATCCTATGAGTCCCTTTATCTCAACGGCACTTTCCTCGAGCATCGGAATTGTTCTCGGGGTAAGCCACCAGCGGGAACTTGTGTTCTCAAGTCTCCCCGAAAATATTGCAGACTCTATTGACTCAGGAATCGTCCAGCCTGAATCGTCGTAGTCGCACTGCTTCCATCCAGAACAGAGAGCAAACGCAAAATCAACCTTTTCCATCTGGGCTATCGCCATAAATCCTTTTACCGGACAATCACTTCTTCTGACAAGGCTCCTTGAATGGTCAATGGAGCACTTCCAGTTCCCTGAAGTATCCAGCGGAATAAGCTTGACCTCTTCCTTGAAGACTCCGCCCGCGACAATGAAGCCACCCCCCGCATGAACTTCGCTTATCGGACCGGCGTCATCACAGGGACCATGATAATACACCACGACTTCTGCAGAAAGAACGTGCCTGCCCTCAGGAATATCGAGTACGTAAGTTTCATAATTATAGTGCGAGAGATCACCGCGGCAGGGGCCGCGTCCGAGAAGAATACCGTCCAGATAAAGGTTATAACGGTTGTCCGCGGAAACATTGATTTTCAGTTTCAGCTCGGCCTCTTCGGCACGGAACTCATGCCTGAAAATAATAAAACAGGCCGTTCCGCTGCGGACATCCGGATGCCAGCACCATTTTGAACCGTCAGTAAAAAGATTCTCATCCATCATAAGACACAGCTCCGAATAAGATATAGATTAAACTAGCACCCTTTAGATTGGAGGCAATACCGAAGAACTAAAATCATTTTAGAAAAGCAGGCTCCCGATTGAGATAACTTAGATTTGTAGATATAACATTACCCCACTACTGTCCGGTAAAAAATCAGAACAGGAAATCAGGGAAAAACTTTGGATGTTCCGGGCGGTGAAGTGCTTGCAGTAGCGGTCTTCTCAGGAATCCTCCACGGCTTTTTCAAAACGATGTCGGGGCTAAAAATTGAATAACTGCTGAAAGATTGTATTATAATGCATTGTAAACGAGTTCCTGCGTGAATATTAGTTTTTTAGACGATTTTAATATACAAACAGTTTTCGTTTACGCTCCCCCCCCCCAGCGAGGCTTCCTGTCTTCAAAACTTTACGATGACGGCAAGTCTGTTTCCTATACCTACAACTACGACGGCTCGCTTGCGACACGTGTCTGGGCACGCGGCATCACGACGACTTACGGCTATGACAACGCGGGCGCACTGTCCGGCGTAACTTACTCCAATTCAACGCCATCCGTAAGCTACACCCGTGACCGCATGGGGCGTCCCGTCAGTATAACTGATGCCGCCGGTTCGCACACCTTGACCTACAACGTCGACGGTTCGCTTGCAAGTGAAGGGACTGTGGGCTATACTTATGATGCACTAGGACGGAGGTCTTCAATGTCTGTGACCGGGGGAGCATCCACAAATTACACTTACGATGGAATGTCGAGACTGGCTACCGTCAGCGACGGCACGCGCACCGCGACATATTCCCGTGTTTCCGGCAGTAATTTATTGGCTAATACTACCATCAATAACGGCACAAGCGACATCCTAACAGCTAGTCGTACTTACGACATTCTTGACAGACTCACAAATATCACAAGTAACGGCATATCATATAATTACACCTACGATAACTCCGACAAACGTACTAAAAATACGCTCTCGGACGGCAGTTATTGGATATACGAATATGACAATCTTGGGCAAATTACCAAAGGCCAGAAATTCACCGCTAATGGCGTTGCGATCTGGGGACAATCCTTCGGCTATAACTACGACAATATCGGCAACTTGAAGTCGGAAAACCGTAACGGTAATATCTTCAAGTACACTGCTAATAATGTTAATCAGTATACACAGCGCACAGTACCCGGCAGAGTGAATATATCAGGCAGTGCGGATGCTTCAGCTAAAGTTACAATCAAGCAAGGTTCAGGCACTTACACCCGCCCGCAGAGATACGGCAACTATTTCAACTCATTCTTTACTCTTGATAATTCAACGACTTCTGTAAGTGATACCTTTGATGTATACGCAGTAAAATTCGATGGTACAAAAGACATAGTAGCCAAGCAAAGCTTGGATATATTTGTGCCAAAGACCCCGGAACTTTTTACCTACGACAATGACGGAAATTTATTGTCTGATGGACGCTTTACATATACATGGAATGGGGAGAATCGTCTTGTGTCTGCTGTCGAAACAGGTAAGCAGAAAATAGATTTTATCTATGACTATCAAGGACGCAGAATAAATAAAAAGGTCTATTCATGGAACGGTTCAGCATGGGTTCTCGATAGTGAGATCAAGTTTGTCTATGACAGATATAATATCGTTGCCGAATACGATGCTTCCAATAATTTACTCAACAGCTACTTGTGGGGAGAAGACGTGTCAGGTTCCCTTGATGGGGCTGGTGGCGTAGGAGGACTTCTGGCTGTCAATAATTACCTGCCTTGCTACGATGGAAACGGCAACGTAATGAGTTATATAAATGCCATGGATGGAACAGTCTGTGCCGAATACCAGTATAATCCTTTTGGCGGGATAATCAGTAAAAGCGGAACTTTCGCCAATTCATTTAAAATGCTATTCTCGACAAAGTATTACGACAAAGAAACAGAGACTTTCTATTACCTCTACCGTGATTACAAACCTGAAATAGCCCGCTGGCTATCCAGAGACCCCATCGAAGAACAAGGCGGCAAAAACCTATACGCCTTCGTAAACAATAGTTCTCCCAATGGCATTGATGCATTAGGGCTTGACTTTATAGCTGTTGCCGATAGAACTCTTGAAATTATGAATTGGGTTGGCATTTGGTATCATTACTCTATTCAGTATTGGGAATCTGAATGTCCTTTTGACCCATTAGGCCATTCGGATGGATTTTCCGAAGAAGAAATAAAAAAGAAATGCAGGGAAAAAGCCAAAAAACTCGCTTCTGTTGAATTGATGCCAGTTGATGGCTATAAGGCTTGGAGAGCTACCAGTATTCAAGCTGGAGGTGGTTTTAGAATTAATGCTTGGGAAGTTTGGAATGTTTCCATATCATTTATAATGTTTCAAGATGACGGGGAAGATATTATGCCAATTTTTGATGGCAATAAGTCTCGCGTAAATAAAATGTGGAAAAGAATTGAAAGTATTGCAAAAAATTATAAATGGGCAGAAGAGTATGGAAGTGCAACTTTCGAAAAATGGCCACAATCAATATATGAAACATTGGGGAATAATAGTAATACGTTTGTCCATGATACTATTATGAAAGTCGGATTACCCTGGACTGAAATGGATGGTTTTCATCCAGGGAATTCACATCCGCAATTGAGCGATGAACATTCTCGTTTTAGATATTCTATTAAACCTTGGAGAAGTGGCTATCAATCGACACCAGAGCCATCTAAAAATTTACTTCCAATTACGCCTTATTATTAACAAAAGGAATCACAATGAGAACAGATATTTTGAAAATATTTTCATTTCTTTTTTTAATTTTCAGTATTGTTATAATACTAAATTTGTTTAAGGTATCTTCTCTATATCCATTATCTGATGTTAATTGCCTCAGAATGAGAATCAATAATTATGAATCGCAAAATAATATCATAAATCCTCAAGAATTTGCCTATATCAAAGAAGAATGTAGTTACCTTAGAAAAAATCTTGCTGAATACTATAAGCGTATAGGATTTTTAGGATTTTTTTCTGCAACTAGCTTATTTATTGCATCAATTTTATTGTTTTTTTCAAGCAAAAAATCTAAAGACATCAATTTACAAAATATTGAAGATAAAAAGAAATAACTGGCGGATGGTAGCTTCGCTGGGGCTCAGTCCGCCAGTTTTTACGTAATACAGGATGATTATGGTATGTGTCGCAACAAATAATGAAAAAATTTCTTCCTTCGTGCCTCTTCGTTCCTTCGTGGTGAATTCCAATTCCTATACATACGATAATGATGGTAACTTGTTGACTGATGGCAAGTTTACCTATACGTGGAATGGTGAAAACAGGCTCATAAAAGTAGAAACAGCCGACACAAGAATCGAGTTCATCTATGACTACATGGGACGCAGAATTAACAAGAAAATCTATGTAAATAATGTGCTCAGTTCTGAGACGAAGTTTACCTACGATGGATGGAACTTAGTCGCGGAGTTTGATGGTTCTAATACCCTGCTGAACAGTTATTTATGGGGAGAAGATATTTCAGGTTCTTTACAGGGTGCAGGTGGTGTCGGCGGACTGCTGGCTGTAAATAACTATTTAACCATTTATGACGGTAACGGAAATGTCATGAATTATATCGATGCCGCAGATGGGACAACAAAAGCCGAATTCGAATATAGACCCGATGGCACATTCTCGATAAAAATAGACTCATTGAATCTTGCGGAAGCGGCCTCATTCAGCACAAAACCCTACGATCCAATTCTTGATGCTACGATCTATCAGCTCCGAATCCTCAAAAACGGGCGCTGGCTGTCCAGAGACCCCATCAATGAACAAGGCGGTAATGCTCTATACGTATTTGTGGATAATGATAGCATCAATTATTTTGACTATCTCGGTTTGTTTAAAAAGTCTGTCGCTAAAAATGAAATTGTTACAGTTGATGTAGACAAATGTGAAATTGTGATTTTAGATGGACATGGTTCTGATACGATTCCTCATGAATTTAATTTCCCAAAAAAATGTTCAGCTGCAGGTTTTACTGGTTGTAGTCCTAAAACTACGAATGAGAAAATTCCCCAAGAAAATAGAATCCCTGGAGCACCAATGGATACTGAGTCACGAGTTTCCGGCAGTGATAGTAAGATCGCAGAAAGGCAAAGATTGATGCAAGGCGCAGAAGAAAAGGCAAAAGAGTTCTGTAAAAAATGTTGCAAAAAGATAAAAATAATTGTTACAGATACAATACCAAAACTCAAATGGTATCAGATTCTTTCTCAACCACCGGACGAAGATGTTGTAGTAGAATATGATTGTGATACAAAAAAACTTAAAAGACTATCTGGTGGAAGGAAAAACTATTATGATTGGATTCCCCAATAAGAGGCTTATTAGCTTCTATTATCTAGCTTTACTATTTATTACAAGTTTTACACTCGGTTCTTTTCTCGATACTATACGATTTAAGGTAATGTCAATAGTTATTTCTGAAGAAAAGTTGCCTGTTGTTCCTAGAATAACTAAGTTTATTCTTGAATTGCCTTCCAATGATTTATTTCCCAAGTATAGCTTTTTTTTACAAATATTTCTAATTCCTAGTATATTATTTGCGGTTTCAAATTCTAAATTCTTGTGCAGTTCTGTCGATAATGAGAGCAAACGCATGAATTTTACAGTTAATAGCCTTTCTGTTATTATACTAAATATTATTTTTTTCATTTTTCTTATCTATTGGATGATTTGTCCACTCATCCCGTATTTAGAAATCTTACCTCCTCCTGTTCGGAACAGTAGTTCTATTTCTATTATAATAAATTGGATATTCTGGATTGGAATTATTGTTTGGGGTGTTTCTATGATATTGGGAGTACGAGTATCGTGTAGAAAACATAACATAAACAAAAAGAATGTTGCAGAATGAGGCTAGAGATTGAGGGGGTGAAATTATGGGATTTCGGATGTATGAGACGGGGATTACGATTATTCAAATTCAACTGGCGGATGGTAGCTTCGCTGGGACTCAGTCCGCCAGTTTAGTTATTGATAATGCGAAGGTTATTTGTGAATGCAAACAGTTTTGACAGATAAGAAATATACCGCATCCGGTATTGAAGTCGTCGGACAGTCTTTTGGCTACGACTACGACGATATCGGTAATTTGAAGACAGAGAACCGCAACGGCAATGTATTCAAATACACGAGTAACGATGTAAATCAGTACACACAAAGAACCGTCCCGTCAAGGATAAATATCTCAGGCTCGGCGGATGCGTCCGCAAAAGTTACCATAAAACAAGCCTCCGCCGGATATACAAAACCATTAAGGTATGGTAATTATTTCAACTCATTCTTTACTCTTGATAATAGTACTAACGCTGTCACCGACAGCTTTGACATCTATGCAGTCAAATTCGATGGGACTAAAGACAAAGTAGCCAAGCAGACATTGAATGTTTTTGTACCAAAAACACCTGAGTTCTTTACCTATGATAATGATGGTAACTTACTTACTGACGGCAGGTTTACATATACTTGGAATGGTGAAAATCGTTTGATAAAAGCGGAGACACCAGATACTCGCCTAGAGTTTGTCTACGATTACATGGGCAGACGCATCAACAAAAAAGTCTATACAAATAACGTACTTTCATCTGAACGTAAATTTACATACGACGGCTGGAACCTTGCAGCCGAATATGATGCTAACAACACCCTGCTCAACAGCTACCTTTGGGGCGAAGACCTTTCCGGCTCACTTCAAGGAGCAGGCGGTGTCGGCGGATTATTAGCGGTCAATAATTACCTACCTTGCTACGATGGGAATGGCAATATCACAAGCTACCTCGATAATTCAGGGAACACCGTAGCCACTTACGAATACAACCCCTTCGGCAAGATAATATGTGCCTTCGGCACAAAGGCCGATGACTTTGCTTATAGATTCAGTACGAAATACTTCGACAAAGAGACAGCCCTTTACTATTACGGCTATAGATATTATTCAGCTAATGTAAATCGCTGGCTCTCCAGAGACCCCATCGAAGAACAAGGCGGCAATAACCTATATGTATTTGTTGGTAATAGTCCATTAAATTATATTGATGTATTAGGAAATGCGGCAAAATCCACTACCTATACTCCTGGCCCAACTCCATCAAGAACTGTATGGAAAAGATATGTTAAGAAATGCGAAATATTTATAGCCTTCGGACACCATTATGCTAGCAGCGATATGGACGATTTAAGCAAAATACAATGGTATCTAGAAGATCCTGAGACATCTTTTGTGTGGCAAGTAGGTTGTACTTCTATTAAGTTGAAGAACAACCCAAATCCATTACCGGGAGGCCCGACGACTACAACAACTTATACGGTAGCACAGGGAAATGCGCTTGTTAATATGGCCAGAGAAGCTGCTTTAGAGCTGATATTTAATAAGTTGTTTCCTGAATGCTTATGCAAATCGGTGAAAATTCGGTACGAAACTTTCTTCGGTGTAGATTATAACACATTATTCTACTATAGATCAAATGAAACATTCAAAAAAACTGATAAACGACCTAAAGCTTATACGCCCCCCAAAGGGTTCGTATATGAAGGGTTTAAATTAAGGCTCTGTTTATAATTTTGTGTAAATGGTAAATTCATATCGCTACCTTGTTATATTAGCATTTG
>Ga0154591_1013_pt1 | contig 20181 bp, 17 predicted proteins | sample RifGroF2_FD_116020 | JGI IMG/M metagenome (GOLD analysis project Ga0154591, IMG submission 116020) | Lentisphaerae bacterium GWF2_45_14
CAGAGATTTTTGACATCGATCCCGAACTCGTCCATGTAGAAATTCTTCCCGTAAAGGAACTGACGCACCATCGATTCACCGCTTATTATATTGCAGTCGGCCTCGACCCACATTCCCCCCTGAAGTTCCCATTGTCCGCTTTTTACATATTTTTTGATTTTCTTGTAAAGTTCGGGATAGTGTTTTTGGGTAAATTCGTAATGTTGCGGCTGTGATGCGCCGAACACGTATGACGGATATTTTTCGATAAGTGCAATCTGATTGGAAAAAGTTCTGCCGCACTTGCGTATGGTTTCCTTGACAGGCCAGAGCCAACCGGTATCGATATGAGCATGACCTACGGCAATGGCTGCAAGCGCCGACGCCTCTGCAGGCTTCGAAAGTTCCCTTTTAAGAATATCCCGGCAAAGCGGAGCGTTCGCCGGATTTTCCTTGAACGCATTCGACGCTTCATTGAGACAGCGAAGTATTTTCGCTCGTTTTACAGCGGCTTCGGGAAGCGATTCTGCAAGGTCGAGAAGGACATTGAAATCATTTGAGAACTGGAACATCTCTTCATCGAAAATGGCAAGTCTGCACTTGTTGAGCGTCCCTTCATGGTAACCGTAACGGCGCGGACCGTCCTCTTCTAAATTAATGTCGGGATCGTTGATATCGTTGAGTATATTGCCAATTCCGAAAATACCGTTTGCGGCGGTCTCGACCCACAGCTCGATCTTTTCGCAGCCCTTGCACTTTTCGAGTACTATGAAAGTATCTCTTACAAATCTATGCGCGAAAACGCTCATATTGGTAATTCCCTGAAGGGGAACGCCTTCATTTGAAAAAATGAGTCCTTCTCCGTTAAAGTCGAGAAGTGCGGCGGCTTTGCGTCCGCGCCATTCGGCGGGAACTGTCGCCGTCAGACGGAACCATGCGCTGTCCCAGGTTTCCCCCCACTTGCCGCCTTCGCTTATGTCCGAATAAGTCAGGGACTTTCTGTCTTTGAATGGAACCGGATCTTCGCTTCTGGCAAATTCCGCCTTCAGGAAACGTTTTTCGCTCAGAACTGCCTTCTGGATTCTCATCTGAAACTGCTTAAGCTTCGAGAGATACATTTTGTCGAGATAATTGATTTGCACTTTAAACTCCTTAAAAATACAAGCGCTTGTATTATATTTTAACCACAGATAGAATAAAGTCAAGAAAAAAATACAAGCGCTTGTATTTTTTATTTAAAACTGTCTGGTATTGCAAATCCTCCCGAAAGAATATACCTTGCAGACTCTCAGTTTTTAAACAATGGAGGATAGATTATGAAACTCGGAATAATAGGCGGCAGCGGACTTTATTCAGATAGAGGGATTCAGCGAGCTCAAGACAGTGAAAATAGAAACCCCGTTCGGAAACCCGTCCGATGAATATATAACAGGAAAACTCAACGGCGCGGAACTCGTATTCCTCCCCCCGGCACGGCAAAGGACACACCATACTGCCAGGCGAACTCAATCACAAAGCCAATATATTCGGGATGAAGAAGTTAGGCGTAACGCACATCAGCAACATCTCCGCAGTCGGCAGCCTCAAGGAAAATCTGCGCCCGAAGGACATCGTAATCCCCGACCAGTATTTCGACAGGACTAAAAAAGGCATCGAACACACCTTCTTCGGTAACGGAATAGTCGCGCATATCGGTTTCGGACACCCCGTCTGCCCGAAATTCGCGGCATTTGCCAAGAAAGCATCCGATACAGCAATTGCCTGTTTACCAGAAAATGAAAGAACTCAGGCCGTCCTCGGCGGAACATATGTAAATATGGAAGGCCCCGCATTCTCGACAAAGGCAGAATCACTCGTATACCGTTCCTACGGACACGACATAATAGGAATTACGAACCTTGCCGAAGCCAAACTCTCACGCGAAGCCAAAATCGCATACTGCACCGTGGCAATGGTTACCGATTACGACTGCTGGCACCCCGATCACGAACATGTTACGATTGATATGGTTATCGCCAATTTCCAATCAAATGTAAAGCTCGCAAAACTGATAATCTCCAGCGCTACTTCGATGTCCGGAAAACTTGAAGAAAGCCCGGCACACAGCGCACTTGCGGGCGCGATAATCACCAATCCCGATTTCATAACAAAAGAAATTAAGGAACGCCTCGCCCCGATAATCGGGAAGTACGCAAATCGATAAGAGCATAAATATCATTTTTCGAGCTTTGCGGCTCTATCTTGAGCATGTTTATGACATCGGAATTTGCTGCGAGAGAGTGCACCATCAATTTAATCCCTCAGCCTCAAACGTTATTTCATGTCTCAATCTGTCATTTTATGGCTTTTTAGCCTTTTCATCACATGAAACGCATACAAAAAGCATACAGTCTTTTTTTGACGAGACTTTGGAATTTTGCCGCTCCAAGGGGTGGGGGTCGTTCATTTCTGTCGTCCTCTATTCAATTTCCAGCGCATTCACATGGCTGGATTTCCATTCGGAATCTTTATACGAAAAAGATATGGTTTTAATTTGATATGCTTCCATCCTTTCAGTGTGTCTCAAATTCAGAAGATCTGAAATGATGAGAATCTCTTCTCCTTTTCCTGCCGCTTCAACCAGACGGATTATTAAATCTTTTTTGTTTTTCGCTAATTTTAACGTAGTTAAGTGAGTGTGATTTGCTTCCAGTCTGAAAAATGAATCAGAAAGTTTCAGTGCGCCATCATGCCGGGTTTCTGTGAAAGAACAGGGCGCAATATTGAATTCGAGTGCGTATCTATCAAGCTGAGAAACTTTCTCTGTATCCTGCTGAGGAAGGATTCTAATTTTATGAGAAAAATGACCTTGATCCAGATACGTTATTCCAGATTCTTCACTTTGTTTACATTCGCCATAATGGGTATATTGGACCGAGCGCCGCAATGTGACATGGATAATCGCGTCAATAACGTCAAAGCTGTAAATTCCGTCATTAATAATCCCTACGGAATAAGAATTGTCTTTCAATTTTCCTGAAATAGAACACCACGAATGCCCCGGAACTTCATTTCCATCAGTCTTCCGCGAGACCGCGCCGAACGGCATTTGAAAAGATGCTTCAACCTCTTTCAAATTAAATGGCAATTCAAGTTTCAGAACTTTATTATTCTCCTGCCAGTTGCCATAGATGACAAGGTCAAAAAAATCCAGCCCCGAATATGTTATAATATCAAGGTTCAGCGCACTGTTTCCATATGTCCCGGCAAGGCGCAACCTTTTTCTTAGAGGTCCATTTTCTAAAGAATATGACTGTGCCAGCGGAACATTTTCCGGTTCTTTCATAAATGAAATATGCCCATGCCCAAAAGTATCTGAATCATCCTTGCAGACAATTAATTTTATGGCATCCGCGGTAAATATGTTACCGGAAGAATCATATAGTTCATTGATACCCAACACATTATCGGAAGCGGTATAAGTCATGTCGAAATTCTGCTTTATACTGTCAGGGAATGCTGCGCTTAGTTCCAGGACTCTGTATCCGAATGCGGGCAGGCTTGTCTTTAACAGTAATTTCTTCCATTCTTTCAACCACGGGCCATAGGGCGAATCGGCGTTGGCAAACTGTATGGGGATTTTGGTTCCTGTTTCAGGATCTATGGCAGATGCGATTTTTGACCCCATGCTTCCGTCTATTGCAGTAAACATGTCTATTGCAATAATTTCTTCTCTTGCCCAAGGCAGCGGATTGAATGCGAAAACTGCATTATTCTTGATATTCGAAGTATTGATATTCTGTGATATGGAAAAAAGACTCTGTGCAGTTATTTTCTTAGCCGCGAGACGAGTTGACGCCAACATTTCATCAGCATCCTGATAACATTCAGGAATACATGTTCCCGCGATTATATCATGAAAATGATTGAATAATAAATCTTCCCACATTTCCTTTAATCGCTCATCCTGAGATCCTGAATATCCGAGCAAAACAGAAAGAGTGGAAATAGATTCTGCGGTCTGGAGTTCAAATTCTGTTTTCCTGTTTGCCTTTTTTATTCCGCCGTGAGCGGAATAGCATCCGATATTATGATGATGAATTTCTCCTTCAATTACCTTAAGATTTTTAAATGAATTCTGTTCTTTGCGCAGCGTCTCAAATAATTCTGTTAGTGTACTGAATTTAGTCAAAGCACCTTCTCTATTCTCAGAAAGTTCGATTATTTTCTGTATTTGTTCTTCGCTGGGGCCGCCGCCATGATCTCCCAATCCAAGGAAAAACGCCGTGTGGTTACAGCCATCGGTAAAGTTATTTGCAGCGGCGTACTGTATTTCATTTTCCAGGGCGGCTGAATTAGTATCCGGACCGGTTGCATATCCTCCATGAATACGCCATGTAATAATTTCCGAGCCATCCGCCGACCGCCACTTGAAAAGATGCGGGAAATCATTGCCTAATCGTGGTTTGGAAAAAACATAGTAATCAAAGCCTGTTGATTTCAGGATTTTGGGAATGGCATCGCAATGACCGAAGGCATCAGGACAATATCCCACTTTTACATCGACATTAAAATTGTCCATAAAAAATGATTTTCCGTAAAGAGCCTGCCTTATCAGACTTTCGCCCGATGGTAAATTGCAATCGGACTCGACCAGCCATCCACCGACAATTTCCCAACGCCCTTCCTGTACCAGTCGCTGAATTTCCTTAAACAGCATGGGGGAAGTTTTTTTAATCCACTGATACAGGAATGCGTTTGAATACGAAAAAGTCATATTCTTATATTCATTCATGAGCCGTGTGATTGTATTGAGGTTGTTCAGCGCCTCCGCGATACTTTGTCTCCAATTCCATAACCAGGCCAAATCAAGATGCGCCTGTGATATGATATGTATTGTTTTTCGGGTATTCATATTTTCTCCTGCTTATATCATTCAATAAACTTTATCTTCTTAAAAGCCATAGGATCGTGGTTGCTCTTTTGTCCTTTAATTGAGTTTAATCTTAATAATGCATCCGGCTTTGTTTTTTTAGTCCGCGAAAAATTACCAAGCCAGACTGCATTTACTTCAGGCTTTTCCTGTTGTAAATCGGCAAAAGGAATGAACACTTCAACGCTCCAATATTTGTCGCCTTTGAAGGCTGCGGTTTTGAGATGTCCAGCATTCCAGGCCTTGAAATCGCCGCTGCTGCTCTTGCCGTCAAAGACTGTTCCGGCTGAATTTACCGCAATCTGAAAGTATTCTTCCCGGCGAGCGGTGGGATCCAGAAAAAGTTCGACGCAGTCATCCATGTAGACTGGCTCATCTCTTTGCATGCAGCTTGTTGTCATTGAGCCAATCTTATTCTCCGGCATTTTGAATCCGAAGAAAAGACCGTCATCCGTCCATAGAACCTGCATGTAAGTACCTTTATTCATATCTTTATTTTTCGAATCGGTCAGATATTCTCTCGGCGCGTTCTGCCAGTAAGATTCTTCGAGTTTTCCGTCGAGTTTTATATTACCCGATACGAGCAGGGCAGTTACAGTTTCAGTCCCTTCTCCGGAATAAAAGAGCTTTGATTCTTTAAGAAAATCTTTCCATGGCTCCTCGAAACGTTCTAGCCGCTTCAGGACTAGCGGATCATCCTTTGAAATTTCTTTGGCTTCCGCCAGAAGCTTTGAGACTTTGCTCACTATTTCAGGAGGGAATGTCTCAACATGAATATTATGCGGACTGATATTATGATATGCAGGGATCTTCTCCCATTTTCCATTTTCCCAGCGTTCGGTAAGTATCCCGATAAGTTCCCTCATCAGCTTCGCCGCTGCCCCGTACATGCGTTGCGAATATTCATCGATGGCGGAATCAACGTCGAAATCAGGATTCCAAAGCAGCTTGAGCCATATATAGTAGTTCAAGTGCTGCCTTTCCCAATCGTTGAATGTATTTATGAAAGTACCCTCAATGATATCCTTGTTATGTTTATAATATTTCTGCAATACATGAGGATAAAAATATACGGCTTTTGTATTGTTTGCAGGCCAGCATCCATAGTGCCATGTGTGTATTTTTTTGTTTGTCAACTTGTACCATGCATCTGTTATTTTCTGCTCATCATTAAATATTTCAGGCTCTTTGTAGGTTGCTATTCCGCGCATGCCCGAAAGCTGTATAGTGACATTTCCCGGAAGTGAAATGCCTTCGGGTGGAAGTGTATAATTCTGATAAGGGGCAAAAACGACCTCTTTGCCTGGGAATTCTTTTTCTGCCTTCTCTGCAAAATTCTTAAGAAATTTTCCCATGATATCCGAGCCTTCGCCTAACATACTTTTTTTTCTATATAGTTTCAGACATTCTTCACATTGACAGCCTATGGGTTCATCCAGAGGCTGAATCGGAATCATTACATTGTCCGGAATATGCCATGTACCCCATGCCGGATGGTTTCCCTTGCTGTAAAATTCCTTTAGATCAGTAAGCAACTGCAACATCATTTTTTCTTCAGAAAAATTAAGATTTTTCCCTCTTGTCAGATTTTTCTTGAGAGCAAAATATTCAGGATGGGATTTTTCGTAAACCTCATTCATGTAATGCGGAGTATGACAAATTGTTTTGATCGGCGTGGATCTGCCAGCCCTGAGTCTTTGCGATGTTATACTTCTATGCTGAAATTCACGTTTTTGGAATTTAGGTTCATCTGTTATGAAAACAGGATTTATGATAAGATCGCGGTGTTTTTCTATTGAAGTTCCTTCGTCGCCCGGATAATACCAGCGCACTCCGCAAAATCTTTCCAGAAAATCATATACTCCCCAAAGAGTCCCCGACTCTCCGCAACTGCTGTAATGATAGCCTTTTGGCGCCTCGAGCTTGGAATCACGACCCGCGATAATAATTCCATTATCAATCGAGCAGATATAAAAACCTTCTTTCTCCAATTTATCCAGTGACAGATTATATTTCCCCAGCACCTTGCAATTGCCCAGGAAAATCCCAGTTCCTCCTTTATAGTTTTTCTCGCTGATTATTGGTATTTTGGCTCCGGTGGTCTTATGAATAAAAAGCTGGAGTTCTTTTGCCGCAAGATCAAGCGTGCCGGAGGCATTGCTGCTGTCGCTTTTTATGATCTCTGCGGCGGAAAGTTTATTTTTTACCAATTGGACAGGTTTTGTTGTCATGGGAGTAGAGAATCTTACAGGATTGAGTGCCTTCACTTCTTCTCCGCTGGTCGATGGATATAAAAAATTGAGACTCAGAAAGCTTACGACAAAAAGTATTCTCATTTTATCCTCATATATTTTTAGTTGTTGAAAATCACTCATTCAATAAATATTCGGCGCCGACGTTGTAGTCGTTTACTATTTCCAGTCTTTTGGTTTTTGAAAAATATTCAGAGTGTCCGTCCGCAAAAAGCCCATTGAAGCCTAAATTATGACACAAACCTATTCTGCTTTTATATCCCCAATGATCAATTGCGTAACCCCAAGTATTAACAGAATCGCTGCCGATAATTTTAGACGACGGCTTTTTGACCGCGGCCAATTTCTTTGGAGTGAACTTAGGATCTGCAGAACTTAGGTCTCCCGCAAAAATCCTATTCAATGCGTAATTCCCTATACCGTCATTGTTTACTGCCGAATCTATTGCCTGTGATGGGCATCCCCAATGCGCCATGGATTCACTTACATAGCCGGGAACGAGACGCTGGGACAATGCTCTGTACCAGTAGGTCGTGGAACTGGCCGTTATTGTACATGGCACGATGAATTCACTGTAATCGATGCTGTAACTTGCAGATGCTATTCCTATCTGCTTAAGGCTGTTGGCGCATGCGATTTGCTTTGTCTTTTCTCTTGCGTTTCTCAATGCCGGCAGCAACATACTCGTAAGCACAACAATGATCGATATTACCGTGAGCAATTCAATGAGTGTGAATTCCTTGCGAAAAATCATCATTTTGCGGATAAAACTTCCAGACATACTTTTTTTCATTTCAGCCTTTCCGTCCTGCGACTTTCTCTTTGTCTTCGGTTAAAAATTCAAATGCCCGCCAGTTTGTCGAGGCAAGCCTGAGAATCTGATTATATGTCATCATTCCCTTGAATCTTCCTTTCTCGAGATCATCACCATTCCCCAGAATTCCTTCGAAACAGAGCGGGTGAGAATAATCAATTTCATCAAGAGCCTCACATGCATTTTGCCAGTTAATTGTTCCTAGCCCCGGCGGCAGATGCTGATCTAAAAATATTCCGTTTACTTTTCCGATATTGTCATGGAAGTGGGTATCTTTAAGCAATTTTCCGGCTTTGCGTATTTCATCTGCGACATTTTTCCCTGCAAGGTGTGCGTGGCCGGAATCTAAGCAAATACCGATGTTCGAACGGTCGGCTGCTTTTACTATAGGAATAAAGCCTTCCACGGATTCCGAATGGACGCTGTGCCAGAGATTTTCAAGAACCAAGTTGATCCCATATTTCGCAGCTTCGTCTGAGAGCTTTTGAAGGGTTTTTACATTGCTGTCGAGAAAGTTTTCCCATCCGAGTTCCGATATTCTGGCATCTATATTTTCGGGGGCTATATCCCGCATGAAACAAGCATGATAGACAGCGGTTTTCCCTCCGAAGAGTCCGAAACGCCGCAGTTCCCTTATTTGTTCTTCATACAGTTCATGCGGCGCTTCGTTTTTGCCATCGGCTGTAATGGGAAAGCACGAATGCATGGAGAGCATTTTCAGCCCGAAGTTTTCCAAGTCTTCATTGAGTTGCTTTATCTCGCCTATTTGAGTGTCGGGATCCCATCCTGTTCCATCTATGCCTACATATTTTATGCCTTCTTCGGCAAAGGCCAGTAAAACAAGTTTCCTTTGAGGATTGTTCGGATTGAAATAAAACGCCAACTCTCTTTTCATTATTTATTTGCCCTTTTTTTATCCAATTGGTTTTTGATATATTCAAAGGATTCCTCTACAAGTTTTAGTCTTTTTCTCTGCGCAGATGCAAGTGTGCATTTTTTGGCATCTCCAAGAGCTTTTTCGCATGAAGCCATGACTTCGGGAGTGTAAACCTGACTGTTTACGACGACAAGTTCCTTGTAGGAACCGGGATTTGGTATCCAGTCGGATTTTTTTACCGAATCTTCTATAGTCGTGAAATATTTATTCATATACGGTGCGGCATTTCCGTACATTTTTTCAAAGTAATCATCAAGAAGGAGTTTCGCATCCTGATCAGGATTCCAGAGCATTCTCGCAGCGACATAATATTGCAGCGTATTATGCGCCCAGTATTTATTGTTTGCCTGAGTGAAATACCATTTGACTCCGTTGTCATGCAGGAATTTAAATATATCGATTGTTCTGTAAAGGACAGGTAGATACGCATTCGCATCCCCTTCATAAGTTTTCCATTTGCCATTAACCCAGCCGCCTTCATTTCCAAGGAGAAAATATTCCCAGACGCCTATATTCGGCGTGGTTTTGCTCCATGTCTTCAAATCTTTAAGTCGTTCAATCGTCAGAGGGCATTTTGTCTTATCCATGGATCTCACATAATCGACGTGCAGACATAGCTGGACTATTACATTTTTTCTCGGCGTGATGTCACTTACGGGACTTTTGTATTCATGGTATGACGGCATCAATATGAATTTATCAGGATATTTTCTGGCAACAATTCTGGCTACTTCATTTACAAAGACCAGCAGGCGCCGCGTCATAGAGCCGGCGTCCCCTTTCGTATCGTTTATTCCGCCGTATTTCACACAATTTTCGCATTCGCACCACTTCGTATTTCCATCCATTGGCCACATAGGGACAATCAGCCCGTCGGGATGCTTGTCGAACCAGTCGATAGCAAAATCTGCGCACAATTTTATCACTTCCGGATTGGTAAGGCACAGGTTGCCGCCCTTCCAGGTTATATTATTTTTCGTATCCTGCGGGAGGCGTTTCCCCTTGTAAAGGGCAAAATATTCAGGATGTGTTTCAAAATATTTCTCAGTTGGAACGATTACGTCGAAATTGTGGACATTCGCTTGCCATTCCTGCATTTTAATAATGTTCCATAATTTCCAATCAGTTTGCGGAAGCATTTTCTGAAAATGCGTTTTATTTACATGGGCATTACGGTTCAGTCTGTTTTTTACCGACCAGTCCATGGCATTTTTCAGTCCGTACGGATTGCCCGGGCTTACCTGGATTTCCCGTTGAATGAACGCAGGTCTGAAAATATGTTTTCCCTCAGGCATTTCAACTGTCTTTATGTCGGGTATTATTTCGCCGTCGGGACCCGGAAAGAAACAGCGGTACCCGCAGTTTTCAAGGAATTCATATACGCTGTAAAGAGTTCCGCGCTCGCCTCCGCCGACGAGAATTACGGTTCCCGGCTTGATATCCATGATATATGCATCATTCAGTTCCTCCTGTTTTTCTGGATTGCCACTAACGTTTTCGCGTTCTTCTTTAAATTCCGCAATATATTTTTCGGCGGCTGATGTTTTGCCTACGAAGAACTTGCAGGCTGCATCCGATTTTTCAGATTCTTTCCGAACTGGAGTTTTTTTACCGATCATTTTCCCTATATATATATTCAGTTCCCTGGCGGCGTATTCTTCTGTATCACTCGCATGTTCCGGAATCAATATTTCTATGGAATCAAGAGGGATTTTTATCTGCTCTCCGCTGTGATTTGATACGCAGGCATACGGTATGGAAATCAAAAATATAAGAAGACTGAGCGCGGGAATTGATTTTTTCATAAAAAAGCTCCTTTTAAACTATATTGTTTTTTTACCATCCGGTTCCATACCATTCAGGATAACTGGAGTATAAACCAGCTCCGCCCGTCTGATATGGAATTGCCGTTACTTTAGAATTTTTAGCGGAGGTATCCCACATGAGGATATTAATTCCGTTTCTGTGTCTGTAGGTACCCCATGATGCCCACCAGCTTGCATCTCCCGGCGCTCCAGCCACTCCCATTTTCGAATCAGTGTAGGCGATAGTGCCGGATGGTTTCGGCATCTGTTGGCTGCCTACTACAGGAAACGGGAATTCGGTTCTGGCATTGACCCCGTAACTGATTTTCAGTTTCCAGAAAGTGAATGGAGTCGTATCGCTTGGGCAGACGAAGAGTGTTGAACTGCTGTCTGCATCCTGTCCTCTTGTCCATGCTGGATGACCGAGATAGGGAGTAAGTGCACATACAGATTGCTGGCAGTCAAAGACATAAGAATTTGTGCCATTGTCGTAGTATCTTGCCAAAACCCTTCCATTATAATCGGAAGAATACATACATGCCGCGTTTCCCATCTGTTTTAATTTGCTGAGGCATGAGATCTCTTTGCCTTTTTCTCTTGCTTCCCTGAGGGCAGGCAGTAGGAGGCTTGCCAGTATCACGATCACGGCGATAACCAGCAGGAGTTCAAGGAGTGTGAATATCTTTTTATCCATTTTTTTCATTTTATCTTTCCTCCACAATTTTGATATTTAAAGTTTTTAACCATGTTTAATCAACAAAAAAATCAAAAATATTGTTCAGGGATTTGACATAGAGCGGACCTTCCGGCTCATAAGTCCAGTCATCCCGCATTGCGCGATTGACAAGAACAACCTGTTTTATTCCGGCAGCCCGAGCCAATTCCAAATCCATTTTAACATGATCTCCCACCATAAGTGTAGAATCGGAAGCTGCGCCCGTTTTTTTAAGAAGAGCCTTGTAGAATTCAGGTGTGGATTTCCCGCCAGGATGTACTTCTTCTCCGCCAAAGGCACCATCCAGATACATAGAGCCGTATTTATCCGCCAATCCTCCTATGGAAAGCTTGGCGAAGATGATAATTCCGGGATTGGTAGTCGCTGTATATACTTTTATATCAGAATATCTTTTAAGCCCTATCAGAAAATCTTTAGCATCTGAATACATAAAAAGCTTCTTTTCCGCTTCTTGCGCAAGAACATGCCATAATTCCTTTTCTGCAATACTCAGCGACTCCAGTATGCCGAACGGCCAGATATTACCAACCATATTTTTAATGGATTTTTCCAGCGTCTGGATCTTTAGTTTTGCTTTTTCGATGGAAATGTTGTGCTTTTCTGCGACAAGGGAGGCAAGGCAGAGTTCCGGGGAAATATCTCCGGACGCTTCAGATTTAGGCGCCACAAGAGTTGTATCAATATCAACCAATAGCGTCTTCACCTTTAATCCTGGATTTGTATCAGTATTCATTTTCATATTTCTCTTATCTAATCTTTTCGCTCGGCAGATTGTACTTCCGATTGAGCAGGGTATTTGATAAGTCTTGGGATGAATTTTCTCTTGAAAACTTTGTAATCAGTTCCTTTTGTATCATCAACTGTAACATTGCAGTTGCGGAATTCATACCCGGAATAATCATCGGCATCTATATCCTTCGCTGGATCGGAAGCACAACGGAACCTGCAATTGTCGAACTGAGCAAATGTGGCGACGTCGTCTTTAGCCCCTTTTAACTTTGCAATCTTGCCGGATATCATGCATCCGATTACAGTGAGCTGGGCGCTGGGGCCGAGGATGAAGTTAGGTGTTTCCAGATCAGCTTTTTCTCCCCATACTCTAGTACATCCCGTAGCGGTTCCGATAACCGTGACATTCGCTTCTCCGGAAGCATCGACAAAGACCATTTTTTTATTGGGATCAGAATATGCATGTCGTTCCCAGAACCATCCCCGTATACTGAAAACTCCGCTATTTATTCCTGTTTTTTCTACCTTCAGGAGTGTATCTACCTTATACGCACACGGATGAATAAATGTAGCGGCTCCACCTTTGATAAAATGAAAGCCCGTCGGGGTATTGTTGACTTCCGGACGAATAAATACATAGTCAAGGGCCTGTCCGGAATCAGCCTTGAAGCCGCATGTTTTCATATTTTCAATGACGATATCAATGAAGGTCATATCAGAAGCGCAGGCTTCCAGATCCACTCCGCATTCAATGCCGATATCTGCATTATAGAAATTAACTGCCTCTATAAAAAACTCGGCTGTCCCGTGTGCCTTTGTTGAATTGATTCTCATGACAACCCCGGCCTTATTGTTTCCGTTCAGGAGAATATTTTTCATCGTCAGGCCCGCTAACGGCTTGCATTCCAACAATGGATTCCCCGGTTTTCCGTCATAAACAATTTGTGTCGTGGCATACTTGGGATTTCTTGCTCCTCCCGTTCCCGTTATGCTTATATTCCTGTGTACATCGCCGAGCTTCAATGTTTCAGTTATTCTGTATGTTCCAGGGGGAATAATAACAGTGCGCGGAGCTTTGCCTCCGAACATTTTGTTATTGCAGGCATCGTCAAAGGCTTTCTGGAGCGCTACTGTATCGTCTGTGATTCCGTCGCCCTTTGCACCTGCGACTCTCGCATTAACACTTAACACATTATTGATATTTGGTTCAGCAGCATTTATTCCTGCGATGCCGAATGCGGCAATTATTGCGATGATGTAAAAATTTCTCAGCCACATATTAAATCTCCTCATTTGAGTTTATATATTGCATTGATAATGATTTCTTCTGAAAACTTGTCAAGAGATGGTTTTTCAAGTCCTTTGATATCATACGAATTATCAATAAGATACGGAGAGATGGCGTATTCCGGAATAAAGATGATATTCCCGAATTTTCCAGATATCGGAATCTTGTTTCCATTTAGTTCCAATTGCATGTACAGTTCGTCATATTTATCCAATTTATAGGAGCAATAGGGCCTGCACCATCCTTCTTTTGTTTCGGGCGAATTGGCAAAAACGTATTTACCTTTCAGGGTTTCATTGAAAGTTCCGGTAAGCAATAACTTCGCCGAAGATATCTTCTCTCCAGATATTCCGCTGTAGGTTTTTTCCGCAGGATTGCAGGCTGTCATGAATTTATCCATTCCGAGTATGGTTGAGATATTTCCACCTATCCAGATAAGATGGCCGCCGCGCTCGCAATACTTTTTAGCCTTTTCCTCAAATATACCTTTTTTTATCCACATAAAGCTGTTGAATTCTCCAACGTCCAATATACACAATGGGACTTTTTGAGGATCCGGAAAACCGTTCTCATAAATATCCCGGACATCAAGAAGAGAATATTTTATATTACGTTTTTCACAGGCAATTGCCAATGCCGGCGCCATATATCTCCATAGAGGACTCAGAAAGCCTTTGCTGAAACTATAAAACGGCTCTACGATAATACCGAGTCCGCCTTCCGTTGACGCCCCTTTTGTAAATGCAGTGTAAAGTTCGCATGACAATGGTTTTATTTTATATGACTCAGTGAGTTTTTCTCCGAAAATCTTAAGAAGCGTTTCATAATCAATTGCAGGTTCACTGTTTTTTTCAGCAAGGTAATCTGCCGTAGTTACGGTATTGATAATATCTTTGGCAGAAAGGCATGCGAGATCCCGCATTGATTCAATATATTTTTTCATGCTGCCAGGATTGTTTTCTATTATACCTTCTTTTATGTACCGGATCAGACTTGAGTCCCTCTCCGATTCATATGTCGGGTATGTGCAGGATAATCTCAGGAGAATATATAATATGGCCTCTTCCGCGTGTTCTGATATTATTGAGGGCTTATTATTTTTCAATGATTCGGCAAGTAGCTTTTTGCCGTTTTCATCTTCTGCTATTTTCGTAAGATCGAGATACGGAAGAAGCTTTTTTAGATTGAAATCCTGACCGTCCTTGAGATTGTACGTCCATAGATTGTATGTCAGATAATGAATTAACGGATCATGATTCACAGATGCTTCATCCGCCATGGAATGGCCTAATGATCCAATCCATATTATGCTCCGTTCGTAATCAGCTTTTTTCAACGACTCTATCAGAAGGACAAAAGATACAGCAATTCCTTTCGGACGATGCAGGTGATATCTGTTTTTTATTCCCTGTTTTTTCAGCAGTTCAATTGCATAATCACCGACTTCGCTCTCGTCAAAATTTTCGAAACTGTCAGGAAAATGAGAATAATGCGTCTTCAGTTTTTTAAGTTGTTTTTCTGAAAAATTATTCTTTATGTTGTTAGGCAAATTGTCATTTACAAGTTGCTGGACATTGTCGTGCCCCATATTCCAGGCGAAAGATTGAAATGTCCCTGATACTCCAGCGACACAAAAGATGATGAAGATAAGCTTATTCATATTTTTTATATCACCAGTTGCTTGTTATGTTTTCTCTGGACTGAGAGCTTATATGAAAATCAAGAAACATGACATTTGCTCTGGAAAGATGCCTGTATGACGTATTGTCGGTGCCGCCCGAACTTGGCGTTCCCTGGAAAATCCCCATGCCGCCGCCGACATAATCAAGATAGTCAAGTCCATCGGTATTTCTGTAGCCGTCTGTTATTCCATAGGCCGTTGACGGATTGGTAATTTTTGTCAGCCGGATCTGGGCTGGATTCGCGGTACAGTCGCGGAAGTATTTCCCGCTGACTATGTATGCCCTGTTTCCCCTTGTTTTTGCGGCGTCTTCCGTAAAGGCATTCCAATATTTCTTATTCCGCGCCGCCGGGCACATGAATATATTTTTTGCGCTTTCCGGCAGGTCGCCTTCACGGAGGAGCAGCGAACACCAGTCATTGTTCTGTGAATAGTGACTGCCAGGATATCCCTGTATCAGCCAATCGTCGTTTGAACCAGAGTATGAAATGACTCCCTTTGATACTTGCTGAAGGTTGCTGGCGCACGAAATTGAGTATGCACTTTCCTTTGCGTTTCTCAGCGCGGGCAGAAGCATGCCGGCAAAAATAGCTATAATAGCAATAACTATGAGCAATTCAATCAATGTAAAATCCATGAGGAGGCCGAAACCATTATTTCTCGGAAATTCATTCCGGCTCCGATTATTTTTTAATGAACATGAGTACATAATATTCCTTTCACACGCATATTTTTTCAACCGTTCCATGTTCCTCATACTTGAATTTAAATGTTTTATGAATTATTTCATCAGCATTTATTTCCGTATCGAAAATGTAGTCAACCGCCGCCTTGAGCTGTTCGGCGTGAGGACTTGCGATGCAGGAAATATTAGCAGCATTCGGTTTTTTGTATTCACTGACAGAGCACAGCGCAATATCATCCGGCATTCTCAATTTTAATTTTATAATTAAATCATGAATACCATACCCCACGGAGGTCTGCGATGAAATGATTCCGGTCTTTTGGGGAAGCTGTTTTAAATATTTTTCATTGTTTTTATCGGGCATAAAATGAAAATCGTCCAATAATTCAAGATCAAAGTCATTGCATGCCAAGGCAATCCCATTCCGTATCTGCTGAAAAGAAAAAGCCAGATTTTTTCTTGCAAAGCATATTTTTTTAAATCCGGCCATGCTCATTTTTGCGGCAGCCATGTACCCCGCGTGATAATAGTCGTACAAAAAGGTAACCTCATCATCCATTTTTTCCTTGTAAGGCGCAAGCAAAGCAACCTTTGTTCCCTGATTACGCAGTCTCTTATAGATTTCCGAATTTAACGGCTTATGAGGAGTAGGTAATATAATCAGCCCTTTGAATTTTTCCTTTTCAGCCTTTTCCAGAAACTTTTTTTCCATTAAAGGACTTTGCAAATCTTCATTTACATTGTAAATAACCAGAAGTCCGCCTTTGTCCAGAACATAATCCTGTATATAGTTAAAGGAATTCATCGTTTCGTTTCTGAAAAAGGAGGCCATTCCAATCAGGCTGCCCATTTTAGAATGTGAGCCGTTCGAATTTAGAGTCACATATGTGCCTTTTCCCTGAATTTTTTTCAAAAGTCCTTCATGGGCAAGAGCGCAAATGGTTTCCCTGACGGTGTTGCGTCCCACTCCATATTGAGTTACCAACTCCGGCTCGGTCGGAATTTTGCTGTCAGGGGGGAAATCCCCGTTGAGTATCCTGTCCTTGAGGATTTTTTTTATGTAATCGTACTTTGAAATTGTTTCAATCATTTTTTATCATCCCATCATCCTATGACTATAATAGTGCTGCTTGATACTTCTGTCAAGAGAAAAGGACTGACATTCTTGCTTTTTAAGGTATATATCATCTCGCCTATTGACAAATGCAAAAGCCGCATATACTATATGTAGAATGATAGGATGACTTGAGATGAATGAATTTAACATACAAGTATCTACAAAGAGCCAGCAGGTAAAAGAGCGTCTGCTGCTAATGCTTGATTCGCCAGACTATCAGGCTGGCGCAAAGCTTCCTGCAGAGCCGGAACTCAGCAAAAGTTTTGGAGTAAGCCGCAATACTGTAAGGGAGGCTGTAAGTAATTTGGTCAACGAAGGGCGTCTTCGGAGAAAACAAGGAAAGGGAACATTTGCGCTGTCGCAAGTCGACAAGAAACAGCTTGTCCGTAATAACTTCATCGGCTTGTGCTATCCTGTAAAAAGCCATAGCCTGGAGATGCTCAGAGACACTCAGGAATATGTGATGGAGAAAGGCAAGGTGCTTGTGACTTATAATGTGAATGAAGACTTGCAGAATCCTGCCTATGAAAAAATATTTTTGGAAAATGCGGAAAAAGGAAACTTTAGAGGCGTAGTAGTCTTTCCTTCCCCCAAAGAACCGAGAAACACGGAGATCTACAGCCGTCTTAGAAAAAAAGGGATCAAAACGGCTCTTGTTACAGCATATAAAGAGGATATGAGCGATGAGGTGTTTTTCTGTGTCGATTTCAGACAGGCCGGATATTTTACCGCGGCAAAAGTGTCCGCTTCAGGGTTCAAGTCAATACTGCTTGTATCAGCAAATCTCCCTCCTTCCTATGTGAAATTTGCTGAAGGACTCAAGGATGCTGCTAGGGATTTCAACCTCTCCGTGCTGGAAAATATTTTTCTAGAACCCAATAATTCCACAATCATAGAAAATATTATATCGGAGAATCCAGATGCTGTGGGAAAAATAAGATCTCTGCCTGATCGTGTTGCGGTAATAACTACTCAGATAGAAATAGGGCAGACTGTATATAAGGTATTGAAAGATTCCGGACGTAATGTCCCTGATGATCTTGGTCTGGTTTCGTTCTACAGCCATATTCCGGAAAATGATCCGGGTATTTCCAGTTTGACTATTCCGTCCAGGCAGATACTCTTAGATGCTCTGGAATACGTGATAAATGACGATATTAAGGCGGATGAGAAAGTTCAGAGAAGTTATAATATGGAATTTGAAGAGCGGGGAACATTGAAAGGATAAAATATGGAGAGAAAATTTACACTCATTGAATTGCTCGTTGTAATTTCGATTATCGCAATTCTGGCAAGCATGCTTCTGCCGGCATTGAGGAACGCCAAAGCAAGTACAAAAAGAATAAAATGCGCAAGCAATTTGAAGCAAATGGGAATTGCACTGAGCAGTTACCATGATGATAATCAGGGGCGCTGCCCCTATTACATTTCAGATGCGACATGGTGGAAGCCTCTTTGGGAATATGCCGGCAGTCCTGGCGCCGCTTATTATTCGGTAACAGAAACAAACTGGTGTCCGGATGGTATAAAACCTGGCGCATCCGATGCCTTCGGCGTTGCTTATAACACAAACTATGCAATAAACAATTATCTGAAATATTCTTCAGTGTTAATACGGCAACTGAAAAAGCCATCTAATACTCTCGTATTTGCGGACGGAGTTGCTCCCGGAGGCAGCGGAGGAAATTCCGCGGGGGTAAGCAATCAGGTGCAGATAAATGGAGCTTTGCCACTTGATTGTAAAATCAATTTCTGCCATCTTAATTCAACAAATACATTGTTTGCGGATTTTCATGTTAACAGCATTCCGAATCCCAGAGATATTTTACCAGTTGCCCATGTCGGGGACCTTCTCTACGAATAAAAACAGAAGATAAAATAATACATAATGAAAAATACCAATCACTTCACATTTCTTGAATTATTGCTTATTTTTGCTATTGCCGCTCTTCTGCTTTTTATGCTGCCGGCAGTAGGCGCTCTTACATCCGAGTTTAGCAAGGAAGCTGAATGTAAAAATAACTTGAAAAAACTCTACGACTCAATGATCCGCTATTCTGAAGAATTCGATGGCTCTTTTCCTGTCCGTTTCAATAAATCAAAAAAACTCAGCCCATGGTTTTATGTACTGGCAGAAGTGTATTCCGATAAATTTTCTGTTCCATACTGGAGCTACCCGAAAGGACGGAAGTTCTGGCATTGTCCGGCATGTCCTCTGAATAACTGGGAAGACAGCTGCAGTTCCGGCGCTTCCGATTATGGCCTTAATATATTAGCGTATGAAAGACCTGACGGAAAGATAACTTATAATTTAAAGGAATCGGCTTCCATGCCGGCTCAAAAATTTTTATTAGCCGACATTCCTCTGAATAGTTACCGTCCCTATATTCAGCCAACAGTATATCTCAGTATAAGCAACCGTCATAACCTGAAGGGTAATTATATATTTTTTGACGGACATCTTGATGAATTTACAAGGCGTCAAGTCTTCCGCTGGCCGGAAAACAACTGGACTGCCTTTTCGCGTTCGACAAATCAGACGCCATGGAACTGCAACATTCAAAAATGAAAAAACAGGGAGAATTTCGGATGAAAAAAAGAAGCATTAACCGGAAGTTAAAAAAAGCTTTATTATTGGTTCTTTCTCTTGCCATAATGTCGACAGCTGTTGAAACATTGGGGTTTGATGAAAATGATATACTTTTCTTCGCCAGCTTTGATAAAGGTTTTGATGCCGATATAGCAAAAGGCGATTCGAAAGCTGCGCTGAATGGAAAACCTGAGTTGTGTAAAGGAAAAATCGGTAAGGCGTTGGTTTACGAGAACCAGAAGTCCGGCCTTTCATATCTACTTGAGAAAAATATCAATCCCAGTCAGGGAACCATTGCGTTCTGGATCGGTTCAGAAAATTGGACAGGAGATAATGGAGATGTATTTCAGTATTACTTCAGTACTCATGGCGCATCGGACAAAATCGTCATAGAGCATGTATGGTATAGGAAAGGGGTTAATTTTCTGATTTTTAAGGGGAATGTGCCTGTCGGAGGATTTCCGGCTGCTTTGATAGAATCACTTGTCAATACCTACGACACGAAAGCGATAGATGTAACAGACAGGGTCAGCCCGGAAATATGGTACCACGTGGTCTTTACATGGAAAGAAGGTCAAATATCCAGTTACTTGAATGGCAAACCCTATGGTGTATTTAAAGATCCGGGTCTTTCTATAAAAAAACTCGGGGATATT
>Ga0154591_1100_pt2 | contig 19863 bp, 14 predicted proteins | sample RifGroF2_FD_116020 | JGI IMG/M metagenome (GOLD analysis project Ga0154591, IMG submission 116020) | Lentisphaerae bacterium GWF2_45_14
CGTTGAAAAGTTTTTCTGAATTTCTGGGCGGAATTTTCGGTGTAGAATTTCAGAGCCTGCTCAAGGTCTGCCTGATATTCCAGGGGAATTTCACGAATCCTGTAAACTTCGTCCGTCCAAATCATTTTGTCAATTGCCAAATCATAGTCCCATCCTCCTATCTTAGCAATTTGCTGAGTCAGATTCAGAAGTTCTGCTTTTTCTTTAAGTTCCTTGAAAATCAGATTGAACGGTTGTCTCAGTCCGTTTTCGATAATGGCCTTATAAATGAGACAATATGAGAACAACTTAAGTATATGCCCAATGAAATTTGAGAAGCCGAAAACATTCGTGTATAAACTGAAGAAAAACTCTGATACCGTAGAAAAAAGAACCGCCCCACAGAGAAGCCGGAAAATAGTCTTGTCAAAAATTTTACGGTTATGAAACAAGGGAAATAAAGACAGCATCAATATCGCGCATATTATATATTCACTGTAGACTTTAAAATGCGTCTGCCCTTTTCCCTCGACAAAACAAACAGGAAATATCTTCCAATAATAAATTGAGGCCAGCAACAGACAGGTGACGCAAAAATAAATACCCAAAATCGTTTCATATGAAATACGTTTTTTACTGGAAGAAAGAGTAAAAAACACAAAGAGGGAAATGCTCTCCATATAGCGCGCCGCGATCCAAAGCTCACTGGCATAATAATCATAGTTAAATATATGCATCCCTTTATATGAAAGGGTATGAGCCAAACCTAAAATAGCAACAAAAAAATACGATATTCCCAGATATGCCAGACTGTAATTGCTTATCCCCTCCCTTACATTCCAGGCTATGAGAAAAAAACTCAGGGCGATAGCTATACTGAAAAACTCTACAATACAGTGGAAAAGAAGGTAATTAACCGTCGATGTATAATAAAGGCCCCATGAACAGACGGCAAAAAGCAAGACTGGAAAGGTTCTATTTTTCAGTGCCGAATACTGTAACCCCATATTAACCCCCTCTTCCGTAGAGGATTCTAAGTTAGAGCCTCCTTTCGACTATTCAAGTAAAACCCCGGAATATATCTACGTTCACCGGGAAGGAACATGTCACACTCTCAGCCTAATCACCCTACCCCAGAACAAGATAGGAGAATCTCCGCATGGAGATAAAGATAATTGCAAATCACAAACGCAGTCGTTACGCTCTCTAATTTTCGGAGGCTATTAATTTCAGACCTTCTTTGCACCCGTCAATCTTGAGGTGGCTTCCTTCCCTGAGGTCGCCGGAAATCATCATCCTTGAGACAGGATTCTCGACTTCTTTCACAATGACTCGCTTGAGCGGCCTTGCCCCATAGACAGGGTCGTAGCCCGTTTCTGCGATGTATTTAAGGGCCTTGGGAGTTATCTCAACAGATACGAGAAGTCCTTTCATCCTTTCTTCAAAACCTCTGATTTGTATTTCCACTATTCCAACAAGGTCTTCCTTTGTCAGTGAGTGGAAGATGAGTACCTCGTCAACCCTGTTCAGAAATTCCGGACGGAACGATTTTCTGAGTTCTTCGAGAAGCAGACCCTTTACCGAATCGACATTGCCATTGCAGGTGAGCAGATGATCGCTGCCGATATTGGAAGTCATTATTATTATGGTATTTTTGAAATTGACAGTCCTTCCGTGCGAATCGGTCACGACACCGTCGTCGAGTATCTGGAGAAATATATTGAAGACGTCGGGGTGCGCCTTTTCTATTTCATCAAAGAGTATGACGCTGTAGGGCTTGCGCCTGACGGACTCGGTGAGCTGCCCTCCTTCATCGTAGCCGATGTATCCTGGAGGTGCCCCTATAAGCCGTGCGACGCTGTGTTTTTCCATATATTCGGACATGTCAATTCTGATCATCGCGCGTTCATCATCGAAAAGCGCTTCCGCCAGGGCTCTTGCAAGTTCTGTCTTTCCAACGCCTGTGGGGCCCATGAAAATAAAGGATGCGATGGGCCGTTTGGGGTCTTTGAGTCCGGCGCGTGCGCGTAAGACGGCATCGGCCACAGAATCAACCGCTTCCGATTGGCCCACGACCCTCTCGTGGAGCTCTTCCGAGAGATTGAGAAGCTTTTCCTTCTCGCCCTGCAGAAGCTTGTTTACTGGAATATGCGTCCAGCGGCTGACGATTGATGCGATGTCCTCTTCATCGACTTCCTCTTTCAGAAGCCGCGTGCCTGAAGAATCTTTCATCTTGAGGTTGAGAATCTTGATTTGCTTTTCAATCCCCGGGATGGTCCCGTGTTTGAGTTCGGCGGCACGGTTGAGATCGAAATCCCGTTCTGCCTTGTCGAGGTTTTGTTTTGCGATTTCCAGAGCCTCCATCAATGAACGCATCTGCGAAATGGAAGTCTTTTCAGCCTCCCAGCTTGTACGCAGTCGTGTTGACTGGCTTTTCAGCTCGGCGAGTTCGGCCTCAAGCTCTGTCCGTCTCTGAATAGAGGACTCGTCCTTTTCCTTTTTGAGTCCGGTTATTTCGATTTCAAGGCGCATGGCCTTGCGTTCGATTTCGTCGATTTCCACGGGGCAGCTGTCTATTTCCGTACGGAGCTTGGCCGCAGATTCATCGACAAGGTCGATTGCCTTGTCCGGCAGGAATCGGTCAGAAATATATTTATCTGAAAGTGTCGCGGCCGCAATGAGCGCGGAATCCTTTATCTTGACGCCATGATGTACCTCGTACCTCTCCTTAAGCCCTCTGAGTATGGAAACGGTGTCTTCAACGGAAGGCTGGCCGACCATTACCGACTGGAAGCGTCTTTCGAGCGCGGCGTCTTTTTCTATATACTTTCTATATTCGTCAAGTGTCGTAGCTCCGATGCAGTGAAGTTCGCCCCTTGCCAACATGGGTTTAAGGATATTTCCGGCATCCATCGCGCCTTCTGCCGCGCCTGTGCCAACAACAGTGTGAAGCTCGTCGATAAAGAGAATCACTTCGCCATTCGAGGAGGTTACTTCCTTCAGTACTGCTTTGAGACGCTCTTCAAATTCGCCGCGGAATTTTGCCCCCGCGATGAGAGCGCCCATATCCAAAGACGCGAGTCTTCTGTTTTTGAGCCCCTCCGGTACGTCGCCGCGAACGATTCTTATCGCGAGCCCCTCGGCAATGGCTGTTTTGCCGACTCCTGGTTCGCCGATAAGGACTGGGTTATTTTTTGTTCTCCGTGAGAGTATCTGAATAACGCGGCGTATTTCCTCGTCGCGCCCGATAACGGGATCGAGTTTATCTTTAGCGGCGAGAGCTGTGAGGTCTCTCGAATATTTTTCCAGAGCCTGGAATGTAGCCTCAGGATCTTCAGAACTTACGCGCTGATTGCCTCTTATATTTTTTAGGGCATTAAGGGTTTTCTCATAAGTTATTCCTGATCTTTTCAGCAGCTCTGCGCATTTTCCTGTGGAATTGACAATTGCAAGGAAGAGATGCTCCACGCTAATATATTCATCCTTCATCTTTTCGGCGGTCTTGCAGGCGTCGATGAGGATTTCACTGAAATCGCGTGACGTATAAGTCTGTTGCGCGCCGGGCCCTTTTACAGAGGGTATTGCGCGGAGCAGCGTGTCTGTTTCTCTGGAAATATCCTTCAATTGCACATCAAGGTTCTTGAGAAGTGCGGGCACTAGGCCGTCCTGTTGTTCCAGCAATGCCTTGAACAAGTGTGCCGGCACAATTTCCTGATGTCCATGTTCGATGGCTATATTATGGGCGGACGTCAGTGCTTCCCTTGACTTCACCGTGAGTTTTTCCATTTCCATAAGATTTTCCCTTTCGAAGTTTCCAAATCTTGTTTTTTGATAGCATTTAGGGTGCCATTCCTGGATACTTTCTACTTAATATCTTTATATAAAATGACTTAAGCTTGGATATCCTCCCCCTTCAATTATCCTTCTTGTCCCAGTTTACGTGTTTTTTGCAGAGACAATATGTCTCATTCTTAATATTTTAATCAAAGAAGCTTTTACAAATAAGGGAACATAATATATTTTAAGCTGTCCTTATCAACGTGTGGATTTTATAGGAATATGGAAAATTGAGATTATTTTTATTCAAAATTCTGATTTTCTTTTTTGTCTTGTCTCCCTTGCTTGCGGGAGTTTCCCAGCCCGACAGCCTGACAGGACTCGAAGAGGCGGTCATAAGTCTTGCCGGTAAGACAGCGCCAGCCATTCTGGCGGTGAAGTCGTCGTGCCCGCGCTATATCATGGGCGGAACACACGGGGCACCTGCTGTTTTTGAGGACTTCATATCCACTCATTTCTCTGAACTTATGAGTTCCGGCCCTCTGAGCCATTTTTTTTCCTTTACCGGATTTATCGTAAGTGATGATGGGCTTGTTGTTACAAGTATAAGAGCCGCTTCCGGAAGCTCTGCACCGGTTCTTCACACGCAGAATGGGGAGGAGTACCCTTCATCAGTGGAAGCCATTGATCCGGTGAATCGTATCGCACTTTTGAAGATTCAGGTAAGAAAAAAATTTCCATTCCTTGAGCTTTCCGATTCAGTAAAAGTTTTCCCGGGTCAATTCGTTATAACGCTCTGCTCATCTGCGGAACAAGGTGCCGGAGTTTCTTTCGGCGTAGTCAGTCGCGTGATCCAGCCCTCCGGAATAATCTATACCGATGCCTTCAGCGGCATTGAAGGTTGCGGCGGTCCGCTTATAAATATACGAGGAAAACTTGTCGGCGTTATCAGTGGCTCGTCCGGCAATGCCTTTTCTGAGCTGGCAGGCCAACCTTTTTCCACCGCCGCCCCCGCGAGCGCCGTAAAAAGCCTGATAGACCGCTACCTGGAGAAAAAAAAATCAGCCGCCAATCCGCCTCAACCATCGTCTCGTGCAGAACAAGACGTTCTAAAGCTTGCCGATTTCGGGATTGTGATAGCCCTCGACAATAATGGCTTGTACATAAAAGAGATAGAACATGGCTCCGCAGCATCGTTTTCAAATATCATCCCAGGCATGCGGCTTGACTCTGTAAATAAAACGCGCGTCTCATCGTTCAAGGATGTCATTGACGCGCTACGTTTATCCCCAGAAAGAATACTCCTCCATATCGAGGACGGCGATTCTCGTTATTTTGTAGTTCTTTCCCGCTAACAGAACAGGGTAGAGTCCAGCGCCATATCCGTGAATCCCGGCGTTGCCGACCGCACTGAATTATCCAGCCGCCGATTCTTTTTTCTGGAAATGTATTCTCCGACAGGTTATAGTAGACCGAGGGTACGGGGAGATTAACATGGTTTCCATGAAAATAATTATTGTTGATGATGAAGAAATCATCAGAAATGGACTTAGTTCATTTCTGGAGGATGAGGGGTTTGAGATATTGCTCGCGGAAAGCGCGGAAGAGGCTTTGCTCATGTTCGAGAAAAATAAAGATATAAAGGCGGCTGTTGTAGATATACGCCTCCCGGGAAAAAGCGGGTCCGAGCTTATTCTGGAAATTGCCAGAACAATGCCAGGCGTTAAATTCGTCATATATACCGGCTCCACCGAATTTTCGTTAACCCCTGAACTTGAGGCCGTCGGCATTTGCCGTAACCAAGTGTTTTACAAGCCGACCCCCGCAATAAAAATAATCAATGCAATTAAAAAAAATCTCGGGGTTTAGTTCCTTATGAATACTAAAAAGCTGATACTGGTTATCGACGATGAGCCTGCCCTGCGGCGGGGACTCAAAGCCTATTTTGAGGATTCCGGTTATATTATACTGGAGGCCGAAAATGGTATTGAAGGCCTCGCCATTTTTCGCGAAAAGCATCCAGATCTCGTACTCTGTGACCTTATGATGCCCGGAATGAGTGGAAGCGATGTGATAAAAACAGTTTCCACAGAGACCCCCGATACCCCTGTTATCGCCATATCCGGAACCGGTATTATCGAAGATTCCATAAAGGCCATCAGAAACGGTGCCTGGGACTATATAATAAAGCCTGTCCCAAGCATGGTCGATTTGCAGTATCGCATCGAACGCAGTATCGAAAGATCAGAGTTTCTGAAAAGTAGAAAACAATATTTTCAGGAACTCGAAATAGCTGTAAAAATGAGGACGGCCGAACTGGAACTTGCAAGGGATTCAGCAGAGGCGGGAAGCCGCGCCAAAAGCGAATTCATCGCAAATATGTCCCACGAGTTCAAAACCCCGCTGAACTCCATAATAGGGTTCTCGGACCTCCTGGGAGAAAAACTATCCGGCAATCAGAAGATAATGATTGACTACGTCTATGACAGCGGAAAGAAACTCCTTACTATGATTGACCATATCCTGGAGTACTCAAGACTGGAAAGCAGCGATGTTTCCCCTGATATTTCCAACACCAACATACCATCCGAAATAGCTTCGTCAATAGCCGATGCCCGGAAAAATTCGGATAAGGGAAAAATACAGTTTTCAAGCGAGATTGCGGAAGGCCTCTCTCATTTTCCCCTTGATGCCTCAATGCTCAGAAAGATAATGGCAAACTTGCTTTCAAACGCCGTCAAATTCATGCCCGGCGGTGGAACAGTCACCATAAACGCATCCATTAATAACGGCGGCGAACTTGTACTAAAGGTTTCCGACGTGGGAATAGGTATTTCCCCCGAGGAGATGGGAATTCTATTTCAACCCTTCCGTCAGCTTTCGTCATTCAGGGAAAAGGCCTTTGACGGAGCCGGAATCGGCCTCGTTATTGCCAAACGCCTTGTGGAACTCCACGGCGGCAATCTCTCTGTTGACAGCAAAAGCGGCAAGGGCAGTACCTTTATAGTTACAATTCCGCCTCATTGCCTGGCCTGAAAAAATATACAACAAAGGAATTCCATGAATAGCCAAAATATAATTCTTGTGGACGCGTACGCTCAAATATACCGCGGTTTTTTTGCGATAAGAAATCTTTCCAATTCCAAAGGCCTTCCAGTCAACGCAGTATTCGCCCTGGCAAAATTCCTCATTCGCCTCAACCGCGATTATCCCATCCACTACGGCGCCTTTACGTTCGACGTCGGCAAACCCGCCTTCCGACTCGATATACTTCCCGAATACAAGGCAAACCGCCCGCCAATGCCCGACGAACTTAGAAACCAGATTCCTTTTATCCACCGCCTTGTGGAATACTTTGGCTGGCCATCGCTTTCTAAGGAAGATTATGAATCTGATGACCTCCTCGCCGGAATCGCAGGCTTTTTTACCGAATATCCCGTGCTTATCGTAAGCGGCGACAAGGATATAGCACAAGTCATTGACGACAGAGTAAAAATGCTCGTCCCTGATAAAAAAGACGGCGGACTTGCAGTCCGTGGCGCGAATGAAGTCATGGAACGCTACGGCGTCTTCCCTGACCAAATACCAGACCTTCTCGCGCTTACCGGCGACAGCTCAGACAATATTCCCGGCGTCCCCGGAGTAGGCCCCAAGACCGCCGCAAAACTCATCGCCGAGTTCGGCTCGCTTTCAAACCTCCTTCAAAATATTACAAAGCTCGACAACCAGAAACTCCGGGAGAAAATCTTGCCGTGTGCCGATATCCTGAAAAAAAATCTCGCACTTATTACTCTTAAGACAGAACTTCCCGACAATTCATGGAAAGCTCTTTCCATCCTCGAACGAAAAACCCCCGACTGGCAGAAAATCCTTGCCCTTTGCGCTGAACTTGAACTCAAAAGCATATACCGTGAAGTTGAAAACCTCATGAATGCTCTTCCATTTGATGTTATGAAAAAAACACCTGTTCAGGAATCAAAAAAAACTGCACCCGAGGGTTTCATTCCAGACCTTTTCGGTTGAAATGATGCGATAATGAAGTAAATTCTCTGGCCTCATAAATGATATTGTGTTCCAGCGCGGGTGGCGGAATTGGCAGACGCGCCAGACTTAGGATCTGGTCCTTCGGGGTAGGGGTTCAAGTCCCCTCTCGCGCACCACTGAGCATTTTAGCCTCAAAAATTACTGTTTTAAAGCCTCTTTGTCAAGAACACAAAAATCCTTGTGATACCTTGTTTTACTGCGTGAAATTCGGAATAACAACCCTATAACACACCTAAGTTTTTCTTATCCTCGCTTGAGCGTGGCTTGAGGGTAGAAAATATTGTTATCACTGACTTGGATTATATCGCAGGAGAAGGAACAGGAAGCACTAACTCTTATTGACAAAAAGGAAGAAACAGAGTATAAAGATAATGGGACAAGAGGGGAAACAATCCAATGACAACACAAGAACAAAGACGGCAGATACTGGAGCGGTGAACAAGCGACAGACGAAACCCGAACAGGAACGAATATTGTCGAACCTGGCTCAAGCGTTCAATCTGATAGATCAGGCAATGGAACTGCACGACAGACCAGTGGTTCTGGAAGCGTGTTGGGGAATAATGCCGATAGCGGAAGAGCTTCTCAGTCAGCTGACGGAAATTTGCAAAATACTGAAGTACTCAACAAATCAAAATCAATGGGACAGCAGTCTACCGCTGGACGAGCTGGCAAGGATATATCCGAACATAGAATCGACGACATGGTTTCAGTGGATGTTGGGGATGATCTGGAAGTCGATTTCGATTATCCGCAGAGCGGCAAAGAACATAAGGCATGGTGGATGCTGCAGCTGCCTGTAGAAAAAACCTATTCTTTCGATCCTGTCTCGTCCGGGCTTTCTGCAAAACAGCAGAAGCTTGTCATCGGTTCGGAGGCCTGCATATGGACGGAAGATATTCCGGAAAACGAAGTCTTTTCACGAACCTTCCCGCGTATGTGGGCATTTGCTGAAACAGTTTGGTCTGACAAAAAACAGCTTGATTTCAAATCATTTAAGAAAAGGGTTTCAGCCCAGGCCAGTATCTTCGAAAAATCAGGAAACGATTTTTTCAAAGAGTAAAAAGGATATTAAATAAAGAACGCGGCTTTCCGAAGGTTTATCCGGGAAGCCGCGTTTTAATTTATCAGACAGAATCAGGCGATAGCGTTCTTTATGAGATTTGTGAAGTCGTCGGCCTTGAGGCTCGCGCCGCCGATGAGTCCGCCGTCGATATCTTTCTGAGCAGTAAGCTCGGCAGAATTGTCGGCCTTCATGCTTCCGCCGTACTGAATCCTTACAGCTTCAGCAGTCTCGATATCGTAAAGGCTTGCGACTACCTTCCTGATGTACGCATGTGTTTCCTGCGCCATTGCGGGAGTGGCAGTTTTGCCCGTGCCGATCGCCCATACGGGTTCGTAGGCAATGATCATGTTCTTCATATCGGACGCGGCAATACCCGCAAATCCGCCTTTTATCTGGGTATCGAGAACCGTTTCAGTCTTGTTGCCTTCGCGCTCTTCGAGGGTCTCACCGATGCAGACAATGGGTTTCAGTCCCGCAGCGAGAGTTGCCTTGAGACGCTTGTTCACGGTCTCGTCGGTTTCGCCGAAATACTGACGCCTTTCGCTGTGACCGATGATCACGTATTCAACGCCCGCTTCTTTAAGCATGGCTCCTGAGATTTCGCCTGTAAATGCGCCGGATTCGGCCCAGTGGATGTTCTGGGAGCCGACCTTGACATTCGACCCCTTCGCGGCTTCAACAACCGCGCAGAGCGTTGTAAAGGGCGGGCATACGACGATGTCGGCATTGCTGATTCCGGCGACTTTAGCTTTAAGTTCTTCGACGAGGGCCTTGCCCTGAGAAGCAGTCTTGTTCATTTTCCAGTTGCCAGCGATAATAACTTTTCTTGACATTATTTTTCTCCAGATTTTTGTTTTTCAGTGCTTGCAGCAGGAGCATCCGCATCCTGAAGCGTCATCAAGCGCGACTACGCCCGGGAGGGTTTTTCCTTCGAGAAATTCGAGTGAAGCGCCGCCGCCGGTGGAGATGTGCGTCATCTTGTCGGCAAGCCCGCTCTGGTTTACTGCGGCTACGGAATCACCGCCGCCGATAATGCTCACTGCGGAACTGTCGGCTACGGCTTTGCATATACCTGTTGTGCCTGCGGCGAAGTTCGGCATTTCGAAGCAGCCCATCGGGCCGTTCCATACAACCGTTTTAGCGCCAGCTATTTCAGCGGCATATGCCTTGATTGTTACAGGGCCGATATCGAGAGCCATCCAGCCGTCCTCTATATCCTGTCCAACGACTTTGGTCGCTGCTGCGTTGTCAAACTTGTCGGCCGCGACGTTGTCGGTCGGAAGCATGAACTTGACGCCTTTGGACTTGGCTTTTTCGAGGGTTTCTTTCGCGGTATCGATGAGATCATTTTCAACGAGCGAGTTGCCGATATTGTGGCCGAGCGCCTTGAGGAACGTATAAGCCATTCCACCGCCGATGAGAATGGTATTGACCTTTTCCATGAGGGAGATAAGGACTTCGAGTTTGCCGGAGACTTTTGCGCCGCCGATGATTGCAACAAAAGGCTTTTCAGGATTGGCGACTGCCTGTCCGAGGTACTGTATTTCTTTTTCCATAAGGAAACCGGCAACACAGGGATTGGGCTTCATGAATTCGGTGATGACGGCGGTCGAGGCATGTGCGCGGTGCGCGGTGCCGAACGCGTCGTTGACATATACATTGCCGAGCTTAGCGAGTTCTTTCGCGAAGTCTTTGAGCATCTGCTTGGCTTCGTCGGTTTTGGGCTTGATGTCTTCGGCCTTGTGGAAGCGGGTGTTTTCGCAGATCATAAGGTCGCCGGGCTTGAGTGCATTCGCCATCGCAACAATGCTTTCGCCGATGCAGTCCGGGGCCATGTTGACGTTCTTGCCGAGAAGCTCGCTGAGTCTGTCCGCACAAGGCTTGAGGCTGAATTCGGGATTGGGACTGCCGTCGGGTCTGCCGAGGTGGCTGAGGAGCACAAGAGATGCACCTTTTTCGAGGATATATTTGATTGTTGGGAGCGCGGCGGTGATGCGTGTGTCGTCGGTAACTTTTCCGCCTTTGACAGGGCAGTTGAAGTCAACTCTCATAACGACTCTTTTTCCTTTGAGATCTATATCGCGCACGGTCTTTTTGTTATAGCTCATTTTCAACCTCTGTTTAATTTTCGTTATTTGATAAAAAACCCGGGGAGAACAGTATGACTGGTCTCGACCGGGTTGTTATTTTCAATCAGCTTGCGCGGACTGATATTAGAGAGTGGCCATGTGGCGGATAAGGTCAACGACCTTGTTGGAATAGCCCCACTCGTTGTCATACCAGGAAACGACTTTCACGAAATTGTCGTTAAGGGCGATACCGGCCTTCGCATCGAAAATCGATGTTCTAGCGTCGCCTACGAAATCCTGAGAAACGACTTCTTCGTCGGTGTAACCGAGGATGCCTTTGAGTTCGCCTTCGCTAGCGGCCTTCATTGCGGCCTTGACCTGATCATAGGTCGCGCCCTTTACGAGTCTGCAAGTAAGGTCAACAACCGATACGTCGGCTGTCGGTACGCGGAACGCCATGCCTGTGAGCTTGCCGTTGAGCGACTTGATGACCTTGCCGACAGCCTTTGCGGCGCCGGTGGATGAGGGGATGATGTTTGTGAGTGCTGAACGGCCGCCTCTCCAGTCCTTGTTGGACGGAGCGTCAACAGTTTTCTGTGTGGCGGTCGTGGCATGAACGGTTGTCATAAGACCTTCGAGGATGCCGAAGTTATCGTTGAGCACCTTCGCTATGGGAGCGAGGCAGTTTGTTGTGCATGATGCGTTAGAGACGATGTTCATGTCTTTTGTGAGTTCCTTGTGGTTCACGCCCATAACGAACATCGGTGTATCGTCCTTGGAAGGAGCGGACATTACAACTTTCTTTGCGCCGGCCTTGAGGTGGCCTTCGGCTTTGTCCTTGGAAAGGAAAAGACCTGTTGATTCAACAACGAAATCAGCTCCGATTTCGCCCCATTTGAGCTGTGCGGGATCTTTTTCGGCTGTTACGCGGATTTTTTTGCCGTCTACGATAAGCTGACCGTTTTCTACGGCAACTGTGCCTTTGAAGGCGCCATGTACGGAGTCATATTTGAGCTGATACGCAATATAGTCAACTTCCATGAGGTCATTGATTGCGACTACTTCGACATCGCTGCGCTGTTGTGCCGCTCTGAAAACCAGACGGCCGATACGCCCAAAACCGTTGATACCGATCTTGATTGCCATTTTTAGTACCCTTTCGTTTTATTTTTTATGGTCTTTAAATGGATGAAAGATGTTATGTTTTTAACAATCGGAGTTGTAAAGATAGCCTGATATCGCGAAAAATCAAACAAAAAAATCTCAAATTTCACAGTTTTTCGTTAATACTATGGTCGCCAAAAGTCAGAAGCCCCTTGCTTTTCGGATCGTCAAAACTTATAAGCACCATATCTTCGCCTAGCCTGAGATTGTTTGCAAACGCCACATCCATAATACCGAAGGAAGTAATTGAAGCAAAATTAGTCAATTACCGGTAATAGCTTTCTGTAATTTTATTATAAGCTCAGCCGCCCTTGCTCTCGCATCCGAGGCAGCCTTTGTATTATGCGGCTGCTTGACAACCACATCGAAAGGAGTCTTGTCAAGGAATTTCTCGACTTCAGCCGTGAGGCCTGAATCAACTCCTTTTGTTTTGCCAAGGGAAAGCATCTCCTCCAGTTTTTTCATATATTTAAGATCTTCAAAACCTTCTCTTAGGCATTCGTATCTGATTGAAGTAACCGGTTCATTCAATGAATTGTAGATCAATGCCCCCTCGGCACATGTTTTCCATGAAGCCCTCCCGTAATGGCCGCCGGGGCCGTTCAGGTAGGTAAACAATCCAAGCTTCGGATTTTTATTACAAAGTCCTCTCCATGCGTGCACGCGGTAATAGCGGTATAAGGACGCCCTGATATTTGTATTGCAGAAATACATCCAGACTTCCTTTTTTTCACTCTTCAAAATCTCAAGAAACGGCTTAAAGTCAGGGTCGTCATAATAGGCGCCCCAAAGGCACCACACATCGACAAACGGAAGCATTTTTTTCATGTTTTCACTGCTATGCTTGCTTGCCCCAAAAGTTATTTGAAACTGGGTTTCGGGAGAGGCTTCCTTGGCTAATCGGCAGGTTTCGATAACTTTTTCCGCGTCCGGCACATGCGGTTCATCCCATACTTCGACGTAATAATCCTTAGCCCCTACTCCATGTTCTTTAAAGAACTTGTCTATTTCTTTTATCCAGCTTTTCCAAGCGTTTTTCCATTCTTCCGTTCCATATTTAAACTTATTTTTAAGTACATGGTTTTGAAAAATGTTATATGCGCTGAAGCCCAGAAGGAATTGAATGTCAACCTTATATTTCTTTGCCCATTCGAGGTGGTTCTTGACAATTCCGGAAATAGTCTCATCGAATTTTCCCACGGCAAATCCATTCTCATCAAAATCCGTTTTAAAAAGATATGGGGATAACTGGAATATCCTGTTGTCATGTTCGATCATGTCTCTAAAGAATTTTTCATTTGCCGCAGCCTTCATAAGCCATAAAGGAATCGCCGGTTTTCGGGACAGTTCAATGGGCCACAATTCCAGCTCAAACGGAATGTCCCGCATTGTCCCGAAATATTCCCAACCTTTTTTTGTCAATTCGAATTTTGCTGCCTCATTCAATGGGATTACCCGGATGAAACCTTTATACAAATCAGGCTTGACATCGCGGCAGTCAAATGTCAGCCAGACAAGCCCTGAATCTTTCGGCGGCACAGTTATGGTAAAGGCCTGGTTCATCAGCACCAATGGGTCAAAGCGTTGCTGGTGCGATTTCCCATCGCCGTCCTTTACTCTCACGGCCTGTCGCATTTCTATTTTGCCGTCGGGAAAAGCTCCATTTATGCCTTTTAGTCCGAACACTTCAATGCCGTTATTTTCTTCAGCGCACAATAATACCCGATAGTCCTGAGTTTCGTTTGTCAGGTTTGTAACGAGTATTGCCGAGGATTTAAATTCATTAATTGCGGACTTGCATTCGATTTTCTTGTCGTTTACCTGGATATTTTCAGGAACAAGAGGAAGGCTGAAATCAGTGTCGCATGGAGTCACTGACGTGACCGCATAATTCATGTCCTTGAATTTAAGGAAGAAAATCTCCCGTTCTGCCGTTATCAAATTTCCCCGTGCGTCCTGCCATTCTTCAGTAGTTAACTCTTTCTTCAAGGATTCAGTCAATTTATTCAGGGACGCTACTATTCCAGCTTTTTCGGGGGACTCCTTTTTTATCTCTAAGAGCTTGCTCCTGATATTTTCTATTTGTTTTAGAATGTCTTTATTTAGTGTTCCAAAAGCCAATACCCCGTAGCGGTCTTTTTCATGAAAATTACCCCTAACCGGGCTCCAGCAGGAAAGTTCCTTTTCCTGGGCGAGTCTCTGACGGGAAATATTGAAAGCTGTCGTGGTTCCATTCTCTGGAGCTTTTTCCCAAGCCAGAGTTGTATAAGGAATTTTTATTTCAGCGGTCCAGAAACCTTTTCCTTTTTCCGTCTTGGCCTCCCATTTATCATAAGAAGCGGCACCAGGCTGTACGGCTTGTTCGCCCCAGCCCATCCAGCGGCCCCCGCCCGCTCCTACTACAAACTGATTGAGAACGCGGTCTTTCGAACGGGAGTCAAAGAAAATTTCGATTTCATCATTGCTCCATATTTCTTTCCCGCCATTTCCGGAGTAGGAGGATTTTAATTTATCAATTGCCGGCTCATCGCATTTAATGCCAATGTAGAGAGATTCTTTCCCCGCCAGGATCTTCGCGGTGGTCTGGTTTTTCGCTGGACTTTCGTCCTTATAGAAACAAAAGCCTGATATTTCAGGAGTGTTTTCCCATTGCAAATCGTCAAGCTTTCCATCAATTACGGGCTCTTCTGAATTCAGTTTCAGAATCAGGGCCTTCTTTGTTTCCATCGCTGTGCTTTCGGATTCCGAGCCATGATTGAGGAGACGCAGATTTGTCACGGATTTTTCTATTTCGATGTTATCTACCAGCAGATACTCTCCGGGCATGTCGGGCATGTGCTTGTGCTTTTCGCTGCCCCAGACTGAAGCGTAGAGGGCGGCGCGTTTTGCGTCTTTTGGTATTTTGAAAGTTCCCTTGTATTTTGTCCAGTCCTTTTGTATTTTGACTTTTTCCACGGAGGTCTCACCCTTTTTCCGGTCATCATAGTAGCGGCATTCGCCGGTCCAGTACATCAGGGCCACGAAAGCGCCTTTCACTGTCCCTTTAAGCTCCATGGAAAACTTATAAGTTTCGCCGGGCGTAACGGAAAATCCCGCGAGATTTTCATCGCCTCCTATTATTATACCTGCACTGTATGATTTCAGACCGTCCTTGTCTTCGTCATAGCGGATTAGTTCCAGCTTGCCGCACTTGTTCCATGTCAGGTCTTCGGTAAATATGGAGAAGTTATTGTTTTGAAGATTCCCGGACCTTCTGTATTCAGGAAAAAGCTTCCCGTCGAAGTCGCTGTTTTTTATAATGTTTGCGTTTAAGGCGATTGCCAGAAGGAAAAACGCGGAAACTGAGAGTTTTTTCAGAATCTTCATTTTAATTACCTTATTTTATTCCTGCCTTGGATCATAGATTATCTCTTCGGGATTGAGGCGATTTTCGCCGCTGACTCTTGCGACATGCCCGTCCACAAAGAGTATATTTGAACCCCTGCTGTGAGTTGTCCAATCGATTGCGGTATCGCCAGGGTCATTAGCCGTCCATCTACCGAAGTAGTATGCGCACGACAAGCCGCTTTCATAATCATTTATTTCACCAAAAACCACTGTCCTTGATGGCTTTTTTATGCTCTGAACTTTACCGCGCCAAAGGTTCGTGTAGATACCCAGAGTCTGATTGTAAGTGTAATCTACTGAATATCCGGCATGGCCTTTGTTTTTAGACGGGCAATCCAGGAGGGTATTTTTCCAGCAGTCGCCAGGGGCCCATAGAATCCCGAGATAATCCTTCGCAAACGCTCCATCTATGGCCTGGTACCAGACGTGCCCGGCAGCGTCTATTGACCGCGGAAAGAAAAAGCCGTTTTTGTCCTGCAAATAGAAATTAACTCCCAGGCCTGTTTGTTTCAATTTATTAAGGCATACCATCGTTCTTGCGCTTGCGCGGGCTTTTCCCAGTGCCGGTAGAAGCATTGACGCCAAAATCGCAATAATGGCAATCACAAAAAGCAGTTCGATAAGTGTAAACTGTTCTCTGTTTTTTTTTCTCATTTCTCAGTCCTTTCCTGTCGATGATTTTCTCGGAATAAACGTCGTAGGCACCCGCACTATATGTGCAAGACCGTCATTTCTATCAATACTTGACAGCATGATTTTTATGGCCTCAGAAGTAATTTTGTCTTTAGGATTGGTTATTGACGACACGATAGGCTTTTCAAATGGCAAAAGCCCAAATCCTTCGAGATCGTCAAAACTGACAAGAGAAATATCAACACCCAGCTTAAGCTTGTTCGCCAATACCACGTCTATAATTCCGAAAGAAGTGAAATCGCTCAATGAAAAAATGGAAAGAGGCCTTGATTTACCTATCAATTCCCTTCCCATTTTCTGCCCGCTCATCCGCCCAAGGTCCCCCAGCGGACGTTTTGATGCTATAAGTTCGATCTTCTCTGCGGGAATCCCAATCTCCTCGGCTATTTTATAGATAACCTTGATCCGATATTTGTGATGTCCTTCGGGATTGCAGGATGCTATGTAGATTTTCGCGCAGTCTCTTTCCATCAAATGCAATAATGCATCCCTGAACCCTGTCCGCAGATCCGGAACGACCTGGTGACATGAATAATGTGAAACTTCTTCATTCTGCACCGCCACGATATTGGAATTAGCCTTTTCAAGGAGAGGAAACGTCTTGCCGTCAATGCAGCCATGGGATACGATAAGGCCGTCCAGCTTGCTTACATATTCTCTTACATACTTATGGTCCTGCATGTCGTAATATGAAAGATTAATGGTTTCATGCCCTAGAAAGTGAAGCTTTTCTGAAATTTTTTTGGGGTAGACTTCAAACGCCACTTCCAGACTTTCTCTGTCCCCCTCCGGTATGGGAAATGCTATCCCGATTCTCAGTCTTTTATGCGTTTTTACTTCGTTGCCGGAAACAAAACTGCCGCTGCCGCGGACGCGGTACAGCAATCCTTCTTCGACAAGAACGCAGAGGGCGCGGTTTGCGGTCAAGGCTGACGTTCCATGCTTTCCTGCCAATTCCCGTGCCGACATAATAGGGGCATCCGCAGGCAGATTTGAGGATTCTATCTCATCTCTAAGTATTTTCGCAAGATCCTTGACCCGCATTACTCTCGCAATCATAACATTCCTTTACGAATCCAAGTTTATATCTGGTATAATACATTGATATTCTTTGTTTGTCAACTCTTAAACTCAAAAAAAACTAGCACCCCCAAGAACGGAGTGGTATAAAAAAACGACTATGTTTATAACTTTGATTTAATTTACGTAGATAAAAAGGCTTTGCCGATGACTGCCGCGGCAAGGGCTTGACGGGCGGCTGGTCAGTAATTCCGCCTTTTGAAAATTAAAACTCAATATATTCGACAAAATCGCGTATTTGTGTTATTGTGGTGGACTTTAGTAATTGGAGAAAATCAGAGAGATGAAACTCGGAATATCGGTACTCGGCAGCGGAAGCCAGGGAAATTCAATACTTGTTCACAGCGAAACGTCAGGCATACTTGTCGATGCCGGATTCAGCAGAAAAGAAATCCTCGCACGGCTCGAAATCCTTAAAATAAACCCGTCAATAATAAAGGCGATTCTTATAACGCATGAGCACGAAGACCACATAAAAGGCTGCCGGGTGCTCTCAGACGCACTGGACCTGCCTGCATATATGACCAATGACACTTTCCGATACCTTCAACAAAACAACAAAACCGGTTCAAAAAAAGCGATATTCGATCCAGGCACGTCGTTCATGATAGAAGACTTCAAGATCGAACCTTTCGCCGTTCAGCACGATGCCATCCAGCCTGTAGGTTTCGTGATTTCGCTGAACGGGACAAAAGCCGGCATCGCGACCGATCTCGGACATATGAGCCGACTGGCGAAAGTCAGGCTCCAGGGCTGCCAGGCCATCATACTCGAAGCAAATCACGATATCCAGATGCTGAGAGATGCCGAGCGCCCGCTTCATCTCAAGCGGCGGATACTGGGTCGTCACGGACACCTTAACAACCAGGACGCTATCGATTCATTCGATGAAATAATCTCAGAAACTACCAGGTATCTTTTCATGGCCCATATCAGCTCAGACTGCAATGACAGAAACCTTGTTCGTTTTTTAGCTGAAGATAAATTGAAGAAGATGCAACGCACTGATATATTAGTTCACGTTCTTGATCAGACTGTCCCCCTTGACACCGTCTGGGTCAGCATACAATAAAAAATAGGTTTTATTTTGGAAAACACCAACAGGCCAGGACATAAAAATATAGATTCCGAAATGACCAGGACCGCGAGTGGCTTATCAATACTCATCCCCGGCTCGGCAGCCACATCTATAGAAAAAACCCCCTTCTATAAAGAAACTGGGGAAAATGCGCCGCATGCCCCGGCAGATGAACAACCGCAGCACGCACAAGAAGAAAAAGAAGGGCATCTAAAAATCTTCTGTCACGTCTGTCAGCAGAAACTTGATGTGAGCGGTCTTTCACCCTTTGCCCATTTCAACTGCCCCGCATGCAACGCCGAGCTTATAGTTCCGAAATGGTTTGACAACTACCTGCTTGAAGAACCCGCAGGAACTGGGGGAATGGCGACGGTTTACAGGGCTCTGGACCCCGCACTCGACCGCGAAGTGGCCATCAAGATACTCAGTCCCGAAGTCGCAAGCGCCAAAGAAAGAAGCGAACTCTTCCTCCATGAGGCACGTACCGCCGCGACAATTAATCATTACGCAATAATCCCGATATATACCTGCGGAATATTCGAGGGGCAACCCTACATCGTGATGCAGTACCTCGGCGGCGGCACCCTTGAGCTCAAGATTAAAATGGAAAGAAAGGGGCTCCCGCTAAAGCAGACCATCAAGTGGATCCGGGACATTGCCGACGGTCTTGACAACGCTAAAAGGCACGGGATAATACATCATGACGTCAAGCCCGGAAATATAATGCTCGATTCCGACGGAAATGCCAAGATAGGAGACTTCGGAATAGCCCAGGCAGTGAACGATGCCAGAACGACAAAAATATTCGAACTGACCAAGGCGTGGATAAGCCCGCACTATGTAAGCCCCGAAAAAGTCATTGAGGGAAAAGAAGACCAGAGAGGCGACATATATAGCCTAGGAGCAAGCTTTTACCACCTGCTGACCGGCTCTACACCGTTCGAGAACGATGACGTTACAGAGCTCATAAGGATGAGAATACGCAAAGACCCCGTGTCTCCCTCAGAATACGACCCCAGCATCCCAAAGGATATTTCCGACCTCATAATGTCCATGATGGACAGAGACCCTGATAAGAGGCCCACATACAGGGACATCGTGAAAAAACTCACCGATTTTCCCAAAAAAAGCCGCACCGTAAGGACAAACCCCGCACCAGCCTTTTCACAAACCTCAAAAAGACCCGATAAAACTCTTACCCAGGCAAGCCCCAAGGGAAGTCCGCTTTTCAAAATAGCGTTTGCCATCTTCATTGCGGCTCTGGTTGCCGCGGCAGCATGGGGAATTTCGACCGGAACTTTCAAAAAGCTTCTGAATGGAAACAATCAGCCGACAGAAACAAATGAGCAGACCGCGCCGCAGACTCTGGACTATCTACCCGAAACAACGGCGCTCTTCTCAAAGGGAAAGTCCCGCACCGCAAAGGAAACCGCCGAGTTAGCGTTTAATAATCCCGATTCCACGCTGGAAGCAAGAAAGCAGGCGGCCATACAGCTTGCTTTATCGGTATATCTTAACATGTCGGC
>Ga0154591_1072_pt4 | contig 19460 bp, 16 predicted proteins | sample RifGroF2_FD_116020 | JGI IMG/M metagenome (GOLD analysis project Ga0154591, IMG submission 116020) | Lentisphaerae bacterium GWF2_45_14
TCATGAAAGAGACATTTTTTATGTCAAGGTCCTTGCGATTCGACTCTGCCCGTTCGAGTGCCGCAGAACTGATGTCGATTCCCGTTACATGGGTATCCGGGAACTCCGACGCTGCCGCAAGCGCAATCGCTCCAGAGCCGGTTCCGACATCGGCTATTCTCATTCCCTTTTTGATATAACGCGCGGCTATATCTATTATCAGTTCGGTTTCGGGGCGCGGAATGAGGACGCCAGGCCCAACGCTCAAGCAGAGTTTTCGGAAGTGCGATTTACCAACTATGTATTGCAATGGCTCGCCTGCCAGACGCCTTCCCATCAGTCGCGATATTTCGGAAATCTTTTCTTTCGAAAGGATATTTGAAGACTGAAGGCGAAGCTCCAGTCTCGGCACCACTAGGACTTCCGCAAAGATGCTCTCTGTATCGAATGCGGGACTTTGCAGCTTGGCCACGCCCGCCTTTTCCGTCCATTCCTTCAGAAGTATTTGGATGTTCATTTTTTCCTCTTTCGGCAGGAGCTTCTGCCCTGCGCCGGTCCTCTCATATTCTAATTACTATCCCAATATAACACTCTTTTCTCATGGCTCCAAGGAGGTTTTGGGTAAACACTGCCGTACCCGACACAAAGCCAAAACGCATTGAACCCCGCAGGATTTGGAGTTTTAAGTAATTTGAGCCCTTGACAAAATAAACGCCGGCTATATACTATTACCAGATATAACCAGTAAGGTACTTTAATGTCAGCGATTCACCTTTATGAGAAAATAGGATCGGATATTAGGACGCTTATTTCTTCCGGCTCGATAAAGCCCGAGGAAAAAGTACCCTCTGTGAGCGAAATAAGGAAAAAGTATTCCGTGAGCCATATTACGGCGCTGAGAGTACTGAAGGAGCTTTCCGACTCCGGATATGTGGAATTCGTCAAGGGCAAAGGTTATTTTGCCAAAACTTCTGGAAGCAAAGAAAATACTCCGGCGCTTAAAGGGGTGGTTGCCTGCATACTTAGACCGTGCAGGAAAAGCAATTTTTATGATAACTATTTTAATGACATCAACCAGGCCATCCAGCAGGAATGCATGAGACAGAGGATCAACATTTACTATCCTTACTGCAACATTGAACTTTTTAAGCAAATACCAGATGCGAAGACTCTGAGTTCGATAAAGGAAACATGCCTTGAAGCGGTAGACACGGTTGACGGGTACTTGCTTGATGAAAGAATTCCGGACCAATTAATAAAAGAACTGACCCAAAAAATTAAAAAACCATTCGTCGTCGTGGGCAGAAAAAGTTCAGAGAATGTCGATTCGGTAGCCCCCGACAACGTAAACGGAGCAAAAAAGGCCGCGGAGCTTTGCGTTAAGATGGGATACCGTCTTTTTATCGCCGGAAAAGAACAGACACCGAAATTCAACAGCCACGAAAGGACGGAAGCCTTTCTCAGTGGCCTTAAAGATAGTGGAATTAAAAGCGAGATGATAGAAACATTCGATTTCAATATGCTTCCGCATGAAGATACTTTAGCCGATATCAGAAAAAAAATGAGGCAGGGAATCAGGACTCTATTGTTTTCTCCACATGATTCTTTTGCGCGGGTAATCACCGATGTGCTTACCGATGAAGGCGTAAAACTGGGGCAGGAGGTAGGAGTGATGGGATTTGACGGACTTGGTTTCTCCAGAATGAAAAAACCCTTCATAAGCACCATTGACGTGAAGCCTGAACTTCTGGGAATCAATGCGGCCAGAATCCTAAGCGAACGGATAAATCGTACAAATTTCGGCAGGACGGAATGTTATACCGTCGAGTCGAGTGTACAAATGGGAGATACCATATGACTGCCAGATGCAAGACATGGTTCACATTAATCGAGTTGCTGATAGTTATTGCTATTATAGCAATTTTGGCAGGCATGCTGCTCCCTGCGCTCAGCCGCGCCAAAGAAACGGCGCGCCAGATTCAATGTACAGGAAACCTCAAACAGATTGGACAGGCAGTTGCCATGTATCAGGGCGACTGGAGTGACTATTTCCCGGGATCTGTTTCGGGTTCTGGCCTTTTCTATAGTAGTCTGGAACCTTATACCAATATAATCCACAACCAGGCGAAATATGATGCGGCAAAGGCCAGTATTTACCTTTGTCCTTCCGATTCGGTCAGACGGTCTCTTTCCGGAACGGGATCGAATTGCGTCAACTGCAGCTATATGCAGAACTACTACTGCCGATGGGATTGCCCAGATTCAAACGCTGAACGGATGAAAAAAGTTTCGACCATTAAAAATCCGTCCAATATCATATACCTGGCTGACGGACAACGCATAACTAGCGGAGAAATAGGCTGGCCTGTCATTTTTTCTGTCAATCTATGGCCTTTTAAAGCCAGTGCAGACCCTGCTCGCGGCGGGGATTTCCGGCATGCAGGCAGGATGAACGAGCTTTTTTGCGATATGCATGCCTCAAGCACTGCGCTGAAAAACGTCTTGGATTCATATGATCAGTATGTATTCGAATAATTAAAATAAGAAACGAGGAGTTGCAAATGTCAAAAGCGTTCAGAAGTCTTTTCATTTTTCCCGTGTTTTGTTCAGTGATTTTCAGTGGGTGTTTTTATAAGGAAACAGGAAACAATCTGGTTCTTAAAAAAGATAATTGCGAAATTGTTGTTCCGGATAAGTCTTGCGAGGTCTTTGCGGCAAGGGAACTCCAGGCGATACTCTCTGAGTCGCTCGGCGCTAAAGTGGAAATAGTAAAAACTCCCACCCCTTCGAAAATATCGCTTGAACCTAAGAAAAGACTGAGCCATTACTCGCATTAGACATTTCCCTGAAGTTTAGCCCCAAATAGGCTTGACAATATTAGATATACCTGCTATTTAAGTAGAATAGGTTGTTATTTCCCCTTCTTTTGTTTATTCAGGGAGAAGGTGGCTAAATACGGAGTTGCTTATGGGTTTCATTCTCGTTGTAGGTGTTGCCTCATCTGTCTTTGGGAGTTTTTATTTCCGCAAAAAAGTAGACAGCGATCCCAATGCTTCCGCCAAGTCGTTAGGTTTTATTATTCTGGCTGTTGTCTGCGGTGTCTCTTTGCTTTTCGGGAAAGACAAGACAATGGCCTTTGCCTCTCAGGTGATGTTTCTCGCGTTCGCGGGAATGATATACTGCGCACGTAAACAGAGGGCCTACGCCAATGCCCAGTCCGCGGCAATATTTTTCTTCAGCATAGTATTGCTATGCGGTATAACAATCCTCAGTATTACCTTTCTTTCAAATGAGACAGAAAAGCTTATAGCAAACGAAATGAAGTTCGCGAAGGCCGCCTCGATTATTCTAGGCCGCGACTTGGCTAAGCGTTATCCCGGCAGGAAGGCCCTTATCGTCGTAGAGAAAAACTATGAGAAAAGCAATAGACAGAAAGAGATGATTGAGGGGCTTAAGGACGGCATGGGCTCTAAAATAGAGATTGGGGCCATGGATTATGTTAAAGTTCCTATACCTGAAGGGGTTAAAAATCCTGAAGAGATTGAGATGATGCCGATGTGGGAGATGATGCGTGCAGAGCACTTCGATAATCTTCTGAAGGAGCATCCTGAATGCAACCTGGTGATTTCTCTTATTGGCCTTCCTTACGACGTGGGCGAAATGTCAATTTGGACAATGGACGAGAATACACGGCCCAAGGTCGCTCTGCTTTTTGCCGATGTACATGCTTTAAAAAGGGCTATCGATGCCGATTATCTTATCGCGCTTACTTATAAGCCGGGTGTAAAATTTTCTGAAGATCCTGCACCTAAAGACCCCCAGAAAGCTTTTGACCAGCGCTACATCATCCTTACTAAGGATAATGTTAAGAGTGTCGAAGGCAACAATATGTTCATGGAATAGGTTTTATTCTTCTTTGTATTCAAGTGTCTTCATGCTTTTTATCTCTGACTTGTCGTAGTGCTGGGTTACGCCGGGCTCAATTTCAAACATTACCGCTTGATCATTTTCCGTCTCAAGGCGACCCACATAGCGTTTTCCATCCCTGAGCAGAAGCTCGGTGTCGGCTATCCACATTCTTATGTTTTTAAGCCTTTTGGTCTCGCCTTTATTTATTTTCAGCGTGAACGATTTTGTGTTGGGCTTGGCGAGCTTGTGGACTAGGGTCAGTGTGTGGCTGCCCATGCTTACATTGTCAACCTCAAACACTTTTGAGACATCTTTGTGCTCGCCCTTTTCCGTTTTTCCCAGAAATTTTCCGTCAATGTAAATGGATATACCGGCCGGGCAGGTTACAAGTTGTATTCGACCTGTGTTGCTGTCGAGGTTTATTGAGACTGTAGTCTTCTGCCCCGGTCTTATACTGAAGTCCCTCTCTGACGGGTCATAGCCGGGCCTCTGTATTTTGAGCTTATAATTTCCGGGTTTTAAGTCTTTTATCTCGCATGGCGTATTTTCGTACTGTTTATCGTTGACATATACAAATGCCCCGGGCGGTGATGAGCTTATTGTTACCGAGCCTGGGAGAAGCTGAAGCGAAATATTTTTTGTAAGTGTCTTATCACGAAGAACCAGAATGGACTGCTCGTGCCCGGAATATCCGCTCATTGATATTTTTATGGAATGATTTCCTTCTTCAATTGGTGCGGAGAAGGGGGTATTCCCGCGCGGTTTACCGTCAATCGATATCGTTGCATTTGAAGGTTCCGTTCTTATTATGAGATTGCCGAGATTGGATGAAAGTGTCTCCTTGATGTACCTTGGCCGGTCATCGGTTATTTCCCATGATATTTCCTTATTTACGGCGCCTATTTTTTTCAGGATGGCGGAACGGGGGCCCAAGCTCTGATTATAGAGTACCAGCGGGGTTTCTCCGACACTCTCCCCCCTTATTATAACCTCTGCACCCTGAGGCGTGCTTTCGATAAGTGTCGAGGCGGTAATCGGGTCCATTGGTATCTCCACTGCCGCTGTGGCTCCCGGTGAACACAATACTTTTGTCCATTTTGGGAGAAACTCCTGTTTTTCTGCTTTTATTATATGCTTTCCCGGCGTTATTTTTACTGTTACCGGAGTCGTGCTGAGTTCTTTTCCGTCGATGGAAACAACCGCGCCCTGAGGGATTGAGTTTATGGTCAGGGTTGTATAGTTCACCTTCTTCTTCTTTTCGCAACCGGAAAGTAATATAAAAAGGGCTGACATTAAGAGTATTGACAGGTTGGCTGCTTTTCTCATTTTTTCTTGAGGCTCCTCATTTTGGATTCCAATTCCATTCTTACTTTTTTATACTTTACGTATGTTTTTGAGTAGGGATCAGCGGTGAGAAGCATCTGAGAACTGAGTTCGAGAGCCCGCGAATAGTCATCCATCTGGAGTGCCTTTCGGAAGTCGAAGTCAATGTCTTTTATTCTTTTTTCGAGGACGGCTGTTGCTTCCTGCTGTTTTTTTCTGGCACTGTTCCACATGGGTGGTTTGGGTGAGAACGGATTTAAAAACTCTACTGCCATCTTATATCTGGCGATGGCCTCTCTGAGGTTTTCCGGTCGGGCTTCTTCATTGGTAAATAGCTCTTCGGCTTTTGTAAATGCTTTTTCCGCCTCGGACTTAAGCTCTTCCGGCGTGAGCGATATTGTCCTGAGATCATAATTTGAGGCGAATTCATCGACGGCCACCTCTATGCTCTCGAAGGAACTGCTGGCAAAATTATCTTTTACCGTAATCTCATTGAGATTGTCATCGTAACCTGCGATAATCGTTCTGATGCTTTCAGGCTTGGCGGGCCCCGGTGAATTGTCCTGCTTCAGAGCCATGAACGATGTTCCGCGGACGAGTTGCTCGATCTCGTTGAGTCTGCTTTCCTCCGCGTTCTCAATGGTCTTCGTGTAGTGAATGTCCGCCTTCAGATCATCCACTGTGAAAACGACGTTGCCGTGTTCTATAGAAAGGCTGAAATAGAAGATATTGTTGTTTTTTATGACCTGTTTGCGGTAAATGAGCAGAAACGGTGATTTTTCCTTTACCGCCTTCTGTTTCTGTGCTGTTGCAATGGCTATTTTTTCAGCCGCTATCTTGTCAAAAACAAAATAGATGGAGATGAATATCACGGCAAGTCCTATTACCGAGACATAAAAGAGCGCGTTGGCGTGTTTTCTGGGTTTTTCATGCTCAGTTTCTGTTGTCTGTGTTTTTCCCTTTTTGCCAAAGAAATTTATCTTGGAAAGGGCTGCTAATGGAGAATGGACGCTTTCACCAGTCGGTTGCAGAACTTCAGCGAAATAGCTGGAGGGCTCCTGCTCCTGCTCCAGGAGACCATTTATGTCGGGAATCGTTCTGGCTGTGGGAGATGTCATCTGCGGCTGCCTTTTGAACACGGACTCTACGGCGTCCAGTGGCTCAGGTGCTTTTATTCCGGAGTTTTCCATCGGTTCGGGGGATAGTATTTTTATTTCCCCTGCGGCTGTGCCTGATGTTGTCTCTATTATTGGGGGAAAGCCGGAACTTTCATCCGGGGAGTTTTCGAATACCTTTACATGCTGGTCTCCGAAGTATATCATGTCGCCAGGCTTAAGTTCCTGCGGCGCAGCTATTTTTATTCCGTTTACCTTTGTTCCGTTGGTACTGCCGAGGTCGCTGAGCAGCCAGGAAGTCCCGTGCAGTTCAAATTTTGAGTGGTATCTTGAGACCCCTCCGACGAGGAGGCTTATGGTGTTGTCGGTTTCCCTTCCTACGGTCAGGGCCGGTCCTTGCATTTCCAGTGTTTCATCTTTTCTGGGGCCGTTTACAAAATAAATTTTCATCTTCTGTTCCCGCTGAGTGGTATTGCTGTTTCCGCCGGTTCTATCAATTCTTTACTTAATACGGACTTCCCTCGTTCATCTGAGAGCTCTGATTTGAGATCGATGAAATCTCCGGCGTCCGTTCCTGTTTTTTCAATGGTGCCTTCGGGCAGTTCTATTATCGTTCTGGCAGAGGCGCATCGTGCGCAGAATCTCCAGGGTGTCATTGCTTTTCTCAATGCGCATATTCTGTTTTCGCTGTCAATAAAGAGCACATCTAGGTTAATGGACATAAACATGGTATGTATGCTGTTGCAGTCCTCAAATATCATAGCGTCGAAATCAGTGAAGTCTCTGCCAATCATGCCGCGGGCCCTTGCTAAGATACCCATTGCGCATACCGGCGCTTTTGATATATATTTTTTCTTCGAGAGATTGTATATCATTTTGCGAATGTCCTCATTGCCTGAAGAATTATTGGCCCCATCAGTATTATGAAAACCGTTGGGAATATAAAAATAACCACGGGTATGATTATTTTTACGGGGGCTTCGTTCGCAAGCTGTTCTGCTCTTGAGAAGCGCTTGCTTCTCAACTGCTCACTTTGTATTTTGAGAAGATTTGCGATGCTTACCCCGAGTTCCTCTGCCTGTACTATCGCGTTTATCACTGACGTGAGGTCGGGCAGCTTAACCCTGTTTGCCAGTTCCTTGAGTGCGGACTGCCTCTGTTTGCCGAGCTGTATTTCGTGGAGCGTCCTTTTAAGCTCTTCGCCGAGGGCGTCAAGTCTCCTCCTGGCGAGAATGTCCCGGAGTGAGGTAAGAAAATCTTTTCCGGCTTCGACCGAAAGCGTGAGGAGGTCAAGTACGTTCGGCAACGCCTTCATTATTTCAAACTGTCTTTTTTTGACCATCGCTTTAAGCCAGCATGAAGGATATATTACCATCGCCAGCATCATGAGAATCCCGGCAAGCGGGTTTTTTATCGCAAGGAACGACATGAAGACCAGTCCCGTGCATGCGGAAAGTATCCTGACCGCGATAAACTGCTCAGCCGTGAATGTTTCGTCATAGCCCGCCATCTGCACGAGAGTGGCAGTTTTGAGCTTTGGAATATCAAAGAGCGGAAATCGTGTGAGCCTCTCAAGATTTGACGAGAACGGCAGGAATATCTTAATCAGGAGCGGGACTTTTTTCGCGTCAGGTCTGGCTGTCTTTTCCATTTCCACATTTTTTAATAGAGCCATTATTCCGAGGAAAAAACACGTGGCCGCTATTCCGGCGAACAGCGATGCGCTAAAAGAAACTATTAGAAATGAGTCCATACTTTTATATATCAATCGTGGTTATTTTTTTAATTACAAAGAACCCTGCGACCAACATTCCGGCGCAGGCTATCAGAAGTGTTATTCCTATGGGAATGAATCCCATTACCGTCGCGTGCATAAACTGGCTTATCATGTCGGGCGTTATGTATGACATCGCGATGAACAATCCGATCGGCATCATCGATATCATATAGGCCTGAAGCCTTCCCTGTGCCGTGAGCGCCATCAGTCTGCGGTTTATTCTCATTCTTTCGCGTATCACAGAGGCCAGCCTGTCGAGAATCGCGGTAAGCTCCCCGCCCGTCTGCCGGGCTGTTATTACCGCAGTCGATACCAGTTCGAAATCCGCACTGTCGAGTCTCTGAACCATATTCTGAAGGGCCTCATCCATCGGCACTCCGAGTCTGATTTCCTGAACAAGGAGTTTGAATTCTACCGATATAGGATTTTTGTTCTCATCTGCAATAACTTCCAGCGCCTGGTTTATGCTGAAACCTGCCTTGAGCGAACTGCTCATGGACGAGAGCGCGTCTTCAAGCTGTTCATTGAACTTCGCGAGCCTCTGCTTTTTGAGGTGCTTCAGAAAAAGCTTCGGCGCGGGAAAGGTGGCGGCGGCACAGGTTATGCCTATAAAGATTCCTTTTGTCCATGACCACTCCGAACCGGCTATTCCCAGTATCAGCATGCCCAGAAAACCCGAAAGACCGCTTAACGCCAGGCTGAGATCGAATATCTTTCCCGGCGGCATCTGCAGCAGCACGTCATCCAGCACGATAGCGGTTTCTTTCACGTAACGCTCCTTGTACCTTGATGACGCATAGGATATGAAGTCAACTATCACTAGCGTTGTGAATGTTACCGAAAGTCCGGCACAGAGGCTGGCGAGAAAAGCAAATTCCATTTTCAGTACCCCCTGCCGTCATTGAAGATGGATATATCGAGGCCTAGTCCGCCGCGTTTTATCTCATCCATGAATGTAGGGATATTTCCGGTCGGGACATGGGCTCCTTGGATCTTGCCTTCGGGTGTCCAGCCCTCCTGTTTGTAAACGAAAATATCTTGCAACGTGATTATCTCGCCTTCCATTTTGGTTATTTCGCTGATGTGGGTCACTTTTCGTGTCCCGTCGCGTTCCCTGTTTATCTGGACTATTACTGTTATGGCGGATGCTATCTGCTCTCTTATCGCTCGAAGCGGGAGGTCGAATCCGGCCATTAGAACAAGGGTTTCAAGCCTGGCCAGCGCGTCTCTCGGCGTATTCGCGTGAATTGTTGTGAGCGAGCCGTCGTGTCCGGTGTTCATCGCCTGAAGCATATCAAGCGCCTCGCCGCCACGGCACTCACCTACTACTATTCTGTCAGGGCGCATTCGCAGCGAGTTTCGCACAAGGTCGCGTATTGCTATTTCGCCTTTGCCCTCGATGTTGGGTGGCCTTGATTCAAGACGCACAATGTGCTCCTGCCTGAGCTGGAGTTCGGCCGCGTCTTCGATTGTAACTATCCTCTCCCTGTTCGGCAGAAAGGAGCTTAATATGTTAAGCAGAGTTGTCTTACCGGAACCTGTTCCCCCTGATATGATTATATTTTTGCGAACCTTTACGCAGACGTCGAGGAACTGTGCCATTTTGTGTGTAAGGCTTCCGTAGCGGACAAGATCGTCTATCTGAAGCGGTGTTTTTGCAAATTTACGGATGGTCAGCGAGGGGCCTACCAGCGAAAGCGGCGGGATTATCGCGTTTACGCGGGAACCATCCTTCAGGCGAGCGTCTACCATCGGTGAGCTTTCATCGATTCTTCTTCCAAGCGGGGACACGATTCTTTCTATCGCCGCCAGCACCTGATTATTGTCGGCAAACGCGGTATCGGTTTTGTATATTGTACCTTTATGTTCAACAAAAACCATATTCGGCCCGTTCACCATGATTTCAGTAATCTCATCCATCCCGATAAGGTCTTCCAGCGGGCCCAGCCCTATTGCTTCATGGATAAGTTCTTTTTCTATCGTTTCAATCATAACTCCAGGCGGCAGGGGGATTGAAAGATCCATAAGTATTTCGTGTATCGTTGTTTTTGCTTTCTCGGCGAGCGCCTCTTCGGAGGTCCCTGAGACCGCCATTCTCTTTAGGTTGAGCCTCTTCATCAGTTCGGTATGGGCCCTTTTCTTTATCTCCTGTACGAGCGGCCGAACGTCATCGCCTATACCCGATATTTTGAGAATGGGTATCTCGTTTTCGCCTTTTAACTTTGCGTCCGCCTGCGCCTCGCTTATTATTGAACCGAGCGTTCTGCCGCTTCTTGTCTCATACGGCGGCGGGGTGGCGGGGCTGGCTTTTTGCACGTCCGGTTTCACCGTCTGCTGCTGCTGCTTGACCGCCTGCGCTGTTTGTGTGACATTTCTGACGGGCGGCATTTCCGGGGCTTTTATAATTATCTCGACTTCCCCAATTTTTATCACGGACGAGGGGAGTGTCTCATAGGTTTCGCTTGTTCTCAGTCTTATCCCGTCGATAAAGGTGCCGTTGCTGCTTCCAAGATCGATAACTTTCAACTGGTCATCGGAAACTATGAACTGGGCGTGCTGTCCCGATATTTCGGGGCGCGGCAGGTGAATATGTGCGGTAGGACCTGAGCCGACCCGGTAAATACCCGGAACCAGCTTTCCGAGCATTTCCTTCTTTCCGGGCTGTCTTATGATGATTTCAAGCATCGTTTTCGCCATCCTGTTCAGTTTTTCTTCTTGTAGCCGGGCCGTATCCTTTTTTCACGTTCGTTGTTGTAGTCTTTGATATGGTCCTCGAAATACTTGAAGTTCACGCTTTGCAAATACGTTTCTATTTTTGTTTCTTCTCTGTTTCTCAAGGTCAGGGTCAAGCGTCCCTTTTGGCTGGCGAATATTATCATCTCGGCCTCTTTCGGCGTCAGTGACAGAGTAACCGTGCTGTAATTTTTCTTCTGGATTCCCTTTACGAGAAATTTACCCATGTCCGTACCTGTCGCCAGTATCTTCACATTCTGAAGTATCGTGATTGTGAGAGTGTCAAGTGTTTTATCGCCCTTCATTTCGGGAAAGCGGAAGGTGCCGATAATGTCCACATTGTCTCCGGGGCTTATGAGGCCGGTTACGGAGGACGTGACATCTACTGATATTGAGACGGCCCTGTCTCCCTGCGTTATGAAGTCAGAGAGTCCTTTGGCTCCTTTTGTCGCGAGCTGGAAGTCGCTCCACTGCAATACAGCGCCCTTGTTAAGTGAAGTCGCCAGTTTCTGATTCAGTATCACATTCTTGTGGGTCCAAGGGACATCTCTGTCTCCTGTCGACTTGAATCTTTTGACCTTCATCGGCTCTATGTCGTTCAGGGTTATGTCTTCATCGGCCACCTTGTCCTTTGTCAGAACTACGACTTCCACCGTTCTTGCCTCGCCCAGAGCCTTTTCTCTCTCGACTTTTATTTGGTGAAAGGTGAGAAGAAAAGCGAGAACTCCGAAAAAAACGGCTGCCAGCAGCAACATCTTCTGTCTCATATGAACCCTCTCTTAAAAGTAAGGACAAATCAGTTAAATATCCCGAACCCTTTTGAAATATGCTTAAATAATATATAACGTATAGTAGATTAATCAAAATAAAATAAGGACTATACAAAACTTATGCCGAAAATTTCCGGGAAACTTTTTTACATTTACCTTTTTCTTTTTGTTCAAGGCTTTTATTCCCAGATATTTCAGGCGGTACTTCTGAGGGAGATGCTCAGCCGTTTTGCAGGGACTGAACTTGTGATTGTCGCTTTACTCGGACCGCTCCTCCTCTGGACGGCGGCGGGTTGCGTCTTAGGCTCGCTATGTGCGATTAAGTTCAGACTCAAGCTGGAGAGTTCCGCCGCTTTCATGTTGGCGGCGTCCGTGATAGTAGCATATGCTTCATATTTTATCTCTGCTGTTTTTCCGGTGCCGTCCGTCGGTTCTTTTTCCCTGATGCTCTTTTTATGCGTCCTGCTGCCTCTTCCTTTTGGTATAGTGAATGGCATTGTTTACGGAGTGCTCTCTTCCTTTCACCGCGACGGAGAGCGTCCTGGCTCCTATTCGCTTGATGCCGCCGGAGCAATGCTCGGAGGTGTACTCTTTTCGCTTCTCTTCGCCGACTTTGTCGAGCCGCTGAGGCTCCTCTGCTTTTCGGGGCTTTTTGTTCTCGTATCTGCCTTCGCGGCGTCTCTCCTATGTATCGCCCGCAAGATGTTTATACGTTCGATCATTGCCGCCGCAGTCGTATCCGCTATTGCCGCCCTTTCTATTTCTCTTTCCGATGGCGACCATTTTATTTCTTTTCTCAGGCGTGGTTGGGGCTTTGAGCGCAACATAGAGACTGCCGACGGCAGGATTGAGATTATCAGGCCGGATGCCGCAGAGACTGCCGGCAAGTCGCGCGAGCTATATTTTAACGGAGTATTTATCGGGGACTGCCCTCCCGATGAAAATCTTCCTTTTCCAAACGCCGTATTCGCCCTTATGCAGGTGAACAAGCCTTCTCAGAAGGTGCTTCTTTTCTGCTCGCCTTTTTCCGCGCTGCCAAAGGTCTTTCTTGGAATTCCCGCAGTCTCGGAGCTTACGCTCATCTGTCAGGGACAACAGGCAGTGCTTACCGCCGTTTCTTTCGGAATTATTCCCCGAAAAAGAGAGGATTTCAGGATTTTCATTGCCGACCCGGTATCCTTTATCGGCAAGAGCCTTCCGGAGGAGTACGACCTTATTTATGTGGATGCGCCAAGCCCCAATACTTTTGCCGGTAACAGGTTGTATACTAATGAATTCTACTCTGCCGTCTCGAAGGCTCTCAAGCCTGACGGCGTCTTTGCCGGATCTTTCAATTCCAGCGCCTTTTTTTCAGGAACAGTCAGCTCTGTTTTTCGCAATCTTGCCGTCAATTCAGGCAAGGATATGATTATTGTTGCCGGAAATGGCAAGAATATCACGTCCAGTCTTGCCAGACTTGACGGCCGCACGGGACGGGTGCTGAAGAGATTTCTTCGCTTTCCCGAGGGACTTTTGTCTATAATTTATTCCCAGCGGCAGATAGATTCGGAGATGAAAAAGCTTGTCATGTCTTCCGGGCAATCAGATATTAATTCCATAGAAAAGCCGTATCTGCCGTTCCTGCACTTTAACTTGACCTCCTGGATTTCCTCCCTTCCGGGTGATGCCATATCTCACGGACCTTTACTGAAAGCGCTCCATTTTATATCTGAATCCTGGCTTATACTCATTGCTTCAATGATAGCCGTCTATTGCTGTTTTCGTTTTATTTTCTCCAGAAAAATGGGCTTCCGCCTGATGTTTTGCTCATTCGAGAACGGCTTTTACTCAATGGGCATTGTCGCGGTTCTTCTTTTCGTCTACCAGTGTTGCTGTGGCGGCCTTTATCGTGATCTTCCGGCTTTACTCGGTGTTTTTATTGGCGGCACGGCTCTCGGAGCGTTCGTCGTGCAGAGGATTTCGGAACTCGCCAGGAACTTTCTGATGTTTTTCTCAATAATGGCGCCTGTGGCTTCCTATGGATTTTTCGAGATTAGTCCCTCCAGCGCGGCCGCTCTTATTTTTTCAACTCTTTTTATCTGTGGCATTTCGACAGGGGGGGCCTTTTCTGAATTCTGTGGAAGGTCTGGCGCTTCACGCATTCCTGTTTTCTGGGGCCTCGAGATGGCGGGCGGAGCTGTAGGCCTTTGCCTGCTCATGCTTTACCTTTTGCCGTCCGGAGGATTTCTTCCCTGTCTTGCCCTTCTAACGCTTTCGCGCATCCATCTTCTCGCCGGCGGAAAGCATGGGCGCGTTTGATTCAGCCGTAAATCGTGTTATTTTAAAGGGCTCAACAACTTTTGGTAGGATATGATAAGAAAGATATTTTTTCTCGTTTTACTGGCGCTTGCGCCTTTTGTTCAGGCGTCCGATAAAAAAAGGATTGACTCTATACTCGCCTCCGTCGACGGAGAACCCATCAGCCTGCTCGACGTCATTTATGAAAGCGGCAGGGATGAGGCGCGCCTAGCCATGGTATTCAGGGGCGATGAACTCTTCCAGGAGACCAGAAAGCTCAGAAAAAAAATCCTTGACGGAATCATAAATCGTAAACTCATTTACGAGGATTATAAAAGCAACCCCTTTAAAATACCCGAAATAGATCAGTATATTGAAGCTACAGTGGACGGACTTTCCGCCGATTTCGGTGACGGATCACGCGAGGCACTCATCGAAAAAGCAAAAAAATCAGGAACCTCTCTTGACGAACTTAAAGAAAAAGCACGTAAAAAAATCATCGTTGATATTATGGTCAATGAATATTGCGGCCGTTCAGTCTACGTCACACCGAAGGATACATACGAATATTACGAGGCCCATAAAGATGAATTCAGCACACCCGCCAGCGTCGAACTGGATATGATACTTATAAAAAAGGACGGCAAACATCTGGATTCGTTCCAGAGCGTTATTGATGAAATCAAGGAAAGCACCGCCAGCGGCAATAGAAAAATATTTAAAACCCTTGCCGTTATAAATTCCGAAGGCCCCAACGCCGAAAATGGCGGCGAAATCGGTTCGATTGAGGTTTCCAGGCTCAGACCCGAGTTCCTCGCCGGCATAACTTCGCTTTCCCCGGGCTCCGTTGCAGGTCCGATCGAAACCGATGAGGGAATCTATTTCCTTTACCTCGTTTCAAAAAAGGATAAAGAGGGGACGGCATTTGACAAAGTCGAGTCAAGCATAAGAGACAGTATTCAGAAGAAATTCAGAGAAAAAGCCTACGTGGAGTATATTGAAAAACTCAGGGAAAAGGCCATAATCCGCTACTATTTTTAAAAGAGTGGGGAGCAAAAACAGTCTTTTTGCATTAATACGGGAGATTGAAGATGGGAATCGGGCGTTTCTGGAAAAATATCCTGCCGACAGCGCTGTGTCTGATAACGATTCCTCTTTCCGCAGGACATATCGCGGCAGAAAGACTCAATTACAAAATCATAACCCCGGACAATCCTTCCGCGGTATGTCGCACCGCCGCCTCTGAACTCAATAAAATACTCGAAAAAACTTATGACGCTCCCATAAAGCTGAACGGTGACGAGTCACCCGTAATATTTTTCGCCGGTGTTTCAAGTGAAGCTATAATGGCAGGCTTCACTGACCTTCCGGACATTGACGGCAGGTTCGGCATATTCAGAAAAGGCCGCAATATACTTTTCTACGGCTTTGACGACAAAGGCATTGACCCTGAGAAGGATTTTTATGGCGAAGCAGGCACTCTCCTCTCCGTCTATTATTTCCTGAATAAATATGCGGGAGCAGGTTTTTATTTCCCGGGCGAAAACGGATATTCCGTTACAAAAGAAAAGCCGATTAGCTTCGAATCCGCTGCCGACCTGGCAACGCCAACTTTTGTACTACGCGGTTTTTCCATGATGACCGGAGAGTTTTCCAGTCTTGATAAAATGATTTTTTCCCGCCGCATGCTTTGCAGTATTCCGAGATGGGCACATCATGACATCTATTACATATATTGGAATAACTGGAAAAAACGTTTTCAGGACATCCATCCTGAATATTTCATGCTTATGGACGGCAAACGCATAAGCGAAAAGTACCCAAACCATGTGCCCTGTTTTTCCAATCAGGAAGTGATAAAACAAACCGTTGCCGATATTGTAGAAGACCTTAATCGTAATCCATCAAAAACAACTGTGAAAATCTTTTGCGATGCCCCTATAAATCTTTGCCAGTGCGAAAAATGCAAAGCGATGAACGAAAGCCAATCTGTCAGCGAGGCCGTATACGGATTCCAGAAGAAAATAGCGGATATCATCCACCAGTCACACCCCGGGATCTATTTTCTGACTCAAACGAAAGGTCATTCGTATTATGAACCGCCCAAGCTTGTAAAGTTGGACCATTCATTTACGGTTAACATACTCGCAAGCCCGCATCTTACAGATCTGAAGTACCAGGAGTTCGCTCTTGAGAATGCAAAAAAATGGAAAAATGCCGGAGTCAGGACATTTATTTTCGGCTATCCGCGCTTCGATGACATACCAACGAAGAACATGCCTGTAATAACGCCCCGTTTCACATCTGAATATTTGAAGGCGTTCAGAGGAATAACAACCGGCACATACACCAGCGAACTTAGGGGGAACCCTTACTCTTTCAGTGCGCTGAATCAATTTGTTTTGGCAAAACTTTTATTTGACCTTGATTCGGATGTGGACAAACTGATAGAAGAATTCTGCGTATTCGCATACCCGGGAGCTGAAAAGGAAATATGCGAATTCTATGCCGAAATGGAAAAGCTCTACAGGCAGCGGAAAGATGTCTTTATCAATCCCTTCTCCGATATATACTATGTGAATAACCTCGAAAAACCAATGCGGCTTCTTGACGAAGCCCGAGAGAAAACAGAATCGCCATTCTTTAATAAACTCTATGAAGATTTTAAGATATTTTATAACCGTTCTCTTTCCGAAAAAGACAAGACTGACGCATGGAACGCTAAGCAAAAAATAAGACTTCAGGCTACGGAAAAACCTGTAAAACTGCCTTGTGCAGAAGAGCCGGTAGATATAAACCTTTCTCCGGATAAATGGAAAAACGCCGTCGCCCTTAGTTTTTCAGCACCACACGATATCAAGAATTTTCAAAACAGTTCTGCGTATTTAGTCCGCGACGGCAGTTATCTTTATCTGGGGCTCGTCGCGTTTGAAAAAAATATTCCCAAACGCGTGGCCAACTGCAAAGATAATCACACGGGGCCTTTATGGTCGGATGACAGTTTCGAGTTCATGCTTGTGCCGCCTGATCAGAAAAGCTATTATCAGATTATCGTCAACAGCAACGGTTTTTACAGGGTATTGTTGCCGGCGGAAGGGAAAGACGCCTCGGATTTCAAAATCGAAACAAAAGCGTCTCTGTCTCTCGATAAATGGACCGCTTGTATGAAAATACCCCTGTCTCAATTCAAGAAAAATGCATTCAGGCATCCCTGGAAATTCAATGTTTTCAGGAACCGATTTTGTGGCGAAGCCGTTCAATATTCAGGCATCAGGATGCTTGGTAGAAATTTTCATCTCACGGAGACTTACGCAGTCTTGCTGTGGCCGGATGCGCTTGCAAATAATCAGAAAGGGGAATAAAATGAATTTGTTCGGAAATCGACACGACATCGAAAAGTATACCGGTTCCATTCGGCAGGCCGCGGGAATAAAAAGGTATACACTTGACGAAGGTACCGGACGCGGAGTGCGCGCCGCCGAAGTCTGGAATGGCAGCGGACTCTCCTTTTCTGTTCTTTTTGACAGGGGGATGGACATAGGTCCGGCCAGTTATAAGGGAATGCCTTTTGCGTTTATCTCGCCGTCCGGCGACTTCGCGAACCCCGCGTTTTATTCACCCGATGGGATAGACTGGCTCAGATCTTTTGGTGGCGGGCTTCTTACTGGTTGCGGCCTGAGAAATGTCGGCAGTCCTTCTTTGCTTAACGGCGAGACGTTCGGGCTGCATGGGAGGCTTTCTAATATTCCAGCTTTTAATTCTTCCGTCAGGGAAGAATGGGAGGGCACCCGATATATTCTCGAACTCTCAGGCGCGATGCGCGAATCTATGTTTTTCGGGGAAAATATGCTCCTCAAAAGAAAAATATCCACAGAGCTTGGCGCGAACTACATACAGATCGAGGACAGTGTCGAAAATCAGTCAAGTTCCCCGGATCACCTGATGCTCCTTTACCATATAAATATCGGTTATCCGATGCTTTGTGGAGATTCATCGCTTAACGCCGTGGAACATCAGGTTTCGCCGAGGGACACCGTGGCGGAAAAGGGGATTGCGCTTTGGAATAAATGCCAGTCGCCCGAAAAAAACTATGCCGAGCAGTGTTTTTACCACGATATCCCTGCTTCCGGTGATGGTTTTAGCAGGATTTCGATGCTCAACCCTCGGGTCGGTCTTGAGCTGGAAGTCGCTTATAGAAAAGCCGAGCTTCCCTTTCTTACCCAGTGGAAGCAGATGGGGCACGGTTCTTATGTAATGGGCCTTGAACCGGCGAACTGCCATGTCAGCGGCGTTGAAAAAGAATTTGAAAGCAGAACCCTCCGAACCATACAGCCAGGCGAAATAATTAACTTCTGCGTAAGGATTTCCATTCGCGAAATATAAGAAAGATGATCGGAAACGGTTATGTCCCCGGCGGCTGTCGGCATCCAATCAGTCTTTCGGGGATTCCTCTACTGTGATAGTTTTTCAGTTGAATCTGGGTTCTTTGATTTTTGCGAGGTAGTAAAATGCCGCGAATGAGAGTGCTGCCGAGATCAGTGAAAGCAGCAGGAAGCTTCCGGATATTTTCCAGAGAAAGGCTCCGAAAAGCGGCATTGCCAGCATCGCGGGAAGCGAAGTCAGCGTGATTATTGATTGATAGCGCACCATGCGCCCGGCGGGCGCGATATCGACATTGAGCGTGCCGCGGCCCACATACATTGCATCTTCGCTGAAGCCGGCCAGAAAGAACACCAGATAAAATATGTTCTCCGAACCCGCGAAAGCTGCAAGAATAAATGTCATGGCGTAGGCGCTCAGGCTTATGGAAAGGCTGAGTTTTCCACCGAACTTGTCGCCGAGCCAGCCGCAGATGAAGTTGCTGGAAAGTTTGCCGGCTATCATGACCATTACGAAAGTCCCGAGGTACCCAAGCGGCTTGTTGAGAACACGCAGCGCATGTATCGAGAGGAATGGAAGCGCAATGAACGTTCCGTTGAGGAGTGTAAGGCTTAGCAGATACGTTAAGAAGCGTTTGTCGGTCCTTAATATCTGCGGAATGTCGCGAAGGACGGAAAGGGGATTGTCATCCGCTTTGTTTCCGAGTGTGGAACTGTCGGTAGTTTCCTTTATCATTGAAAATACCACGAACGATGCGGCAAGTAAAACGAAAGTTATCATGTGCAGTATTCCGAAGCCTTTGAAAATCGGGAATTTTGAAAGGACGAGCATGATGGTTTTTCCGGCGGCAAGACCTATCAGTGAACCTATTATAAGCCTTAGAGCGAAATGCGACGCCCTTTTGGGAGCAGGTACGGTCTTTGATACGAATTCTACCCAAGCAGGATAGGTCATTCCGCAGAAAAAACCGCTTATAAACGGGGAGAGTGCCACTAGATAGAGAGTGAAGAGGGGGTGGCTTTCGACCAAAAAGAGCAATGCCAATCCGGCAAAAAAAACAGGCATACGCTGCAGCGCACCTGAGATTAGCAGTATCGGGTGTTTGCGGGGGATTTTCTCAAGGATGTGAACTACGAATATCGACGGCAGATAGAGGCCGAGCAGCCAGAGTGTCGACGACAGCGAAATCAGCCAGAC
>Ga0154591_1050_pt1 | contig 18750 bp, 16 predicted proteins | sample RifGroF2_FD_116020 | JGI IMG/M metagenome (GOLD analysis project Ga0154591, IMG submission 116020) | Lentisphaerae bacterium GWF2_45_14
ATCATCAGTTGAGTTACACTTGGAAGCGGAAAAGCACCAGCGAATTTGTGAGAGAACAGGACGTGCCCGTGGTGAAAGGGCAACTTGCAAATTACCGGCATTTCATGGAATTGAGGGATGAATGGATTGACTGTTGCATTCAACTGGCAAAGCTTCGCAAGAAGAAGTGAAAAAACATTATGCGCAATATTTCCGTGAAGTCATTGAGGGACAGAAGCGGACTATCGAAGTTTTAAGTTCCGCCGTGAAGGAGGCTGAAAAATCGGCAGGCGCGATGCGCGAAAAAAGGACACAAAGGACACGGAAGCAAGGATTTTTCACCGGAAGAAGCGGACAAACAAATTCATATTGACAGTGTTCCCGCCCCCTGCGAATGCGGCGGCATTTGGCTGGATGAAGGCAAGGAAAAGCATTGCGTTTATCATTATAGGCTCGGTGGATAATCAGCTTGCATCTTGATGAGGGCATGCTATATTGTTTAATCATGAAAATAAAAGATGCAAGAACAATAGATGCCGGGGCGTTGTATGAACGCCGGAAACAGGCGGTCATTCTTTTAAAAAGGGAATGAAACGTCACGAAATAGCACCAATAGTCGGGGTTCATCGCGTTACCGTCGGGATATGGATAAAAGATTGGCGCGAAGGAGGATTAGGCGCCCTGAAAGCCAACGTCAGCGGACGCCCTACAGGAACTGGACGCAAGTTTCTTCCATGCGAAGAGGTCGAACTGAAGCGCGCTCACACATGAAAAGCGTCCAGAAAAGGCCTCAACATATTAAGAATTTATTTCAAGCGGAGAGCGTCAGATATGCAAGCTGATTATCTTTCGGAGCAATAGTCCCGCTACGAGCATCGTAACCACTACGACCATCGGAACCGCCACGACCGTCGTGCCCGCCGCCACGAGACCCGGCGCACACGGAAGAAGTCTGAAGTACAATCGTTACGGAAAAGAAAAGGCATATAAGTCTTTTGAACATGGATATCTCCTATTACGAGGTTATTTCCTTCAATAGTCGTCATCAATAGTAAAAAAGTTACACTAATCACTTGGGCCCGCCATATTTATCCATCAAAACAGACGTCCTGCCGTTAATTCTTTAAATATTGAGAAAACGTCTTTCCCATTTTGATGAAAGAATGTATCTTAAGCTTTCTATATGAAAGGTTTTTCTATGGCTGACAGTGACATTTCACCTGAAGAGAACGGCGAAAGAGCAACCCCATTCGTCGGGGCAATAAAGATTTTAGCGCTAACGCTTTCGGTCGGATGTTTTTTCCTTCTGATAACGCTGGTCTTCCTTTCTTATTTCGCATACCACGCGGTATCAGATTGGAGTCTCCTGCAATCGGAAAAAAATATTACGAGCATCTTTTATGAATATACCGAAAAAATAAAGTCCGTCACGAATCTCGTTCTTGTCGAACGCAGTTCGGTGGAAACAGTGGAGCGAATCTTCTCTCGGCAATTAAAACTGCCATTTTTACCCAACGGACTTAAAAGCGAGGCATCCCTTACAATAAGGTGCCCCGTCTTCTACTCGTATTATGTCGATATGAAAGGAAAGTGGCTCCTAAAACTAGATGGAACAACCCTTTATGTGAGCGCGCCTCCATTGCGATGCTTTCCGCCCGCGATAGACACATCGCACATTGAGAGAAAAACCGAAAATGGCTGGCTGGTATTCGGAGAACCGGAACTACTCAGGGACCTGGAAAAGGACCTTTCTTCAGAGCTTTACAAAAAGGCCATTTCGCCGCCGGCGATACAAAACGTGACGAAGGATGCCAACAAAGGCCTTGAAGAATTCATCAGAAAATGGATACTCAACGAAAAAATCAAAGCTGATAAAATAGTTATATCCTTCTCAAACGATACAGACAGAAAAAAGCTATAAAAAACATGGAATAAGGGACTTCGGGCAAAAGGGTCAATTTCTGCTAAAGACTTCGATGTTTTTCCTTATTTCATTGAGAACGGTCTCGAAATCGTCGAGCTTTTCCTCTTCATCGATGACCCTTCTGAGCCGCGCTGATGTCACCGGCGAACTGGGTGCAAACACTGTACAGCTGTCCGGTACCTGAATTTTAGAAATCTCAAACGCGCCCATCTTTTCGGATATCTTAATAGTGTCAATCTTGTCGATACCTGCGAGCGGGCGCAGAACAAGCATGGGTGATGCATTGTCGATTACCCCGAGGTTAATGATGGTCTGGCTCGCTACCTGCCCGACAGACTCTCCGGTAACAAGCGCCTCTAGGCGATTGTATCTCGCGACCTTTGCCGCGATTCTGAACATCATTCTCCGATAAAGCACGGTGCGATATTTTTCATCACAATTATCCCTTATCATTTTCTGGATTGGCGCAAGATTGCATATAAAAAGCTTGCCGGGCCTCTGATAAGTGTTTATAAGCTCCACGAGCTTTTTGACCTTTTCCACTGTTTCCGGCGGCGTATATGGATCGCTATGAAAGGTAATAAAATTCACACGGCAGCCGCGCTTCATCATCATGTAAGATGCAACAGGCGAATCAATTCCGCCTGAAAGGAGTATCAGAACAGGCGAGCTGCTCCCTGTGGGCAGTCCGCCCGGTCCCTGAAATTCCTCATAAAAAATAAAAGAAAATTTTTCTCTAACCTCGCAACCGATTGTAATATCAGCCTTATGCAGGTTGACAGCAAGCTTTTTCACATCGAAAGACCTTGACGCCGCCTCGGCAAGTTTTATTTCAAGTTCTTTTGACTCAAACGGGAAACTCTTAAAGCTCCGTCTCGCCCTTACCCTGAAAGACGCTTTTCCATTTGCATCCAAAACCTTGCGAAAATACTCAGGCGAACTCTTTTCTACAGCCTTCTCTATTTCTGACAGCTCTGAACGACACATGATTACGGGCGAAAATGACGAAAGACCAAATGCGCGCTGAAGGTTCTCTTTTATTAACTCAAGCTCTTCGCAACTGAAATCCCCTCCCTTTTCGTGCTTTATCCAGATGCGGCCCCGTTCCCGGGAAACTTTTATCGACGGAAGCTCTTTTAGCAGCATATATATATTCTCTATCATCCTGCTTTCGAACATGTTTCTGTTGCCGCCCTTGATGGCGATCTCATTATATCTGCATATTACGGCATTAAACATTTTTTCTCTTTCCATTGGCTGCGGTTGAAAAGGTTAATATAGCCCGGGAACAAAAAGCTGCCACATACGAATAGAAGCAGACTGTAAATTCAAACTGCTTCAGGTTCTGTTTTGATGACAATATGTATTTCTTTGAGGGGGCTGAACTCGTTGTATATTCGCAGACGTTTGATGTTGATATTGTTAAAAATAGTTCCCTCGGGAAGAAGTACGCCGCCGGTCTTGGAATAAATGTTCATGCCCAACTTCATCCCAGGTTTTATATCGCAAACAAGAACAGGATAGCTCATAGAACCCATTTCGATAGAGACAGTCCTGAGAAATACACCGACTAAAGCCTTGTCAAAAAACTTCCCGGATTTGCTGTTTATCCCCTGCATGACGGACTCTTTCCCCGTGCCAAGAAGAATTACGGAAGAACAGTAAAAGGAACATATTCTGAGGATTTTGGCGCTGAACGGAATCTCCTCTCCCAACATTTTGAAAAGCCCGCTTCCATCGATATTCTCATGGTGCAGCCTGATTATTTCCCGTTCCTTCTCAAGTTTCGGGGCAGACTTCAGCATCTCGGAACTCGCTTCGGGATATTTGAGATAAACCTGCCTCAATTCCCTCGGAAGATTTGTCAACGGCATGGTATATGTCTTCTCTTCCGCGCCGAGAAGTGAAATAGCGTGAAGTCTCGCGGCAGTGGCAAGAACATCCATTTCCTCCGTACTCATCCTGTACTCGGCAGCGATTTTGGCACAAAGCCCCGCCGTATGGACACTGTAGTCGAAAAGGCGCGGGGAAAGTTCAGACATTATATCATAGACCAGCGAAAGGAGCTCCATAAAACTCTTCCTTGTCGCCTCTTGAAGCTCTGCATTTTCATTACTGAGCCTGATATCAGTAATCAAAAGATCGATAATCGTATAAAGCTGGGAGGACTGTATCGGCTTGTTTATGAAACCTTTTATCCCGCATTCATTCAGCGCGTTGGTGAGGTTTTCTATATCTGCGTAACCGCTGATAAGCACTCTTCTGGTATCGGGATGAAAGGCGCTCACATTCCTAAGAAGGCTTATGCCATCCATTCCTGGCATCTTGAAATCGGTGATGATTATATTGACGGAGGGATTTTCATCAAGGAACTTCACAGCGGCGGCGCCATCGGAAAGCGTAAAACAGATAATTTCCGAGCGGTACCTTTCCTCCAGAAGCCGTTCTATTATTTTGGCTATGGGAAAAGTATCGTCAACAATCAGGACTTTTATCGGGTCTTTCGTTTTCATAAGCAGCTTTTAGTAAGTCCTAAGAAAATAATTTATCTATTTCATCCTTTGAGAATTGTTCGTCTCCCGCGTCTTTTCCCTCTGCATCGTCATGGGACGGCCCTGCATCAAAAAGAACATCAAGTTCGTCTTGGCTCATCATCGCACCAGAGGGGGATGCGGCTGCAACTTTCTGCGAATCCTCTGAAGTTTCAGCTTTGAGGACAATCGCTGTTCCCTCTGCTGTTATTCCTGGGCTTCCAGCATTTTCATCTTTACCCGGAGAAAGAGTATCTTTCGTTCTTTTCCCGATAAGATCATCAAGCTCGTCCTGAGAGATGTTCAAGGGAAACTCTTTTCCATCATCAGGAGGCGGAGGAAGCATCGCAATCGGTGGAAATATTTCTTTGAGTTTCTCGCCTTTAATGATTCCATCATCGACGAATTCTTTTTTCTGCAATATTTCCTCTATTTCGCTCTGGCTCACTAAAGGGAGTTCCGCAATCGGTGGAATTATTTCTTCGAGTTTCTCGCCATTAATAATCCCATCGCCGGTCAATTCTTTTCCCTGCAATATTTCCTCTATTTCGCTCTGGCTCACTGAGGAAATTTGCTCCTTTTTGGGGACTGATGTCGCAAGCATTCCATCGACTTCATCCTGAGTTATCAGCATGGGGAAATCCTCGTTCCCATAATCGGGTTCGGAAAACGCGGACTTTTCTGAATTTATAAATTCTTTAACTTGTGCCTCGGACATTGTGGCACCGCCCTTTTTATCGTCTTTGCGGGCAAGAAGCTCATCAAGCTCGTCCTGGGAAAGCGTAAGTTCCTTGTCCGCATCCTGGGGCTCGGCGTCTATTTTCTGAAGAAGGAGGTCTATTTCACCTTGGTCTATTGAAGACTTGCTATCTGAATCGCTCTTTTCCGCCGCTGCCTCGGGAGAGGCACCGCCGTCAGAAGTATGCGTATTTCCCGACGAAGCTTTTTCATTGACATCTTTCTTTTTACCCACAAGCAACGCGTCAAGTTCTTCCTGAGTCAAAGCACTGTCGGCACTGGCCACTGGCTCCCCTGCGAGGTAGGCATCAAGCTCTTCCTGAGACATTTTATGGTTTTCCGTGTCGGATTTGGAATCTGAAAGCAAGGCTTCCAGTTCATCCTGAGATATGTTGGAAGGATCGGCCTTCCTCTGGGTGAGCGAATCTTTCTTTAAAAACTCATCAAGATCGTTCTGGGAGAACTCCTTATTTTCTTTCTGCTGCTCTTTTTCGGAGATATTGCCTCCGATATCCGCGGCTGGCGCCGGGGCGGCTTCGTTAACGGCATCTATTTTAGGCCCACCCACTTTGATGGTTGGCATTCCCTTTTTCTTTGCTTCTGGTTTCTTCTCCTCGGTTTTTCCAGCGACGGGTTCCTTAGCTGTGGTCGCGGCAGACTCCCCGCTCATAACTAGGTCATATTCCTTCTGTGAGATAATGGGAGAAAGCATTTCTTCGGGCGGAGCTTCGTTCTCAACTCCTGCGGAATCAGCGACTGCCGTTTCGGGAATATCATTTTTCCCTTCCAGAAGGGTCTTTATATCTTCTTCTTTTATCTCGGCTGACACGGGTGCTTTGCTTTTTGGCGGAGCAACAGCCTTACCGCCCATATCGGGAAGAAGTGAACGCAACTCACTGGAAGCAACTACAATCTGTTCTTCCATATTGACCTCGCCCTTGGCAATTTTTTCGTTAAGGTCTTTTGCCGTTACCGGTTCTTCTCCCTCGACGGTCACAGTTATATGCTTGAGTATATTGCTATGGGGTATCTTTTCGAAGAGTTTTACGAACGCACCGACCGTGCTAAAAACTGAATATATTGAATCGTCTATTGAGGAAATGGTTTCAAGAGAGAACTCGTCGAGCAGCACGGAATTTTTCCTATCCTGTCCGGGAGAAGAATCTTCGGTCATTATGTCCGGAACGTTTATGCCGGACTCCTTAAGAAACGCCCTAAACCTTTCGCGGGTTTCAGAGAATTCCTTCAGAAGCTCCTTAGACGGCAGGTCAACGAGCCGTTTAATTTCCTCGCTTGTACTGAGACGGTTCATCAGCTAAAAATTTCTCCGATTTTGTTGCAATCTACATCAGGAGGCAGAATTTTCCGCCATTCCTCCGTTATATTTTCATCTGCTCCGGCCACACTATAGCCGGGCATCCAGAGATACCTTTCCGAATCCAACGGCCCCGTAAGCGTTTTCACGTCTATACATTTCAAGCCTGGCACCACCCAGGCATCGGGTATCACCTCCCCGTTCAACGCAATTAGAGTGCCAACATTATTTTCCCTGGCTGCTCTCCATATTTCAAAGAGCCGGGCACCCGCGTCAATATTGATTATGCCCGGTCCGGACGGAAATCCGGGGATGTCCAAAGGCTCGACTCCGGCGGCCTTCAGTACCAGATAATTCTCTCCGCCCTTCCTGTTCACTGAGTGAATGAGTTCTGTCAGGAACTCTACGCTTCCCCTGAATTCTTTGAGATTCCCATCAACTGTCATCATAAATTTCTCAAAGCCGATATTATCAAGCGAGTTCAGCGCTTCTATCAATTCGGCCATAAGCAGGAAGCTTGAGCATCCGCTCACGAGCTCGAACACGGGATCGTCAAAAGGTATACGGGAAAAAGGATTACTGAAGTTCAAGGCCGTCATTTTCCCGGCGGCCGCAGCGGCGTCATCAATTATCTTTTCTGCATCGGAGAGGCACTTTTTCAGATTTTCCAGAATATCAGCGGACGAGATTACCGCGAACTTTTTATTTTCCGTAATCGGTAAAACCGTTTTTGCTGATTGATTTTTCAGCGCCTCTTCTAGCGGCATTATTAGGGTCCCTTCGATAAATGCGCCGCCGCCGGTAGCATTTATCACCCTGGTGCCAGAATCACGGATAAGTCCTTCAAAAGTGCGAAGGTACGTAAGAAGCGCAGCTTCCGTTTTCAGGATGTTCCCGTCATTACCCTTCACATCTATCAGGGAAAAGTTCCCGGGATTGTCATTGTAATAAGGGGCGCTCATTGATTTACAGTGGTACTCTCCATTTTTCAACGCCAGATCGAAGCCCATCATTATAATCTCGCGCGGCTTGAGCTTCATCGCCATATTGAAGGCGTAGTGCCCGACGCACTGTCCCCTGTCCACAGAAAGGACTGCTTCTTTAAACTCTCTGAAAAAGAGGGGCGATTCGTTCTCGGAGGTAAACATGATCTTGCCAGGGTAATCCCTTGTAATAACGTTGTTTCCTGACAGGGGGACGGCAAGCAGAATATCATTGAATACATCAGGGTGCTTCTTGAAAAAGCGCCAACTTGTGAGCAGGTCTTCGGAAGATGCCGCTATATCGGGAATTATATTGTGCTCTATAAGCGCGTTCAGCGCGGCATCGCATGCGATGATGAATGTTTTGTCCTGATATTTGCTGAGGATATCTATATTATCATTGAGTGAAGGGCCCGCCCCCACAATCGTAACAGACTCTGCGACAAAAGCTTTGGAAAGCGAATACGTTTCCCTTTTCAGGAAGAGTGTGTTAATTATATTATTCATGATTACGTGCCAGCGGCGCGTCGTCTGATGTGCAGCGGATGAACAGAAACGACCTTGAACAGTAAGCACCGCCCTCTCAAGGGCAATGGAAAACGCGCTCTCAAGCCTCCTGAACCTGGCGGGAACGTAAACCGCCCCGCGCCCCTGAGCCATGTCCACGAGAAAATCCGAAAATTTATTGTACAGTTGCTTCTCCATCAATGACGCACCTCCCTCAAGCAAAAGAGCTTCGCAGGAAATCCCTGAAGGTTTCAGCGACACTTCCCAGAGCCTCAGCCTGTCGGAATTTTCGTCCGCCACAAATATTTTCTTTAAATTGGGCGCATTCGCGGCAATGGCTTCCAGTGTCGCATTTGAACACGGCGGCGTAACAATCACCGAAAGTCCAGAAAGCCGCTCGCCCAGAATATCCAGCATCTCACGTTCCGGCGACTCGGGATTCTCGGCATATTTAAGCCTCAATCCGTCGTCGAGCGCGAGCACTCCGGCGCTTTTTTCATCTTTTCGATATATTGTCCAGCTCATTAATGCCGCACATTTCCATTAGTTTAAGATAAATTAGCATTGCCCCGGATATTTACGAATCCTCCGGGACTTTCACCTTTTCCTGCGCCTTGTTTATCTCGCTTCGCATATACTTATTTTCCTGTTCAAGATAATCAGGCTGACTGATGAGATCTATTGCCCTCTTGAGGTTTCCTTTCCTTTTCGAGTCTTCTTCCTTTCTATAGTTTGCCTCCAGGATCAACTTTGTAGGTAAGACAGATTTAACATTTTTAATGTACGTCTGCCTGATCTGCCTGATTGATAAAAGCAGGAGAATATCAGGATAGTTATGTGATCTTTCCGCTGTCTCTTTGGCTAGAGCTTGAACTGATTTAGTTCCGATAGAAGATAATGCATCTACCGCCGGAAAAACAGACCAGCGAGGCATTCTAAGAGAATTTGCGTCCGGGTCTCTATATACAAAATCAAGATTGCTGATCAGCACTGGCATAAAGTTCTCCAGTTTCAGTCGTCCCGCCAAATATATGAGCATGGCTTTTTTATAAGAATCTTTTTCTGTTTCTATCAGCTTAACGAGATCGGAAGATAAATCCGGCGAATTCTTGTCGAAAGACTCTATTTTTAATATTATTCCACGCGCGTTATGAGATTTTATCACTTCCAGGTATTCCTTGAGAAATTTATTTTCATCCGCAAAAAGAATATTCCCGCCACCCACGAACAAAACCAACAGAAAAATTGTTTTCTTCATATTTTCACCTTTTCCTGTCCCAGAAAATGTTCTTTGAGTTTTTTGCCGGGTCCGTAGTTGCCAAGCGAACCATCGCTTTTGATAACACGGTGACACGGGATGACGAGCGGGAAAGGGTTCTTTGCCATAACCGAAGCGACAGCTCGGACGGCTTTTGGAAAGCCGGACAACTCGGCGAGCTGTTTATAACTCACAACCTTGCCCCTTGGAACTTCATTGAAAAGCGTAAAAAGAACTTTCCTCCCGAATTCGCGGAAATTTTCAAGGTTGAGCAAGGCGAAATCATCTTTGCCAAAACGCGGGTCGTTGCCAGAGAGAAACGAGGAGAGTTTTGCGGCAAACTCTTTTATGCGCGGATTTGTTCCGGTCTTTCCGTTCACACCCTTACGGAATTTTATGGACAACAGTTTCAGGTGCGGCTCCTCAGCATACTCAAGCTCGAGGCAAAGCCCTCCGCCTTCAATAAACAGACTCTTTTTCATTGCAAAAAACCTATAAGCTCTTATATTTACGGGATTTTAAACAATGTAACAGTAATTTCGGGCGAAACAATGAAGGATGCTGTCAAAAAGTTTTTTCTGATAAAGGAACGTGATTCAAGAATATCAACAGAGATTATGGCGGGAATAGTGACATTCCTCACGATGTCGTACATCATCTTCCTTCAACCAATGATACTTTCGGGACAGATTTCAGGAACCGACACCGGCATGCCTCCGGGCGCGATAATGACCGGTGTCTGTGTGGCTTCCGCGCTTGCGTGCTTCCTCATGGGAGTCATCGCAAATTACCCGATAGCGCTCGCACCGGGAATGGGAGAAAACTTCTTCTTCCTCACCACAATTTCGGCATGCGCGGCTCTCGGTGCCGGAGTGCCCTGGCAGACCGCACTCGCCGTCGTCTTCATATCAGGCATCATCTTCCTTCTTCTTACGCTTTTCAGAATCAGAAACATGATAATGGATTCGATAAGCCCGAGTCTCCAGTATGCGATAGGCTGCGGAATCGGCTTATTCATAGCGCTCCTCGGGCTCGAAAAGGGCGGAATCGTCAAAACAAGCGCTTACGGGATATACCTCGGCAATATACAGAGTGTGACCGTTCTCATCTTCGCGATAGGATTTTTCACGATTGCGGCACTTCAGACGCTTAAAGTAAAAGGCGCGGTACTTTGGGGAATTCTCGCAGCGGCCCTCGCCGCCGTCATCGCAGGAAAAATAGGAATATGCTTCCCGGTCAAAGCACCCGAAAGCGTCATGCCGATATTCTGTAAAATGGACTTTGCATCCGTCTGGACAAATATATGGAAGCTTCTCCCTTTCATCGTCATATTTACATTTATGGACGTTTTCGACACTATCGGCACCCTCGTGGGAGTGAGCGCCCAGGCCAATCTCATGAAGAATAATAAACTGCCGGGCGCGTCAAAAGCCATGACCGCCGACTCTATCGGAACAGTCTTCGGAGCGATGTGCGGCAACAGTACGGTTACAAGTTATATAGAGAGCGCCGCAGGCGTAAGCTATGGCGGCAGAACCGGACTCACGGCTATTGTAACAGGCATCTGCTTTCTGCTCTCGATGTTCTTCTATCCGCTTGTCGCGATGGTGGGTGCCTATCCGGGCTCTGAAAATCCGATTACGGCCCCTGCCCTCGTCATTGTCGGAATGATGATGTTCGGAAATATAACAAAAATAAAGTGGGACGATTTCAGCGAAGCGATACCGGCATTTCTCATCATAATCGGAATCCCGTTCACATCCAGCATTGCAGACGGCATGATATTGGGCTTCATTGCCTATCCCGTGATAAAGCTTCTCAGCGGCCGCGCCCGCGAAACGTCGTTGCTCACCTACTTCCTCGCCGCCATCCTGATCCTCTACCTCATTTTTATAAAATCACAAATCTGAATTCTTTAGTCATTTTCCCGAATCTTTTGTATCGGCTGGAATTATAATAAGTTACGACTTATATTATAAGAGGGCAAAAAATTAGGGTTTGTATTTTCCCGGGGGGAACAAAATGTATAATTTCGCTAACCTAAAAATAAGCGACATCGTCCGTTGCGGTCGTGATATACGCGTGCTGGGGCAGGATGCAAAAAGTATGGAGGATGCCGCAAACGAGCTGGTTCGGTATTTGTTTGAACATTTTGTCGACGAAAACACCGGAGAGAAAGAATGCGTGCTGGTTCGTCTTTTCAAAACGCATGACATTGAAAAATTGCCTGAAAACCTTCAGCATTTTGCAAAAAAACTCCTGTCGGGGGAAAGTGTACCCTCATCATTTAAATGCCTGACTCTTCTTGCTACCGACGGGGTGGAAGAGGCGTGGAAATCCCGGGAAAAATCAAACGGGCATCAAGCTATTCCATTGCCTAGCAAAGAAGTTCTTTACCGTATTCCAATGATGCGGACTCTGGTTAAACAAATGGGGCTGGATGTCGAGACTGTTATAAAACCCGATCCTGATCTCTTAAAGGACTTAGCCCAAAAGACATTCAATGTCTTCCATGTGTCCGAGGCTGAAGACAGCGAGTATATTCCTGCGCAGAAAGAATTTGTCAAACCATACGGCATCAAGTCCGTACTCGGCTTTGGAGGAGTCCTTCCGTCCGGTAATGTATTTGTTGTAATCATATTTTCCAAAGTTCCGATTTCCAAGGAAGTCGCAGGTATGTTTGATACGCTGGCTCTTAACGTGAAAATGCTGATTTTGCCGTTTGATGATTTAGTTTTTTCTTAACCGCTGACAAGAACCGGAAGATGTATATATGGAAGAAAAGAGAATAATAATGCTTGAGTCCAAAGTCCATGCTTTGGAGGAACTCTTAAATGTTTCCGAAACATCATTCCTGGACGAGGCGGAAAAGCTTGAAGACACGAACGGAAAACTACAGAAAAAAATAGAAGAACACGAAAAACTGGAAAATGACATCCGGCAGCTGCTTGATGCGTCCAGTGATGCTATAAGAGTTATTGACGTGGATTACAATATAGTTTATGCGAGTAAATCCTTTTCAAAATTAAAAGATATCAGCTCCGAAAATATAATAGGCCGAAAATGCCATGAAGTCGATCCGGAAAAGGAGTGTTTTACGGAGGAATGTTCATTAAAGAGGATATTGAAGACCGGCAAAAAGTTTGAAAGGGAAGTTTATATCAAATCTGACGGAGGTATTGAAACTCCTTACATGATCAGTTTTGTCCCGTATAACGATGCGAAGGGAAACATGATAGGAATAATAAAAATCTACAGGGACATTTCGGAACAGAAATTGGCACAGAAAACGGCAGAAGAAAATGCACAGAAACAGGGCCGAATTGAAATGGCGAACAATATGCTGCATGACATCGGAAACGCCGTTACAGGGATAAGTGCATATATACTGGCGCCACAATTGGAAAAGGACTGGAATGAGGTCAAATCACTCAGACAGTTAAAGGCTCTGTTTGTTTCCAAAGAAAAAGAACTCGTAGATATGCTGGGAGAGGAAAAAGAAAAGGCATTGACTAACTTTATGGAGGCATTGGAATCTTCCCTCCAGAAACGCAATACTTCCTACCTTGAACTTTTTGAGAGGATGTCCCGCACTATAGGTCACATCAGTTCCATCCTTGACCTGCAACGACATTATGTACAGGATAAAGGCCCGCTTCTTTCAACAGTTGTTAATGTCAATACACTTATAGAAGACACTCTCGTTATGCTTTCCGAAAGTCTGCAGAAGAGGAATATACTGGTTAAGATAAATTGCGACGAAAGAAATCTCTCTGTTTCAGGCGATCATACCCGCCTTATCAGGGTGTTCATGAATCTCGTCATAAACATATATGAGGCATTTGACGAAGCCGAATCAACTGAAAACAGAAAGCTGGAAATAAATATCTCCTCTAATATGGAAACCCGGAACGTAGAGATAGTACTTTCAGATAACGCCATCGGATTCTCGCAGGAAATCAGCGGAAAGCTTTTTGACAGAGGTTTCACTACAAAGCAAAACGGCTCAGGAATAGGACTGAATGAATGTCGTTCCATCATCGAGTCCCATGGCGGCACGATAACAATTAAGAACAACGAAGAAAATACAGGTGCGATAACAGTTATACGACTTCCTGGACTGACAACTAAAAGAGGATGAAAAACTATGACGCAGGGCTTCAATACACGGATTTTGGTTATTGACGATGATGAAAGCGTAAGAAACAGCTTTAGCCAAATTCTATCTCCGCGGCGAGATTCCGGCAGAGAAGAGGCCGTCAAGCTGGAAGAGGCCGGAGCCATTCTTTTTAACGACAGCGGAACTGCCGCCCCGTCTTGTCCAAAACGTTCGTCCGCCACATTCAATTTTGAATATGATGAAGCTTCCAACGGCAAACAGGGTTATGAAATGGTAAAAAAATCCATTGATGAACAGCGTCCCTACGCCGCTATTTTTATCGACATGCGCATGCCTGGATGGGACGGCATTGAAACGGCTCAGCACGTGCGTCAGGTGGACAGCCGTGCCGAGATTATTTTTGTCACCGCCTATTCGGACTACAGCATAGAGGAAATTGTGACGGCTGTCGGCACAAATGTAAACTATCACTGCAAACCCTTTTCAGTGGAAGAAATAGAACAGATTGCAACTAAGTCCGTTTATGAATGGAATAAGACCAGAAGCCTTGAGGAACTCATAAAAACCATCTCAGGACTTCGCGCCCAGCACTGGGAAATAAATGCACTGTTGAACAATATACTTCAGCAGGTGGCCTTCTTGCTTGGAACACATTCCGCACTCATCGCCATAAAGAAAAATTCCGGTTATGAAAAAATCCTGGCTATCGGGAATCTTTGCGATGAAAAACTCTCTGAAAAATACCTGAATTATATACCTGAAATGCTTGAACACGAAGTTTTCCAGAATAAGGATTTTGCTTACTTCAAACTTGATGAACTAGGCATTCTTGCCATTTTTGAAAAAGGAGGCCGCCCACTCAATAATGAGAGAATTTATATAGTGCGCCTTTTTCTTGAACAGGCCGCCCGGGCCATACAAAATGTGGATTTGCAGGAAGCCTTGATAAGAAAAGAAAAACTCTCTGCGGTCGGAGAGGCCACTAACATGATTGTACACGATCTTAAAAACTCCATAGGCCCCATTGAGCTCGCCATTGACAGCGTAAAAGAAAATCTGGACAACAGAAAGTATGTAATTGAAATGCTGGACCTGATTAAAGACTCTGCGAAAGAAGGTGTCGCATTCGTCGCGGATATACTGGACTATGCATCCGACAAGAAAATGGATAGATCACTTGTCGAGGCAAAAGACTTATTCACGTATATCGAAAAAAGAATGAAGATTTTCCTCGAAAATGCGAACGTCGAACTGAAGGTTGAATGCCCCGAAGAAATCTACTTTTCAGCAAACCGTGACAAATTGTTCAGGGCGATTACCAACCTCATTAAAAATGCATCTGAAGCTTTTTTGAACAAAAATATAACGAACCCTGTCGTATCCCTTTCTTTAACTTTCGATGAAGCAAATATTTACATAAACGTTTCCGACAACAGCACCGGGATTCCAAAGGAAATCGCAGAACAGATTTTTATCCCCTTTGTTACCTCTGGGAAATTTGGCGGAATTGGACTTGGGCTGGCAGTAGTCAAGCAGATAGTAGAGGCGCATAACGGGAGCATTTCCATCGACACTTCTTCCAGTGGAACCACATTTAAAATTATTATACCAAAGGAAGACGACCTTTCCTGAAAAATAATCCCGCTCTTGTTTTCGTAAAATCACAATATAAAGGATTTACATTGTGAAACACATCACTGCCGTTTTTGTTCTGACTGCTTTTTTGATTTTGCCTTTCGTCTCTTTTGCCGAAAGCAGAAAAGATATTTTGGGCGGCTGGGTCTTGTCTGAAAAATGGGGTGGTTATATGGGGGTTGCCATTCTTTTCGATAAAGATGAATATACTTATTGGTTTTACTCCGACGTTAACTACCCCGGCAAGCCGCGATATCCTATCAAAGGAAAATATTCCATTGAGGGCAATAAGATCACCCTGGCAAAAGTCCCGGGACTATACACCGATAAATGGTATCTCATCGATTACCAGAAAGAAAAGTGCCTGATCCCGGATAATGAATATTCAAAGCTTGCGGAAGGCAAGCCTTTTGACGACAGCCGCCTGCTGCACTTCGATAAATTATTTGATACAGAAGATCCATTTGCCTATCAAATGGGCGGTTACAATACGCTGGAATCCAGAAAAAAGTACATTGAAGACTTGAAAAAGGAAAAGCTTGAATTCATAAAACATATGGACATAGAGGCGAAAAAATTATTGGATAAATTCAATGCCTCGGAAGACTCTAAAAAATTAGGCGGTCTTTTCACTGTCGATGACTACGATAAAACTGTTGTCCTCGAAGAGTATGATTTCGAATTGCGCAAGTCTGTGGGCATAGTCTCGTATACCCTTAAAACCCCCGTGGATTTCAAAGGCTTTCCGCGAGACTTTGCCATAAAAGTCTATAGAGACGATGAGCGCAATCCTCACTATAAACTTGTCAAATGCAAACTGAAATAATCAGTCCAGTTCGGGGGCGGCTCCAGCAATCTTTTTACGGCGACGCTTGGGAAGAGTTTTGCGAAATTTGCGTTGAACGCGAGAATTTCGGATGCGGCTAGGAAGCTCAGTTCAACTTCCATGCCGATAAAGGATATCGCCTCGGAATGCGGCTTTGCCGATCTCGGTCACTTCTACCGGGTCTTCGAGAAACACTTCAAATCCACTCCTTTAAGCTATAGAAAACGCAGATTCCCGGGATTACAGTAATTAAAAAAAGGGGATTGCAATGAAAAAACTATTTTATATTATAGCTGCGGCGCTTTCTTTGACGTTCTTCGTTACTGGCTGCTCGACAGTCCCCTTCACCGAAAGATCAAGAGTTCTCATGACCAGCGAATCAAGCGAAAACGATATGGGCGCCGAGGCATGGCAGGAACTCAAATCACAGCAAAAAATCAGCAAGGACCCCGCCCTTAACAACGCGGTTAAAAAAGTAAGCACGGACATTGCGCGCATTGCTGAAAAACCGGACTATCAATGGGAATTCGCGGTATTCGAGTCGGCCGAGCCCAATGCATTCTGCCTGCCCGGCGGAAAGGTCGGGGTTTACTCCGGGATATTCAAATATATGAATAACGAGGCTGAACTTGCCGCCATAGTCGGACACGAAGTCGGACACGCCATAGCCAGACACGGCGGCGAGAGAATGACACACGGCATCGTTCAGCAAATTGGAATGATCGGCCTTTCGCTGGGCACCTCGAACCAGAACATTCTTGACGCCTACGGCGCGGTAACCAACGTGGCGGGCGTCCTTCCCTACAGCCGTCTACACGAGTACGAGGCCGACCATATCGGGATGATCCTTATGTCAAAGGCCGGTTACGACCCGCACGGCGCGATAAGCTTCTGGGAAAAATTCAAGACCATCTCCCAGGAAAGCTCCCTGGCCGAATTCTTCTCAACGCATCCGATGAGTGAAAAACGCCTTCAGGAAATGCAGGGCTACCTTCCTGAGGCCATGGGCTATTACCAGAAAGCGCGGGTAAAACAAGGCCTCGGCGCAAGCATAAAAGCCCAATGACCCATTTTCACAGAGACGCTTAATACTTGAATTTATGTAGCCCCGCTCTATAGTTTATTATCAACAATGGGGGCTGTCATGATTATCCTTTATATCTTCCTTGGAGTTCTCGCGATTGTGCTTTTTCTTCAATGGGACAAACTTAAAAACAACGGAAAAATCCGCAACGCCATCGATTCCGTCAAAAACACCTGCATCCTCAAACCATTCCATTTCCTGGCTCCACGCCTCCTCGCCCTTCCCCGCAAAACATGGAATTGCTTAAAGTCATCGACTCTATGGCAATGGGCATGGCCAAGACCGCTTATACTGTTCTCCTCGACTTTACTTATAATCGTACTTTATGGACTTGTTAATTTCTTTCACGACAGCAAAAACAATGACGATAAAAGAAATCTCATCTTTAAAATTCTTGTCCCCGAAGATGCAGATAGAACTATTTATAATACCCTTATCCCCATACTTCTAGGCGCATTGCCAGCCTTCCTCATTTGGTCATGGAGAAATAACGATAAAAGAAAAGACCAGGAACATGTCAAAGAAGAACTAGAGAAAGCCGAACGTAAATTAAAAATAGAAGAAACTAACAACGACTGGGATAATTTCCTGAGATTTCAGGAAATTGCACTACATGATGAGGATGAAGAGAGAAAAGACACTGCAATACGTGCCCTTGGCGTTTATTATGATAAAGAAGGAGATTTTCCGAAACAGGTTCATCAGTTCTTTAAAAATTATTTGGAAAAATATTGGACAAAAAATGATAACGCCCCCCCTCCTCCCTTTATAAAAGCAATATATGATATCATTAACAAACGCAAATTATTTCTCAATCATGATGGTGGTTTGACACTACAATGGTTTTATCTGTTCCATTACACTCCGCCTGACGATAAAAATCTGAAAAACTCATTTTTCCAATCAGTAAAATTGGATAATACAAAATTAATTGGAATTAATTTTTCAAATTCAATAATATCAAATTCCTCCCTAAATAATATATCTTTTATAGACACAAACCTTATTAACTCAGACTTGACGGGTTCAAATATTAGTGGAGATATTAGAGGTACTAATTTCAATTACACTAATTTGATAAGTACAAATCTTTTCAATGTAAAACACAATGAAAATACCACTTTCAAAAATGCTCTTTACTTACAGAATACTAGTAAATTAAATAACTTCCTAAAAATAAACTCACATCACACTATACCAGAAAGCGTACCCACAAAATTTCCCAATCATTTTAATCCTCAAGCAGAAAAAATGGTTGAATTTTATGACTTCTATGAGAGACATAAAAGATTTCCAACACATTCTGAATTAAAGCTTCAAGAAGGTTTGGAAAGGTGATAGGGGGTCCGGGGGGAAGAGGGAAAAATTTCCTCAAAATTTTGCTTTCTTCCCCCCGGGAAAAGTATCATCTATCAAAAGCTGAATCGAATTGAAGACTTGAAGGTTTGAAGTCTTTTTTGTGGACGAAATCGCAGGCTTCTTTGGCGCCAAATTCGCGTTCCATGCCGCAGTCTTCCCATTCGACGGAGAGGGGGCCGGAATAACCGATTCTGTTTAGTTCGCGGATGATTTCCTCGAAGTTGACCTGACCGTGTCCGAGGCTTCGGAAGTCCCAGCCGCGCTGCGGGTTGCCGAAGTTGAGGTGTGACGAGATTATGCCGCTTTTGCCGTCGAGAGAGAGCGCGGCGTCCTTCATGTGGACGTGATAAATCCTATCGGAAAATTCCTTGATGAACATCGCGGGATTCACGAGCTGCCAGAAGAGCTGGCTCGGGTCGAAGTTAAAACCGAATTCGGGTCTGTTGCCGATGGCTTCAAGTGCGCGTTTCGCGGTGTAGATGTCGAATGCT
>Ga0154591_1060_pt1 | contig 16560 bp, 16 predicted proteins | sample RifGroF2_FD_116020 | JGI IMG/M metagenome (GOLD analysis project Ga0154591, IMG submission 116020) | Lentisphaerae bacterium GWF2_45_14
ATTGAGCTTGTACGGTCGTTCATAGAAGGGGATGCTGAGTCGTTTGCCCTGCTCTACGAACGCTATAAGAGGCCGCTCTATTCGTATCTGAACAGGCTGGTGCCGGGGCAACACCAGTTGGCGGATGACATATTCCAGCAGACTTGGATAAAGGCCGTCCGCCAGATGGGTTTGTTCGGCAAGGAGCAGCGGTTTTCTGCATGGATGATGAGAATAGCGCATAATCTTTTGATTGACCACTTCAGGAAAGAAAAACATGTGGACAAGACCCGGGAGATAGAAGAGTTTCTGGAATATACGTGCGATGAAAAAATGATTGAGCCTTGGAAAGAAATGGAAATGCTCGATCTACAAAAAGCGTTGGCGTGGGCAATAGAAGAGCTCTCAGAAGACATAAGAGAGGTATTTGTTCTGCGACAGGACGGAGTATCTTTCAAAGAAATAGCTGAGATTCAAGGTTCTTCGATAAATACGGCACTGGGACGCATGCAGTACGCATTGAAAAAACTTAGAGTACTTCTTGAAAAGTGGAAATTGAAAGGAGGCGAGCGATGAAATGTATGGAATCATGGGAAAAAGCACTTTTCTCCAAAAATGAAACAGTGGATGCCGAAACATTAAAGCATCTTGCCGCATGTCCTGAATGCAACGCAGCCCATAAAGAATGGCTGCTACTTTCGCAGATAGAAACTCATAAGACAAGAGAAATTCCACAGGACATAGAAAAGGCCATCCTGAACGAGGCATACCTCTATGCCCGGAATAAAACGGCAAGACCGCTAGGTATTTTAAAGTGGTCGATCCTCTCAGCCGCGGCTGCGTGCATCGTTTTTGCACTTACGGCGGGAGTGTATCTTAGCATGGGAAAAGGATATCTCATGCCTCAGCCCGCGGCGCCGCTGCAACTTATATCACAGGGTGAAAACTGGAAGGCGATAGATATGACTAATGAACTTGAAAAATTCAGAAACGAAATAGACGCGCATATAAATGAACTCGCTCCGCAACCAATCATCGATACGTCCGCATTAATCATAAGAGAGCAAATGAAGGTCGTTTCATAATAAACCAAAAAGAGGAGAACAAAAAATGAAAAAGAGCATCCTAAAGCTGATGGGAATCACACTGCTCGCGGCACTGGCATCATTGCAACTCTGTGCCCAGGAAGACATCGGAGCCGAAAGTGAAGGACCGCAGGCGAAAAAAGAAATGAAAAAACGCCCGCAGAAAAAAAACGGGATGGGAAAAGAGAACTCTGAAAGAGGAGAACGTCCGGCTCCTTTTCTATCATCCCTCTCGGATGAGGAAAAAGGAAAACTTGAAAAACTCCGGAAAGAAAATCTGGAAGCGTTCAAGCAGGAAATCCAGAAGCTGATGAGAGAAAAAAGAGAAAAGAAGATGCAGGAAAACGCAAAGCTTCAGGAAACAGTTCGCAAATACAGAGAAGCGAAGACCGATGAGGAAAAACAGCAGGCCCTCGCCGAGCTAAAGACGGAAACAGAAAAAGAGTTCAATTCTAAAATGGAAATGAACCGGAAATCTATAGAACAGACAGAAAAACGTCTTCAGGAATTTAAGAAGAAATATGAAGAACGCATTCAGAAATCATCCGCAATAATAGATGAAAGGGTTAAAGAAATTACAAAAGACCCTTCACTCAATTGGGATAGGCACGGCAATTGATTCATATTTGAAGCCCCTTTTCCAATCTTAACCTTATTGCATTGCCTTGACGGATATCAGCTCACGGAGGAAGTAGGTCCGGAACTTACTTGTTTAGTCACCTGACTACCTCTGCTGGGCTGAGTTTTTAATTTTTTGGATTGTGTGCTGAACTGGTGATGTTTTTACAGCCGGAGGGGAGCTCAAAAAATCATCCAGGGTTTCATGCAGCTTTTCACATGCCTGCTCGTATGCGCCTGGCCTCGGAATACGTGAACTTCTATAATTCGTGCAGACCGCATACAGCGCCGGGTGCGGTTGGAGGCTATATCACCCCAGATGAACCCTATTTCGACGCTTGTAATCCGAGCAGAAACGTTATATGATTATTCGGAGATTTACACCAATCTTTGATTTAAAAGTACTCCAGCTTAGGGGCTAAGCGCATACATCAGGGGTGTTTCTCGATCAACCGGGAAAAATATATGCAACGGGCTGAAAATTGAGTTGACCGACTCCCTGTCTTTATGGGGTTGTGTGCTTACCTTGCAAATGCTCCATATTGCTCTTGAGCTTGAATAGCCTCGTAAATACTGTGGGCTACTTGGGGGCTTCGCGAGTTGAAAAGGGGCGTAAAATAGCGTATCAGAAAGAAATGGCTTTTTTGAGAGTAAGTTGATTTTTGAGGCTAATTATGGTGCCCGGAGTGGGAGTCGAACCCACACTTCCTCATCGGAAAACGGATTTTAAGTCCGTTGCGTCTGCCATTCCGCCATCCGGGCACTGTGTTAATCTATAGTCAAATACTGATTTCTCAAGCCCGTTGACCGTGGAAATTCAGCAAGGCTGAATATCGATTATCTGAAGTTGTGGCCGCGATTCGCCATGGTATTCATTTATCTGCGGTGAAGCTATTACGTCAAACTCAGACTGTGGTATTGAATCGATACTCCGGTTAAATGCGATAAACTCCATCTGTGCATTTTTTCTGTCTTTGAGTATTCCTCGCGAATGCTTGGGGCCCAGTGGGTATATCTTGTGGCATTGAACGTTTTTTAACATAAATGTTGGTCTGGCATTGCTATGTCCGAAGGGGCCGAGCGAGTCCAAGTACGTGAAAAATTCTTCGTCGAGCTCGAATAATTCGACAGTGCCATCGTATTGTATCCGGTCGACCAGGTCGTCCTTTGTCAGGCAGAGTCTGATATTTTTTTCTATCTCTTCATAGAATTTGGCGATATTGCCGCGTTGAAGTCCGAGTCCGACGGCCATCGGGTGTCCGCCGAACCTGTCAAGCAGGTATGATGACTTTGAAAGTACCTCTACCAGATTCAGCGTTCCGATACTTCTTCCTGAGCCGTTTGCATCATTGCCCTGTATGGTAAGCACAATGACCGGGCGGTTGAAATCTCTGGCCAATCTTGAAGCGACGATTCCGATAACTCCCTGATGCCAGTTTTCGCCGGCAACGAGGATTGAATAGCATTCCGCCACGTTGATGGTCATGTCTATTTGTTTGCGTGCCTCTTCATATATTTCCTGCTCTTTTTCCTGGCGCTGTATATTATATTTTTCGAGAAGGTCGGCGTATTTGTAGGCGTCGACTATGTTTAATGAGTTGAGCAGCTCCAATGCGGCATTGGCATTTCCCAGTCTTCCTGCGGCGTTGAGCCTCGGCGCGAGCTTGAAAGTAATGTCAGACGGCTTCAATTTTGTGGAAATCTTGGAAGTTTCTATAAGCGCCCTGATTCCTGGTCTTAACTGCTTGCGCAATACCTTCATCCCTGTTTTTACCAGTGTCCGGTTTTCTCCTAAGAGTGGTACTATGTCGGCGATTGTTCCGAGTGCCACCAGGTCGAGTATGTCTTCGAGCTTTGTGGTGAAACCGCCCAGGTTGTTTTCTCTGCCGTATTTTACGAATGCGTGGCAGAGTTTAAACGCCATTCCGGCTCCTGAGAGAAGCTGCATATCGCTTAAATCGCTGTAGAGTTTAGGGTTCAGTACGGCCAGTGCGGGCGGGATTTCCTCCGCCGGTTCGTGATGGTCGGTTATTATTACGTCTATTCCGCGTTTCGTGGCTTCCTTCACCGCGTCTACGCTGTTGATTCCGCAGTCAACTGTAACCAGAACTTTGCAGTTGTTATCTATTGCCTCGAGGGATTTTCGCAGCGATTCGGGTGTGAATCCATAGCCGTCGTCAAAACGGTGAGGCAGGAATGATTCGACATTCGCCCCGTTTTCTTTTAGTACAGAGGACAGCAATGCGGCGGCTGTTATTCCGTCTGTATCATAGTCCCCGTGAATCATTATCGTTTCACGGTTCTGAATAGCGCTCCATAAGCGCTCTACTGCCTTTGTGGCTCCAGGAAATCTGTAAGGATCACTCAAGTCTTTCAGGGTCGGCTTGAAAAACGACTCGACTTTGTCAGGCGTTATACCTCTTGTCGCAAGAAGTATAGCAACCGGACGCGGGAGCGAGCATTTTTCGATCAGTTCATTTACAGCGTTTTCCAGTGTGTCACAGAGGGACCTCCATAGTTTGATTCCCATCTATCCTGACTTTCTTTATTAATATCACGCAGTTACTATAACAGGTTTCCTGCCAATCGCCAGATGAGTTTCATAATTATTCCGAAGTTTTTGTTAAATGCTTAACATTAGCATGGGATAAAAAAAAGCGGGGACCGTTTCCAGTTCCCGCAGGCATTGAGCGTGTTTAATTTTCGATAAGAACGAAGGCAGCCATATATGGTTTGACTTTGATTTCTGAATCAAGGCTTATTGGAGATTTTTTATTGACCAATGGCTCAAAAAGAAGCAATTTCATGCCCTTTAAAGAATCTTCAACCTTTAATTTGAAGGTCTGTTCATCCTTTGTTGAATTGAGAAGGCTCAGAAGAAATCCCTTTTTATTCTTATAGAAACTGCATATGACATTCGGATTGCTTGAGGCGATTCCGTAAGGATTCTTTTCCCAGTAGGGGAAGAATTCGGCATCGTTCATTCCGAATTCGTATTGGAAGTTCCTTACCCGGGTGATAATTTCCTGATTTATGAAGCTCGGATACAGCATCAGGTTGTGGCACATCACAAGGCCGAGCGTATGCAGTGCGACTTCGGGACTTTCCATCTTTTCTCGCTGTCTGTACTGCGGCAGAAACATGCGAGAGGGGCCTACATTGACAGCGTTTTCCGCCCTGAACTGGCGGAGAGTCCGGAATTCAAGATAATAAGTATAGTCAAAACATCCTTGTCTGTACTGTTCTCCCATGAGAATAATGTCGGAGAATTCTACCGACGGGCAGGAGAAGTCGGCTCCGGAATGGGTCAGCGTTATGGATTCCGGGTTTAGCTGGCGCTGTGCGATATAAATTCGTCTGAGATATTCCTTGAGTGTGAATACCGGGTAGGTGAAATCATTGCCGTCCTGATATGCATCTACGCCGACACAATCATAGTATACCCCGTCTTCCAATTCTTACGTATTTTCAAGAATCCGGCAAACATCAGGCAAAAAGCAGCCTAAGATAAAGCTATCGGCCCGCCTATTGCAATAGCTTTTAGCGAGGGGAAATTTCTAATAAAGAAATCAAGAATGATATCTATATATGAATACATAAAACCTTCTTGAATACTTACATTTATTGCTACTGCTATTTTAGCAAGTATTTGCAAGTTAAAATTCTATTTTTTGTGTAACACAATATCAATTCTGGTTATTACGTTTCCAGTACTAGATGGAAATTTAAGACATTCTCTCTCTTTTGCTTCCGGTTTTCCCTTATTGCGAAGTACGTTGTTGTAGATATTTAATAAAATTCGTGCCGGCGCGAGTTGTTCATCTGTCACTAATGGAACTTTAAGAATATTTCCCTTATTTTGTACAAAACCCTCTGCCTCAACATAAATATTTATATATGAAAGAGCATTTGGCTTGTCTACTTGGAGGTATCCACCAAGATGGTAAAAATTAGTTGGGGGAAGATCAATGAGTTCATAAGATCCATCAGGATTGGAGATTGTAGTCCATGTTCTGGCTTTATGATTTTCTAAATATGCTTGATCTTGGATGGCGTCTACTGCTGTTATCTTTGCCTTCGCAACGGGTTTCCCATGATTATCAATAACCTTGCCTTTGATCGTTATTAAATCCGTTCTAAGGTATAATTTTATTTGTCTACTGGTTTTAAGATCAATCAATTCTCGAGCAATTGCATTTCGTTTTACGCCTCTTGTATTAGTAGGAGACATAGACATTTGTGCAGATATTTCATATCGTCCCGGAGGTAATTCTGTAAATTTGAATTTCCCTTTCGAATCAGATACAGTTTCTTTTATCAACACATCACTTTTAAGTATAACTGTAATATTTGATTCTGATGGTAAATGCATAGACTCTTTAAAGGCTTTACGAAATTCTATTTCTGAGCTAGGAACCAAAGTTGCCATTTTTTCTAGCGCAGAAACAGTATCAGTTGATCCGAAAATAATACCTTGAATCTCCAATAATTTATTATTTCTTGAAGCCCCCGTGTTTTCTCCCAGTATTATGCTGGGATGAATAAACATGAAAGCAATATAAATGAAACAAAATGCTCGAATTTCCCCCATTTTAAAATCTCCTAGTTATTTATGGTTTACCTGTTTTGAGCAATTCTATTTTTATTCTGCATGATCTCCTGCAGCGCATCCATCGTTACTGTAACATCCGTCATTACTATAACATTGATCTCCGGTCTGGCATTGATCGCTGGCTGATTCGCAATTATCTGAATTCGAAGAACCGTCTTCTTGATCTCCACCGCTGCAACCGCCAGATGCTTTGCAGACGTCTTCCGGAGACTGTCCTGTAGGACAAGTATCATCATTTGCGTTCGCACTTTGACATTCATCGGTATCCGTTGATACTCCGCCACATTCATCGCTATCGGCGGCTCCAGCTATACAATCATCGGGATCTGATGAATTACATTGATCTAGCGCAGGAGTTCCATCCGGGCAAAAATCTGGATCTGTCGAATCGCAAGTATCTGCTTCATTAGAGCCAGTTGTGCATTCATCGTGTTGATTTGTTCCAGGAATTCATGCCCTCTGAGAATTGTTCCGGCCGGTCCGAAAAATGTCGGGATTGAAGTTTTTATTTCACGGTATCCCAGGGAATGCAGCTTCGTCCCCATTCGTATTTCAGCCGGGACGATGCCGCACATGCGGTGGCCTTCCAGACTTGACGCAAGATACATGAAGCCGCCGCATTCGGCATAAACAATTCCCCCCGCTTCCGCAAAATCCTTGATGGCCTTTCTCATCGCATCATTTTTTTCCACTTCAGCTTATTCCTGCGCGTTCTGCCTGAAGTGCCGCCGTGATATTCCGCCTCAGACGGGCAAGCCTGATATTCTCGCCGAATGTCGAAAGCATTGACAAGGTTTTGGGGAAAAGAACCGCTTCATTCTTGCTCATATAAAACCCCATTTAAATTTAAATAAAATATATTTATAACATGTAGTGTATTATGTCAAGCTTATTGATACTGTTCGAGGTTGTGAAAAAAAGAACATTTAGGGATTTGCGGGCTTTGAAAGTCACAATATAAAATGTATTGTTATGCGATATCTCTATTATCAGGATGGGAAAATATACAGATGCCTGAAGCTGGTCTTTACAATGCCGGGGCGCCCGAAGTTGCCGCCGGAGGGGAAATGATAAGAGTCGAAAACCTTTTCAAGTGGTATTCGCGCAGACTCGCGGTGAACGACCTTTCTTTTTCCGTAAACCGCGGAGACATTCTCGGTTTTATCGGCCCGAACGGGGCAGGTAAGTCGACAACAATGAGGATGATAACGGGCTATCTTCCGCCTTCCTTGGGGTGTGTTCTCATTAACGGCATAGACATGGCCCGCTTTCCGATAAAAGCGAAGTCCCGAATCGGCTACCTTCCTGAAAATGCTCCGCTTTACTCGAATATGAGCGTGATGGCTTTTCTCAAGTTTATTGCGTTGATGAGGGGATTCCGCGGCAGGACGGCGTTGGGAAAAGTCAATGAGGTGCTTGAGCGCTGCTTTCTGGAAAACGTCAGGCACCAGAGGATTGATACGCTTTCCAAGGGATACCGTCACAGGACATGCTTCGCGCAATCGATAATACACGATCCTGATATACTCGTTCTTGATGAACCGACTGATGGGTTAGACCCCAATCAGAAGCGTGAAATACGCAAGCTTATAAGGGAAATGGGCCGGACCAAGGCCATTGTCCTTTCAACGCATATACTGGAAGAGGTAGAGACCGTCTGTTCCAAGGTTCTCGTTATTTCCGACGGGAAAAAAGTCTTCGATGGCGTCCCGTCAGGACTCAAGGCCATGTCGGAACGGGCCGGAGATGTTCTCATTGGAATAAATTCCGAGGACAGGCGGGAAATTATTGAGACTTTTGAAAATATAGAACTTTGCGACAAGGTTGAGATAAACCAGGGCTGCGATGTGATGTCAATAAGGCTATGCCCGATGAAAGGTATTCCTGCCGAGCAGATAAAACTTGCCGCCGTGCGGCTTTGTATGCAGAACGGCTGGCCTATAGACGCTCTTTCCATAACTCAGGGTACTTTGGCCGACGTCTTTCATAAAATAACAGAATCACAGAAGGAATCCTGAAAGATGGCGTTTTTAAATATATGGAATATTACCAGAAGGGAGCTGGTATCGTACTTTAACTCGCCTGTCAGTTATGTCTTCATCGTAATATTTCTGCTCCTGAGCGGTTTTTTTACATTTATGGTCGGGGACTTTTTCGGGCGAGGCGAGTCGGATTTATATGCTTTTTTTCAATGGTTTCCCTGGCTTTTTCTGGTACTGGTTCCTGCGCTCGGCATGAATATCTGGGCCGACGAAAAAAGGATGGGTACTATAGAGTTGCTTTTTTCGCTGCCGTTGACCACGTTCCAGTGCATAAGCGGGAAATTTCTGGCGGCGTGGGGATTTCTGATCTTCGCTGTTTTGCTGACCTTTCCGATAGTCATTACAGTCGCATGGCTGGGGGATCCCGATTACGGCCCGATTATATGTGGTTATGCCGGCTGTTTCCTTCTCGGCGGCGCGTATCTCGGGATAACCTGCATGACCTCGGCGATGACTTCCAGCCAAGTGGTGAGTTTCATTATCTCCGAGGTAATCTGCCTCTTCCTGATATTTTGCGGATGGGGGCCGTTTACGGACATGCTTGTCAACTGGGCTCCCGCATGGCTTATTGATACGGCGGCGTCATTCAGCGTGATGTCTCACTTCACAAGTATTAGAAGGGGCGTGATAGACTCCCGCGATATTATCTACTACTGCTCGATAATAGTCTTTTCCCTTTTTACAACGGCAATGCTTTTAAAGAACCACCGGAGCTGAAAATGAGAAATCCCTCAAGAACAATGCTTTATTCGGCGGCCGGGATTGCGACGGCATTCATACTTGTCGTTGCCGTCAATATTATCGCGGGTGCTTTGTATGTCCGGGGCGACCTTACCGCCGACAGGGTTTTCACTCTTTCCGACAGTACAAAAAAGATTATTTCAGAAATAAATGCGCCTGTTCATATAAGGTTTTATTACTCGAAAAACAATCCGCAGACCCCGGGTAATATCAAAAGTTTCGCCTCTCGTGTCGAAGACCTTCTTGAGGAATACAGAATGGCTTCGCACGGGGTCCTGAAAATCGAAAAACTCGACCCCGCACCTTATTCCGACGCCGAAGATTCCGCCACAATGGAGGGGATAGAAAGCCAACTGCTCAGCTCAGGTGAGCGTATTTATTGCGGGATGTCAATAAGCTGTCTCGACAAGTCACAGAACCTGCCGTTCCTTTCTCCGCAGAAGGAAAATCTTCTGGAATATGAAATAACCCGAGCGATATGGGACGTTACCCATGATGTCAGGAAGACAGTCGGCGTTATAAGCGCTCTGCCCGTGCTCGGAATGAATAAAGTCCAGCCCACTGCCGAATCTATAGCTTCGGGAAAATTCGCGCCGCCTGGTCCCTGGATACCATTCAAGGAGCTGGAAGACACCTATGAAATAAGAAAAATCCCGCTTGACGCCGAGTCGATAGGCAGTGACATTAATCTCCTCTTGCTTGTCCAGCCCGTCGGCATGAGTGCCAAATGCATGCTTGCCGTTGATCAGTACCTGCTTCGCGGCGGAAGGCTTATCGTCATGCTGGACCCCGTTTCTTTGTATTCAATAGTCAAATCCGCGACCGACCCGTCTTATCGTGAGACCGTTTCGTGTAATCTGCCTGCTTTTCTCAATGCGTGGGGCATTAAATTTAATAACAATATCGTTGTTGCGGACATGACTTTCGCTACAAGGATAGACATGCCTCAGACCAAGATAACCTATCCTTCAATCCTTGATATAACATCAAAAGGTATAAACAGGAGCAATACTGTAACTGCTCTGCTTGAAAAGATCGGCCTTGTTTTTGCTGGATTTTTCGAATTTACGGAGGGTGCCACTCTTAAAAAGGAAGTCCTCATACATTCCACTGCCGATTCAATGCCGGTAAGCTCGTTCCTCGCGAACAGGCCTGAAATGCTGGTGAGAAACTTTTCACCTTCCGGAAAAGTCTTTGATATGGCGGTGATATTGCGTGGTGACTTCAAGACAGCCTTTCCTGATGCAGGGAAAAATCTTTTGCGAAAATCCATTTCCTCAAATTCCGCTGTTGTTTTAGTTGCAGATACGGATTTTCTTTTTAACGATGTATGCGTCCAGTTTTCAAAGGACCAGTTCGGCCGGAAATTTTACGTGAGAAAGAACGACAATGTAAGTTTCTTGCATAACCTCGTCGGGTACCTTTCCGGAGATAATACCATGATCAATATCCGGGGCCGTCAGACAATTACACGCCCGTTCCTTAGAATAGGAGCCCTCAAGTCAAAGTCGGAGCAGGAGTATAAAAACAAAATTTTAGATCTGGAGAAAGACCTCATTCAGACGCAGGAAAAGATAAACAACCTCCAGAAGGAGAACTCCGGACGGTATTCGAAATACGTATTTTCACCCGAGCAGCAGACTGAACTGCGGAAATTTCAGGAAAAATCAGTTGCCGCCAGAAAGGAACTTAAAAACTTGAGAAAAGGTCTCTACGGCAGTATCGACAGGATAGAAAATACACTGAAATGGCTCAATATTTCTCTTGTTCCCGCAATAGTGATTATTGTTGGTCTTTCATGGGCAGCCGCCGTAAGAAGGAGAAGCTCTTCAAAATGAATAAAAAACAGTTCATGATTCTCGCCTTATTGACAGTTGCGTCTGTAATCGCCGCTGTGCTTGTGCTCACTGCTGGAAAGGGACGCTTTTCCGGCGGCAAGGTTGCTTTTTCAGGAGGAGGCGTACCGCCTTTTGACGTAAATGCCGTGACTTCCATAAGTATAGAAAATACCAGAGCCCGCCTTAAGATTGAAAAGAAGAACGGCATGTGGATTGTCCCTTCAAGGGCTGGCTATCCTGCGAACTTTCAGCTTATTTCAGATTTTGTGACCACAATAAGAAATGTAAGGGTAGTCAGAAGCCTTGAGCCTCAGAAAAAATACTGGAGGACATACGGAGTCGATCTTTCCTCTGGAAACCGCGAGACTACAACCGTAAGCTTTTTCGACTCGAACAGGGGCGTTCTGGCATCTCTTATCATGGGTGACATGTATTTTACTCCCGGCACGCGGGCGTCGGACCAGCAACCTGCGGGCAGATACCTTCTCTCCAACACTAAGGGTGCACTGCCATTCCTTGCCGGAGTCTCTTTTACAGATGCGTCTCCCAACCCCAAGATGTGGCTTGACAAAGATTTTCTCAAATTTCAGGCATCATCGATTCTTTCCGTTAAGAGTATCGCTTCTTCTGGAAAACTGAACTGGGAGTTTCGTAAAGTGTCGGGCAAGGAAGATTTTACGCTTTCCAATCCGCCCAAAGGAAAGGCTGTTTCGGTAAACAAAATACGTAAATATATTAGGGGCCTCTCCGAGCTTTCTTTTGATGATGTTTCTCTCCGGAAGGACGGCAAGTTCCCCGGCATGACTAATTTTGCCTCGGTGGCAATAGAGTCAGGCGGAGCTTTCTATGAGCTGAAAGTCGGTACTGAGAAGGGAAAGTATTTAATGACCGTTGTTAAGCGCAGCGCGCCTGGGCAACCGGAGTCGCAAAGCTTTTTTTCAAAATGGGTTTATGAAATATCGCCGGCCATGGCAGACTCGCTGAATCCGGGCAAGGACTTTTTTTCCATTGGGCAGGAATCTGGAGAATGAATGTTCATTTTACTATAATAAATTTTAGGAAAAAACTATGCATGGCATCTTGATTTCTGAAATCTTAAATAATATATTGAAAGGTTTTTAAGAAGTCATGGTAAAATCAACAGGAAAAACAATAAGCATTCAGGAAGGTATAAATGAAAACAGTCCGCAAATTAGTTATTGTTCTGGTTGTTATCGGAGGCGTGTTTTTTTCTGACAGTCTTATGGCAGGGGACCCTATCCGCAAATTAGGCCGCGGTTTTTGCAACGTTGGCTTTGGCGTATTGGAAATACCCCTTTGCGTTTATGATACTAATCAGGAAGAAGGCGGGCTGGCTGCGTTGACATACGGCCTTTTCAAAGGTATTGCCTTGTTTGTAGCGAGGGAGGGCGTTGGCCTTACCGAAATCGTTACTTTTCCCATGCCGTTGCCAAATTGCCCCGATGATGTGCTCGAAGAGGGCTGGGGCTACGGACCCATGATGAGGCCTGAATGGATTATCGATCCTTCACATAACGCGTTTAATATATTTTATCAGGACACAGCGATGGTGAACTGAGCGTTCTGAATTCAACGGTCGAAGAGTTCAGCCCGCCTTACGGCGGGCTTTTTTATACCCCAAAAGTAAAAAAAGGATATTCAATTAGATGTTCAACAAAAACGTAAAAGTAATTGACTGTACAATCCGCGATGGGGGATTGATTAACAAATGGCAGTTTTCGAAGGAAATGGTAAGAGGAGTTTATAAGGCGCTTTCCGATGCCGGAATCGACTATATGGAACTCGGTTACCGTGCTTCAACGAAAATGTTTCCTCCCGGAGAGTTCGGCCCTTGGCGTTTTACGACAGATGAAGACGTCCTTGAAATAATCGATGGGGTGAAGAGCGATATGAAGCTCGGCGTGATGGTCGATATCGGAAGGGTTGAGCCGGACGATATAAAGCCAGCCGACGAATCACCCGTGAAGTTCATAAGAGTCGCCACATATGTTAAGGACATAGACAAGGCCATCTGGCTCGCGAACCATGTCCACGAAAAGGGATATGAGTCATTCATAAATGTTATGGCCATTTCTACAGTGAACGACTACACCCTGATGAACGCACTCAAGCAGGTAGAGGCCGAGTCTCACGTATCCGCTGTCAATGTTGTGGACAGTTACGGCTCGCTCTATCCAGTAGAGGTAAGTCACCTGACCGGACTCTTCAGGACCGCACTGAAAACAAAGGGTGTGGGCTTTCACGGACACAATAACCTTCAGCTCGGCTTCGCCAACACGATACAGGCAGTGCATGACGGCGCCGCTTTCTGCGATGCGACTATTTCCGGCATCGGCAGGGCCGCGGGGAACTGCCCGCTTGAACTTCTCATGGCGTGGCTTAAAAATCCGCGTTACAGTCTTGATCCCGTACTCCAGGTTATTCAGGACATTTTCGTTGACCTCAGAAATAAGATTGAATGGGGCTATCTGGTACCTTACATGATAACAGGTGTATTGAACGAGCATCCCAGAATAGGGATAGCCATGCGAAATACTGAGGATAAGGATAAGTATGCTGACTTTTTTAGAAAGCTTACCACTCCCGAGTGTGCCAATATGGAGAATTGACCAGGCCGCGTCTGGACTGATCTGCGGCATTACGCTTCGCCGGGGCCGCAATAATTCCGTGCCGCTTTCATATGTCTGCGGCGCGGAGAAAAACATCAACAGCATTTGTATTTAACGGGAAACGCATAATATTCAGTGCTTTCCCGTTTTCGTTTTCAACAGGATCGTCTTTCTTTACATATAAGAGGTGAGAAATGGGTTTTTCATGCGGATTCGTCGGTCTGCCGAACGTCGGCAAATCGACAATATTCAACGCACTCAGCAGGGGGACGGCCGCCGCCGCCAATTTTCCCTTCTGTACTATAGAGCCGAATACCGGCATAGTGCCGGTGCCGGACAAGAGGCTTCTGAAACTTGTGGAAATAGAAAAGTCGGCCAAAGTCGTGCCGTCTTCATTGAAGTTTATCGATATCGCGGGCCTCGTTGAGGGCGCAAGCCAGGGACAGGGGCTCGGGAACCAGTTCCTCGGGCATATAAGGAACATTGACGCAGTGGCGCACATCGTCAGGCTCTTTTCAGATTCCGACGTGGTGCACGTGTCGGGGCATCTCGACCCTGTAAGAGACCTTGAGCTTATTATTACCGAGCTTATGCTCGCAGACCTCGATTTTCTTGAGCGCAAGCTCCACAAGACCAGAAAGCTCGCCAGAAGCGGTGACGATGTCGCAAAGGCCGAGACTGCGATTGCAGAAAGCTTTTCAAAACAGCTTGGAGAAGGGAAGATACCCGACATATCGGGGCTTTCAGAGTCAGAGAAGAAAATAGTTGCCCAGATGGGCATGATCACAATAATGCCATCATTCGTATGTGCCAACGTTGACGAGGAAATATACAGGAACTTCGGCAAAGAGGAATCCTCGAAAAAGCTTATCGATTTCGCGGCGTCGAAGAATATGGAAGTCGTTCCCGTCTGCGGAAAGCTGGAAGAGGAACTTGCCCAGCTCGACCCGGAGGACGTAAAAGAATTTCTTGCCGATATGGGCATGAATGAAAGTGGGCTTGACAGGGTGATTCATACAGGCTACAAGCTCCTTAATTATATAACGTTTTTCACTGCGGGTCCCCAGGAAAGCCGCGCGTGGACGATATGCGACGGAACCGCCGCCCCCCAAGCCGCGGGGCAGATACATTCGGACATGGAAAGAGGCTTTATCCGCATAGAGGTAATAACATACGACGATATGGTCAAGTACAACGGCTGGAACAGTGCCAAGGCCGCCGGAAAACTTCGTATCGAAGGCAAGGAATACATAATGAAGGATGCGGACTGCGTTTTCGTGCGTTTCTCTGTCTGACCCGGGTTAAAAAAATGTCCAAAACAAGAATACTCAAAAGTTCAACCAATACTGCCGCTGCTACAACCATAAGCCGCGTTCTCGGACTTGTGAGAACTGTTCTTGAGGCCAAATATATCGGCGGCGGGACAGTGATGACTGCTTGGGAACTCGCCTTCATGGTGCCGAATCTCTTTCGCCGTCTCCTCGGGGAGGGTGCTCTTGGCAGTTCGCTGGTTCCACTGGTGGCGTACACTCTGCAGAAGCACGGCAAAGAGCAGGCGAGGAAAGATCTCGCGTGCATATTCGTCGCGTTAAGTGCGGTGCTTGCGGTGATATGCGTTATAATCGGAAGCGGCTCGATGGTTTTGGCTCACTTTATAGAGACTGAACGTGTCAAGCTTGCCTTTCAGGTGCTTCCCGTTGTGGCTCCCTATGCGTTTTTCATCTGTATCATTGGTGCCATGAGTTCGGTGCTGAACAGCATGAAAGTTTTCTTTCTGCCCGCGCTTGCGGCTACATTTCTTAATCTTTCGATGATTGCATGCTTGATATGGTTTGTGCCGTCATTGAGCGGGAATCCGCGTTCCATGCTGGAGTCGCTGGGGCTTTCTGTTGTTATTTCCGGCATTGCCGAACTTATTTTTATTGTCATTATCCTTTACCGTATGGGCATGATGCCGAGCTTCAGTATTGCGGCGTTGAAAAATATGCCTGTACTTGTCGAACTCTGGAAGATGACTCTGCCCGCGATGCTCGGTGCTTCGGCACTGCAGATAAGCCTTGTCGTGGACAACTGTATCGCATGCTACATAAACGAGTACGCTGTGCCGTCGCTCAAATATAGTGACAGAATAATATATCTGCCAATCGGAATCTTCGCGGTATCCTTTGGCTCTGTGGCTCTTGCCAGCCTGTCACGATCTGCGGCAGCGGGGAAAATTGAGGAAATGATTTCTTCGATGATATTTTCGATGAGGCATCTTTTTTTCATCTGCGTGCCTGTCACATTTTTCATTTTCTTTTTCAGCGAACCGCTCATAAGGTTTCTCTTTTTCAGGGGCTGTTTTGGTGAAAGGGCGCTTCAGGAGACGTCGTACGCTATGATGTGCTATTCCGTGGGCATCCCGTCGTTCGCGGCAATCAAAATAAGCATCTCCGGTTTTTATTCGAGAAAGGACATGAAAACACCGCTTAAGGTTTCGGCTCTCTGCATTGTGGCAAATATCGTACTCAATCTTATTCTGATGTGGCCGTTGAAGCAGGGCGGTATCGCGATTGCGACGGTCATAACATCGGTGATGAACAACATCATACTTCTTTACATACTCAATAAAGAGCTGCGCGGCATTCCGTTCGAGAAGCTTCTCAACACTCTTTTTTCCAGCGCAATGGCTGCCGGAGCGGGAATCGTGGTGGCAAAACTCGTATATCACTACGCGTTTTTTCCTCTCAAGTTCTGGCATTTTCCGGAGAATACGATTCCATTTTGTACCGCTGGGCTCTCCTTTGTCCTGATTTATTTCCTTGCCGCTCTCCTGTTTAAATCTCCTGAAATGAAGGAAATATCGCAAATTCTCTTTAAGCGTCGTCGTTCAAGGGCTTCCTGACTTGAGCCTTTTGAAAAAAGCGTTATATTCAATCGTAAGAGTTTAGCGTCAGAAAGTTAGGCACAGAAGATTATGAATAATAAAACAGAAAAATGTAGAGATGGAAATTTCCGGAAAAAAAAAGGGGATTT